>OGZF01001810.1_pt1 | contig 11843 bp, 13 predicted proteins | sample 1576771 | NCBI WGS metagenome assembly OGZF01 (sample SAMEA3541536, study PRJEB24748) | human gut metagenome | biome: human gut; feature: human-associated habitat; material: faeces | place: China | collected 2012
GGCATCGAGTGAGCCTTGTTTTGCTTGGCTCAGTCCCCGGATCGCTTCCGGTGACTGCATTATACAACTAAACTTGGTACAATATAAATCGCGAATATAATTTTGGTGTTGTAGTGTAAAAGACTATTGTAATTACAATAAATCTGCAATATAATCTTTAATAGAATACATTTTATAATATAATATTTTATGATTTAGCATTTAAGACAACTAAAATGATGCTGAATTATTGAAACTAACAACCAAATGGCTTGCGATGATGGAGGGATTATGAGAGAATCAGAATTTATAAGACGCGTAGCAGAAGCGGAGAGCGTAATTAGATACACCTTCCGGTTAGAGATTCCTGAAGCAGAACAACGTCTCAAAGGTGATTTGGTTGCGTGCTCTTTGGATCAGGCGTATAGGATGACAGAGTCACTGTTTTCAAATTACTGGAAAAATCGCCCATTTCATATCAACGACAAAAGAAAAGAACCTTTAGAGGTAAAAAGCCGAGAACTACTTTCAGATGCAGCAGTACCCGAACTGTATTGCATGGTTCGTAAAATCATTGGCGAAGAAAATACGATGACTGTATATGCAGCAGGTGAATATGCTTTTTTTGATGCCAAAGCCTTCGATATGGGACCGGAAGCAGATGATATTTTAAGTAACTTTGTTACAGGAATGGATGACCTTTTTAACAGAAGAATCTATACATTTGAGAATGACCAATCGCTTACAATAAATAAGAAAAAGTTAGAAGTTAAAGGTCTAGGAGAAAAACTTGGAAGCCGTAACCAACCATTAAAAAAGACCGTAAATAATGTGGATGCAAAACTTGCCACCCTTTTACCGGCCTATCAAAGTTTCTTTTTTGAAGAAAAGAATATCGCAGATCCGAAAAAGAAATGGAAGAGTAATTTAAAAATCAGCGATTTGGATTTAATGATAATTCTAAAGCGTTCTTCAAAAAAGTTGGATATCCTGAGAACTATTCAAGAAGCCAGACAAGATCATACGACGCTTAGTATGCTACAAATACAAAAACTGCAGCGGTTGCACAAGGAGCTAACAAGTCTCTGCGAACAATGCTACGACGATAAAGATCAAAAAAAGCATCTGACAACAGTTGAGCTTGAACATTTGACAGCAGCAGATAAGCTTTATATCCAAATGGAAATCGAACGAATTACGAACTGTACCATGTTGGCAGATCTGTTGAAAAATATCCGAGAGTTTCCAGGTGCTCGAAGCGATGTAATGTTTGCAGATCCAGCATCTATAATATTGTTTAGTCGCTGTTTTGAATTGGGAAATATATATAATAGAACGGAAGTTTTAGATCGGTCTTTTCAAGGATTTCAGGATTCATTAATGCGGAAAAAAGAACTTATGATGGAAACCTTAGAATTGGGCGTTCAGAGAAGTCTGAAAGATATGAATATTGATACAATTGATGTATCTTATTTTGAACGATGGAAAAAGGTGTATGAAGAAGAAATGGATTGTTGGTCGAATTGGATATTTCCGATATTTACGTCATGCTTTTGTGTTGTGTTGAGCAAAAATATTAAGGAAGAACAATCGAACTTGAAAAAGAATGACGCAAAAGAAGTTTCAATAATGTATAAGGAATTGTCTGATTATATTAACAAAAATAACTTGAAAATGAGTGCGATGACATTTGATGATGAACTTTTAAGTAATGCTAGGAAAAACTCGATAATGAGGAACATGATATCGGACTATCTGATGGATGCGTTGCAAGAAAAAAGACGATTGCCGATTCCGATAACGTTAAAAGAGGTTAATGAAATTATGCCTAAGAGGTCAGTTGGTAAGGGGTTGAAGGAGGCCCGTATTTGAATATTTAATTCTTAAGAAGAAACAATGGACGTACTAGTTCAGCTAATGCGAACTGACAACAGTGATGGGAAAAGCTGCAATCCTACACTTCTGAAAAAATTTCAGCGTTAAATGTTCCCTAATACTAGGAAAATAGGAATATTCCAAGAAAAATTTTTTTGATAGTGTAGGAACGAAGGCTGCATTATAGTATTATGACACCAATTTGGGGCAACCACGCAAGTGGTCGCCCTTTCTCTGTATCTGGTATGATTTGACATTCGGCAACAGTATAGTAAACCATCAAAGGAGGATTTACCGTTATGTTTGATTGCTATGACACTCTGATCACTCCAGAAGAAGTTGCCGATATGCTGGGATGTGGTATGAACACCACCTATAAGCTATTGAAGTCAGGAAAGATAAAGGCCATGAGAATCGGCCGATCCTGGAAGATCCCCAAGAGAGCGGTGCAGGAATATATTGTACAGGAATCTCACTTGAAATCAGTTGGGTGGTAACATGAAAAAACCCACATGGATGATGTTCCATGTGGGTTTTCTATTGCCTGAAAGTAGTGCTTGATGGAGTGATGTACATACTGGTAATCCAATGTTAATGCTAAATAATGTAAGGAGCAAAAGGAAGGTGGAAGTTAATCTTTATTAATGACACTAACATTAGGATAAAGCGGCTGAATGGAATAGTTGTAGTACAAACAGTCGCACAAGAGCAGCCGAATGTGTAGTGTATATACATTTGGCTATTCTTGCTAGGGGGGAGGCGGATGCCGTCATAAATAATATTTTATCCTAAAGATTCTAGTTTATATTTAATTTTCTGAATTTGTTCTCATGAAATTCTATGGATAGAAAGAAGGAAATTATAATGGGAAATACATTTAATATACGATTGACAGCTGAAGATAAAGTTCATCTACAACAGAGAATGGATGAAACTGGTAAAAATGCCACAGAAGTATTTAAGAGCGCAATCTATTTTACCAAAATAGATGCAGACCTTGTTGATGAAATTATATCTAATATTGGATATTATGCGAGTGAAAAAGATCTGGAAGGGATAAAAGAGGAGGTTCATAGATATGTCTTATATAGAACTCAAAAATGATAAGTATGAAACTTTGGAAGATTTAAAACGGTTACTACAATATATTCTTAGATTAGATAAAACAGCAGAAGATAGTCAAAGAGCGAATACTATAACAAATACCTTAGCAGGTTGTCAGCCAGCGATGATTCCCAATGAATATTTGTGTGATCCGAGTTCAGTTTATCATCTGATGCTTTTTGAAGTCAGGAGAAGACATAAAGGTATTCCGCAGTTTGCAAAACACCGCATTGTTTCCTTCGCAGCAACAGATTGTATTTTGCCACAGGATGTAGTATCTCTAGCAGAAAGAATAGCAAGTATCTATGCGAAGAAAGGTTATATTACAGCCTATGGAATTCATGCGGATAGATTTAATGTACATATTCATTTTGCAGTTTGTGCAGTATCGTTTCAAACACAGAATATGTTTCATATTCAATGGGAATCTGAGTGGAATATGCTTGTAACGGTAACAAATCAATGGAAATCTGAGTTTGACGAGATGCTTCAAAATAATATCCAAATGAGACAGTCAAGAGAAGCTGCATTGTATGGCGATGATATCGTTCGATACGGAAGCATTTCTCTGACAGCAAAAGGTCAAATGAATCAGAACAAAAAATCAAAGCGCAAATAAGAAGGGAGAATACAATGGATAAGTTTGATGAAAAAGTTATCGGCTACGAATCTACGAAAGAGATTCTGCGTCAGATTCTGGATATTCTAAAAAGACCGGAGGTTTATAAAAGAAAGGGCATTTCTATTCCAAGAGGGCTGCTGATGGAATCTGATCCTGGTCTTGGAAAAAGTCTGCTGGCATCTATCCTGATGGAAGAGTCCGAACGGAAGCCCTTTGTTTTTCGTAAAACCAGTCAGGAAAACAGTTTTCTGGATGAATTAAGGACTGTATTTGCTATGGCAAAGGAGGAAGCACCTAGTATACTGCTCTTAGAAGATTTGAACCTCTATGTAGAATCCACATCTCCCTATGCTCCGGAATGGGCTTGTCTGCAAGCCTGTATTGATGATGCAAAGGACACAGATTTATTTGTGATTGCTACTACTAACGATACAAGGTATATGCCACCATCCTTGTTGAGACCGGGTAGATTTGATTATGTGATCTATCTGCAACCTCCGATTGGAGAGATTGCAGAGAACATTGTCAGCTACTATCTCAGGGATAAAGATTTGGCAGAGGATGTACTGATTTCAGATATCGTCAAGGCTATGCCCAAGGTAAGCTGTGCTACACTGGAAACGGTAATGAACCTTTCTGCGCTGAACAGTGTCTATCAAGGTCATGAGCACATCCAGAAGGAAGATATCACAGAAGCTCTTCTTCAGGTAGTATATAAACTCCAAAAGACGGATAAGGAAACCGACTCCACAGAGTTGCAGAAGATTGCAGTACATGAAGCTGCCCATGCAGTGGTCGGAGAAGTTCTTCACCCCGGAAGCATTGGAATTGTCACGGTTCGCGGAAGCCAAGGTGTGATCGGTGGTATGGCAAATGGCTGTGCTACTTATGCACAAAATGAGGAGGAATTTCTGGATGAAGTAACCAAAACATTGGCAGGCAGAGCGGGTGTGTCTCTGATCTATGGTGTTATGGATATTCAGGCATCGGCCGATATAGAGCAAGCGGATAAGCTCATGGATATTTGGCAGTGTCACTTTGCAGGTGGTGGCTTCGTAGGAATTGAATCAGGGGACAACAGAATGTCCGAGCAGAGACTTTCTTATAATGAAGCCATCAAATCAGCAAAACTGGAAGAACTTTACCGCAGAGCATATAAGATTCTCCATGACAACAGGGATTTCCTCCTTGCTGTCCAGAAAGAGCTTCTGGAACATGAAACGCTTTTGAACAGCAACCTTGCAAAAATCTGGGAATCCTGTACCTAAACACTATTATTCAAAATGATAAAACGGTCAAGTCCTTCAGGGGCTTGACCGTATTTTGCTGCGGAATAGTTGTATTTTATCTTATATAAGAAGCTACAAAAACATAGTCCGTGAGTGACACGCGCGGCTCACGAGCGGAAAAATTTATTCCGTTTCCTTTATATATAGGAAGGAACGCAGCATTTGAGAGACCGCAGTTCTTTGAGCAGGAGAGAGTTTAGCCCAGAGATCAAGAAGTTCCTTCTGGTCGGAGGTTAAGTAAACAGAGTCTTCCTCCTGAAAGAACTGGGAAAGCGAGATACCAAGGCCGGAGCAGATTTTCTCAAGAGAAGCTACATTGGGTTGAAGATTCCGTCTGCGCCATGTAGAAATGGTAGATTGTGTCAGGCCAGAATTTTCTGCGAGGGCATACTCAGACCAGCCACGGGAAAGGCGTTCCCGCTCAATACGGCCTAGGATATCAAATGTGGGCTTCTCTCGTTCCATGGTTTAGCCTCCTTGGATAAATCGTAGTGTGTACTTACGATTTTATTGTGATAAGGCTTGACCGATAATTGTATAAGTCGTATACTTTAAATAGCAAAAATCATATTACTGGCATCTAATTTGGGTGATATGATACAAGAAAGAAATCGATTCGATAAAATTTGTGGTAAAACATTCTGAAAAAATGATATGGTAGACACTCCCTGTCCATCTTCGTTGCTATAATGGGGCTGAACCGAAGAGGAGGACAAACCAATGGCAGCAGATACCTTAAAAACGACCCGTGTGCTGGAACTTTATCAGGATTTTCTTTCTGGCAAGCTTATCAACAAGCAGGAAGCAGCAGAGCAGTACTATGTGAACGTCCGCTCCATCCAGAGAGATATTGACAGCATCAGAGATTTTCTTTCAGAACAGTGCGCTAAGGAAGGCATTGTAAGAAAAATCGAGTACGACAAAAAGGAAAACGGATACCGTTTGGTCACACAGGAAATTGAGCAGCTTTCCAAAGGTGAAGTGTTGGCCCTATGTAAGATTCTGCTGGAAAGCCGTGCCTTCACCAGAGAACAGGTGGAAAAGCAACTGCAAATTATCCTGAACCTTTGTGTATCGCAGAGGGAAAAAGCAGACATTGAGTGGTTTATCAGTAATGAGCTGTTCAACTATCACGACCCGGCTCATGCAGCAGTTGACCCGGACAATCTGTGGATGGTGGCACAGGCCATCCGAAATCAGTCGGTGATGGAAATCGAGTATCAAAAGCTGAAAGACCACCAGATCGTAAAACGGACGGTTGAGCCGGTGGGGCTGATGTTCTCAGAGTATTATTTCTATCTCATGGGTATTATCACAGACAGCTCCACAAGAGAGGCTTTCCATAAAAAGAACGATCCTTATCCCACCATTTATCGGCTTGATAGAATCCATTCCGTCAGGGAAACAGGAGAAAAGTTCTCTGTTCCTTATAAAGACCGTTTCAAAGAGGGCGAGTACAAAAACCGTACTCAGTTCATGTTCGGCGGTGAGCCGCAGACAATCCACTTCAACTACTACGGCCCATCGGTGGAAGCTGTGCTGGACAAGTTCCCCATGGCAAAAGTTGTAGATGAAAAAGAGGGCGTGTGCTCCATTGAGGCAGAGGTGTTTGGCACCGGCGTAAAAATGTGGCTGCTCAGTCAGGGCGGCAAAGTCAAAGTGACTGCGCCGGAAACACTGGTGCAGGAGATGAAACAGGAAATTGAAAAAATGGACGATCAATATTAAGGAGACTGTTTTATGAAAATGGCAGCGAATGAAACGGAATTGCGGAATGCTCTGAAAGAAAAGACACAGGAAATCACGATTGTAACATCGTATGCAGATAAAGTGATGAATCGCTATAATGCTGAGCTGACAACAAAAATCAATTACAGCATGATTGCCATGCTTCCGCCCTTGAAGTTGGGGCTTGCGAACTACCTGAAATTTTATAAAGTTCAATCTTACACAGCAGGGCGGCTTGTAATTGAAAGAAGATAAACGGAGAGGCTCTATGGCAACAACAGCCGAAATTGAACGGGTAGAAGCAAAAATTATAGCACAGAAAGGTGCTAAGAGCTGCGACAAATACGATTATCTTACGGCAGTCGGCTGTGGTGTGGTTGCAGGTCTTGTGGACAGCTTTTTTGTCGGAATGCCCGGAGAAAGCAAACTGGGTGGCTGGACCGATGCACAGGTAGACAAGGCTGTGATGAACTTTGCGAAAATCTGTGGATGGACACCTCATGCAGGAAAAGAAAACAGTGTTTCGAGTGCGATTGGTTTTCTGGAAAGAAACTTCCGAGTGAATTATGACCAGAAAAATAGTGTCGAGGCAGGGACACCTTTTAAAATGTCTCCCAGTAACCATCACATGAAATCATTGGCTCATTCGCCGGATATTGTTGGTTTATTCTTTTCCATCCTGAACCAGTTTACAGGTACAGCAACCTATCTGGACAATGGCCGCTTCATTACAATACAGACAGACACCTATGAATTGCAGGGAAATGACTTTATTTCCAAATTGTTTTGCGGTACGGTGAACTGGTTGGGCCACTTGATGTCCGATGTTGCAGGCAGTTCCGGTGGACGTGGTAAAAACAACGGTGGGCGTGGAAGCGGTATTGTGATCCCGTTTTATGAGTTGTTTGGTTTGTGCAACTTTGGCAGTTTTCAGGTGGGTAAAGATCGCAATACGCTTGCGATTCTGGCTACTAAGGCATTTCAGAAAGGATACGATGCACGCTGGGGCCTGACTATGGCCATTCCGGTGGTGCTGTGTGATTTAAGCATCCGCTTTATTTGGTCTGTCCGCCGTTACTTCGGGGATAAGAAGCCGCTGCAGGAGTGCATTCCTTCTGAGAAATATCCGGATCTTCGGATGATGCTCCTGATCGGCAATGGTTCGCTTTGCTTTGTGGATGCAATTGATGCGGCTGTCCGGTCTGGCGGAAATGCACTGACTTTCTTCCTACACCTGAATCTGATTGCTTGGTATAAGCTGGTAAAACGGGTGTTGGCTGAGTTGCTGATCCGTTATGATCTGAGTTATGCAGACCTTGCAATCTACATGCAAAAGATCAATCAGGAACTGGAACGTCAGCTGCAGAGACTGCGACAGATAGACTATGCGGCATACGAAAAAGAACTTGCCCAAATCAACGATATCAGGGGACTGTTGGGTGAGACAACGACAGATACAGATGCAATTTATCGTAAACTGGATGAAATGGGGGTGAGTATGCAGTTTCACAGCAGCAAAGAGTTTGACGAAAAAATGATGGATGATACATTTGTACTGGAACTTTAAGGAGGCAGTGAAGATGTACTACGAGCAGCTTTTCCAAACGAATGAAGCAAAGATGAACTTTGTCAAGGGATTGATTCGCATTTCCAAGGCAGATGGTGGGATCAGTCCGGAGGAACAGACATTCTTTATTGATGCAGCGCGCGGCCTTGGTATTTCGGAAGAAGATATTGCAATGCTTCCCGCTGTGATGAATCAAAAAGAAAAAATTTCGCTGGCGTTTGCTTCACGGAGTGAAGTGCTGTGTTTCCTGCGAGAGGCGCTGCAGCTCTGCATGGTTGATGACGAGTATTCAGACGCAGAGCGGAAGGAAATCATGGAACTGGCACAAGCTTTTTCCATCGAACCGGAGCGCGTCCATGCTCTTGAAACATGGGTACAGGAGGGCATCGAGTGGAAGGCTCGAGGCGATAAACTGCTCGAAGACTAAGGCGTTAAAAGGAGGAGAAAAAAATGGGACTTGGTAGATTTTTGGCAGCAGTTGCAGCGGGTGCAGTAGCAGTGGTTGCAGCGCCAGTTGTTTTGCCTGCGGCTGCAGCTGTTGGTGCAGCCGGTGCCGCAGCCGCAGCTGGTGCCGCAGCTAGTGTCGGCGCTGCCGCAGCAACCGCCGCAGCCGGTGCCGGTGCATTGGCTACAGGTGCAGCAACTGCCGTTGGAGGAGCTGTTGCAGCTGCGGGTACAGCAGCCGCTTCCACAGCAGTGGGAGGAGCGGTCGTTTCTGCGGCTACAGCTGTAGGTGGTGCTGCAACAGCACTTGGAACAGCTGCTGCATCCACAGCAGTCGGAACTGCCGTTACGGGCGCAATGGGGGCAGTTGGTGCAGGAATTGGAGCGGCGGCAACGGCAGTAGAAGCGGCTCCAATCATTGGTGGTGTTGCTGCAAATATTGCAACGGTTGCAGGAACAACAGCAGGGGCTACTGCAGTTGGTACAATTGCAACAACAGGCGCAGTGGGTGCAGCAAACGCAGTTTCTGGCGTGAATAAGCGAATCAAGGCATCGGATATCAAACAGGAAGCAATGTCAGACTATCATGAAGAGCGGGGGAAACTGGAAAAGACCCAGAACAGCACCAATAAAAAATTGGAAGAACTTGGTGAACTCAAGGTCAAGGCATGGGGCGAAGGCTATCCTCGATTCTGTGAGATGTACAGCAAAGTCAAGCTGCCGCCGAACTCGAAAGGCGAAGTTGCGCTAGAGGGAAATCTTTCTCTAACGCCAGAGGATTTGAGAGAAATCAGGGCACTGGGCATTGGAATCAAAGAAGCTGTGCAAACTGGTGCGGCTGGTTACGTCGCGGGTAGTTTGGTTGGTCTTGCAGCACAGAGTGGGGCAGCAAGTATGGCTGTGTTTGCTTCTACCGGTACGGCAATTTCTTCGCTTTCTGGCGCAGCAGCAACAAATGCAACATTGGCACAGCTTGGTGGTGGTGCACTGGGCAGCAGCGCAGGTGCTCTAGGAGTTGCAGGAGGAAAGGCGGTAATGACCGGTTTGACCGCAGCACCGTTGCTTATGGTAGAGGGCATTCTTTTCAACGTCAAGGGTAACAAGGTACTGGACAGTGCGTATGATATCAAATGGGAAGCAGACAAAGCTGTGGGTACGATGAAGTCTATGGAATCGGAACTGCGAAAACTGTCTCGCCTGTCCCAAAAAGTGCAGGACGAACTGCAGCAGTTGTATGATGTCTATCTGCGGTTAATTGTGCAGGCTGAAAGAACGGTTGAACGCACAACGCAGTATGTTGACTTTACAGCAACGGAAAAGTTGAATTTCCAAAAAACTTGCTTGGCAATTAAGCTGATCTCGGTGCTTTCTAAACAGGATCTTCTGGATAAGGCTAAGGAAGGCGAAATGAACAAAGTTCTGGACAAGGAAACAAAGGCTACGCTCCAGACTGTTCAGCAGGCTGCTGAAAATGGAAAACTGCTGATGGAATAATAATGAGTGCAAAAATGTGCAGGGAATGCGTTATGAATTCCTTGCACATTTTTTCATATTGACGTTGTTTCGTAAAATATAGGGGCGAAATGCTTGATGTACGACAAGATAAAATGTCGGTATTGAATCCCCTGCAACACACGCACAAGGCTTATTTACTGGAAGGACTGGATGGCATTATACCGCAGTCCTTACAAAACAAAATATGGGATATGATCTGGCAGAGGTGGGAATATTATGAAAATCTTTGCAGTCAGAGATGAGGACAATACAACGAATAAGGCGGTTGCATATCTGTTCTATTATGAAAAAGAAAAACGTTTTTATATTGAATTGCCAGAGGAGGCCGATCCATGGGAAACACCGCTGATCCTCTCGTCTTTTTTGAAAAAAGGGCAAAAAACAATTAATGCTTATTGGAGCAGAATTTGGGTGCAACAGAGAATTGTGCCGTCTGACCGACAGAATCTTGGTATGATCCTGAGAGATAACGGACTTGACTTTTATGATGAGTATAAGCTGCTGACGATGACAAACGGACGCTGCTCACAGGATAGCTATTATTTGGATCCGATTTCGGAGAAGGATCTTCCAAAGGAATTTGTGAAACGAAATCAGCAGAAAGTAGAAGACGTTATCCCGCTGCCGGAAAATCAGTTGCTGGTGTTTTTCCGAGATGGATGCGTGAAGAAGCATGATTTAGTGCAGTTGGCAGGTACAGATAAGCGGTTTGCTCCGGTGCTCCGGAACGAAAAAACATTCCGAGCCGTTAATGTGGAAACGGATGGTTATGGCATTTGCTGGGGAGAAAACCTGTGTATTGAATGCGGAAAGCTCTATGCGGCAGGGAAAAGGGTTCCGTTAAGCATGGAAGAGTTCAAGTGCTTTGTAAGAGAGCGTGTGGTTGACTCGGCGGAGGCTGCAGAGGAGCTGACATGTTCTAAACAGAATGTAGATGACCTTGCGAAACGGGGCAAACTCCATCCAATTAAAGAAGGCGCAAAATATCGATTGTTTCTGAAAAGTGAAGTAATGCAGCGGAAATGGAAATAATGCGGTGTAAAAGCTGTATGACTTGGAGTAAAGGAGCTGTATCACAATGGAGTCACTCTGGCTGCAAATTTGCGACATTCAAGGTCGCCTCTTTAAGCTTGCATGGAAAGCAGGTTACGACAGTGAGGATTTTATGAAACAGTTCATGCGTTCCAGAGTTGCCCGTGATCTGGATTCAGAGTACAACCGAATGCAATGGGCGGGAGAAGAGTATCTTCTGGAAGAATTTGCGGACGAGTGTCCACAGACTATAAAGGGAAATGCTCAATATGATAAGGAAGTTATGTATTGGGCGGGCTATCTTTACCGATATTGGCACATTCTGACCAAGGAATCAAGCAAGGAAATTTATGCGCAGGCTCCGGCAAAGACCATGAACACCAATTATTTGATGTTCCACACCATGGCTCCAGAGCTGGCAATTGAAGATCTGAAAGAGCTGCACCAACAAAAGAAACATTCCAAAAACAAAAAAAGAGAAAACCAGAATAAAAAATAAACAGTGCGGGGTGACATGATGCCACTCTGCACTGTTTTGCTTAGGTAAAGGACTTGAGCACTTCTTTCAGTGCTTCACGTTGCTCCGGGGACAGACGGGCCAGAAGTTTCAAAAACTCCTGCTGTTCCTCCAAAGTGAGCCGGTTCTCCGGCTCAGAATGATTTTGGCGGTTCATAAAAGATACTTGCT
>OGZF01001811.1_pt1 | contig 11842 bp, 2 predicted proteins | sample 1576771 | NCBI WGS metagenome assembly OGZF01 (sample SAMEA3541536, study PRJEB24748) | human gut metagenome | biome: human gut; feature: human-associated habitat; material: faeces | place: China | collected 2012
CAGACCGCCTTTGGCGGCCAGCTCCCCTATAAAGGGAGCCTTGTGCGGCCCGCTGTGAGATTCGACCACAACCCATTCGAGTATAATATAGATTTTTACGAACTACGAATAACGAATCACGGCTCTTTTCTTGGACTCAGATGCGGCTGCGCCGCGACAGACTCATGATTGTATTACGACCATGTGCTACCTGTCATGAATTCCGGCTATGCACAGGATTCATGGCGGGACGCCTTGGTCAGGACGTCCCCTACGGTATCGCATACAGGCGATGGGAATAACGCAGTCACAGGTCACAAAAAATACACGGCCAGCGGTCCTGTGCGTAGGGGCCGACCTGATTAAGGCGGCCCGTTGCGAGATTTCATCACATCCCATTCGAGTATCATGGCGGGCTTTTACGAACCACGAGCCACGAACCACGGCCTTTTCCACGAGCCGAGGGTTACTTGAGGCGATGTAGCCAATTTGAGTTTGTTGCCGCGTATATCATTGGGGATATACACAGGATTCACGCGGGACGCCCTTTGGGCATCCCCTACGGAGGCGAACAGCGGCCTGCGACCGGCGGGGCCGTCAGGCCCCTAAACATGTGTCATTGACACACTTTTGTGTCAAAATGAAACAAATGATATGTGATGTTCAATTTCATAATATGTGATAAATGCGATAAAACGTATATACAACTGCAATAAATTATATGGCACGATAATTTCATATATATTTTTGTTCATACTTCATGCTATGGAAAGAAGAAGGTGTTTTCATGAATAAAATATATAAAGTTATTTGGAATCGTGTCAGACATTGCTATGTTGTCGTGTCTGAAATTGCGAAAAATCACGGGAAAGAACATTCGACGAATCTCCGCGTCTCGAAGGGACTGTGTGCGCTGACCTTGGCCATCGGCCTCAGCCTGTCGTCGTATGCCTTTGCGGCGGATCCAGCTGATACCACGTCGGCCAATTTGGGCAACGGAGGCAGTGCGGCTTATGATAATAAGGGTAATCTGACTATTGGCAACACGGGTACTGTGGCACAAGGTGCGAATAATAAGGGTGAATACAATACCACTATCGGTACCAATACCGATACCCTCCGCAACGTAACGGAAGGGGACACCACCCAAAACGGTCAACCCATGGATACGGATGCCAATACCAGGCTGGTGGACGGGGAATGGACGGCCCATAAACTGGACACCTCCACTGAATCCGGCGGCTCCACAGCTGTAGGTTACAATAACAAGGCTGAAGAGGACAATTCCACCGCCATCGGCAATACGGCAAAAATCACCAACAAACCCATAACCTATTACGCCGACAAAGACGGCAACAAGACCACTTCCACAGACGACGCCGCCTGGTACAAGGACAGCAGTGGCAATCCCACCCAGGTGCCCCAGGTGTTCCGGGATGCCGACGGAAATACCACCACTACGCCCCAGTACGTCCATACCTATACGGTTAAAGACCCGGATACCGGGGCAGAAACCACCAAAACCGAAATCACCAGCGATGCCGCCAAGGCCGACCAGAAAGACGGCAAGCCGGTGTACAACTACCAGAAATCTGACAACCTGGACAAACTTTATTCCGTCACCCTCTACCAGGCCGCCAGTAATTCCATCGCCGCCGGGTCCAATGTGACCGCTAATGGCAGCAATGCCGTAGCAGTCGGCTACAGCTCCACTGCGGACAATTCTGCAGTGGCCGTGGGGGATACGGCTGTAGCCAAGGAAAATGCCGTAGCCATCGGCAAAAATACCAAAGCCAGCGTGGAAGGCTCCATTGCCCTGGGCAAAGATTCGGAAGCAGGCCGCTCCGGCGGCACCACCGGCTGGGACCCCAAGACCGGCGCGACGTCCACCCAGAGTGGCTTGGCCTGGAAGTCGACGGAAGGCGCTCTTTCCATTGGTAATGGCAGTGCCAGCCGCCAGATCACCGGCGTAGCCGCCGGCAGTGAAGATACAGACGCCGTCAACCTGGCCCAGCTGAAAAACGCCATGACCCATTACTACAGCGTCAAAACCACGGCAGATACGGATGCAGCCGGGAACAACAACTACCTCAACGACGGCGCCACCGGCGATAATGCCCTGGCCGCCGGAGTCAATGCCAAAGCTTCAGGAAGGAATGCTACCGCTGTGGGCGTGAATGCATCTGCCGATGGTACCGATGCCACCGGTACCTATGCCAGTGCTGCCACTGCCATTGGCTCTAGCTCAACGGTCACAAACGGCGGCGTAGCCGTCGGTAATGGCGCGACGGCTTCTAAAAACGGTGTGGCTGTAGGTTCTTATGGAGTCAATGCATCTTCCGGCGCCCTGGCCGTTGGCATGTATGGTACAAATGCATCTTCAAACAGTGCGGCTTTTGGCTTGAACAGCACAAGTGCAACCAATTACTCTGTGGCGGTAGGCACCAATGGTACAACGGCAAGCAATTCCTCTGTCGCTGTAGGCTCTAGCGCAACGGCAAACAATTCCTCTTTTGCCGCCGGTTTGAGCAGCAGCGCCGGTACGAAAAACAGCAACAGCAGTTCTGGAACGAGTATTGCCGTGGGCAGTAATACAACGGCGAATGATGAATCCTCCGCTTTTGGTATCAATGCTACGGCCAGCAATCACTCCCTTGCCATTGGCTTAAGTGGAAACAGCAGCAGTGTAGCAAGTGCTTCGAATTACAGTATAGCTGTGGGCAATGCAGCAAGTGCAAACTATAATACGTATAGTGCAATAGCAATAGGTAATGGCGCTTCTGCTTCTTCGAATCAAGCTATGGCCTTGGGCACCAGTGCTAATGCTACTAGCTCCCAATCCATGGCCATAGGCAGCAGTGCAGCGGCTCATGGCTCTGAGGCCCTCGCTATGGGCAACGGTGCTACGGCCAATTCAGACTATGATATAGCCATAGGCAGCAGTGCATTAGCTCAAAGTGATAACGCCACAGCTCTGGGATACAAAGCAAAAGCGGCCGCACCCAATAGCACGGCTCTGGGCAGCGAGGCATCGGCTTCTTATCATGCCCTTGCTCTGGGGAATAAGGCTATAGCTTCCCAGTCCTATGCTCTGGCCGCAGGGGAGGGGGCCAATGCGCAGGGCAATAGTGCCATTGCCATGGGCAGTGGTGCAGAAGCCACTAAGGATAATGCGGTGGCCCTAGGCAACAGTGCCAAGTCTAATGTAGACGGCGGCGTTGCTCTGGGCAGCAACTCCACTGTCTACCGCGGGTCCGGCACCACAGGCCTTGATCCCCGGACGGGCAAGGCTTATACCGACACCAGCGACAAGACCTGGAACTCCAGCTACGGCGCCCTTTCCATCGGCAATGTGGACAGTGACGGAACGGTCAATGGCACCCGCCAGATCATCGGGGTGGCCGCTGGTACCAATGACACCGATGCGGTCAATGTGGCCCAGCTGAAACAGGTGGCCCAAGGCTTCAGCATCCATGATTATGGCGTGAACTCTGTTGATACCACCACCGACACCAACTACAACAACGCAGGAGCCGTGGGCAACAATTCTCTTGCCGCCGGTGTTAGTGCCAAGGCAACGGGAGTGAATTCGGTAGCCATCGGCTATGGTGCCAAGGCGGACGGAGCAGGCGCCACGGTCATCGGGCAGTACGGCAAGGCTACTGGTCAGTATGCCCTGGCTTTCGGCGGGATCAATACGGATTCCACTGGCACGCCGGTGGACAATACAGCCAGCGGCTCCAATTCCGTCGCTTTTGGCGAACGGACCGCTGCCAGCGGCAACAATTCCACTGCCTTTGGTTGGCAGACCAAGGCTACGGAAAAACGGGCCACTGCTTTTGGCGAGCGCACCACCGCTTCCGGTGCCAACTCTACGGCTTTTGGCCAGGTGGCCGTGGCTTCCGGACAGAACTCCACCGCCTTTGGCAATGAAGCACTGGCCAATAACTATGGCTCCACTGCCTTTGGCAACCGCACGGAAGCGCTGGGCTCATATTCCACCGCTTTCGGCAACAGCACCGTAGCCGCCGGTATGAACACGGTGGCCTTTGGTACCGACAACGTGGCCGGTGCCGTGCTGGATGGCAATGGTGCCTATACCAACATTATTTACCAGACAAACCCCAAGAATGGTCGCGTCGTTAAAGATGCAAACGGCAATCCTATCGAACTTTCCCGTGAAAAGATGGATGCCCGGGGCAACCTGGCCTACACGGACAGCAATGGCAACACGAAATCCGTCACGTATACCGTTTCCGGCGGGGAGACTCACAGCTATGTGCTGCTTCAGGGCGAAGATGGCAATACCTATATCCGCGACTACCGCGGTAATATCCGCAGCGCTGCCATCGGCACCGACGGCACAGTGACCGTAGGGGATACGGCCCCTACGGACGTGACCCTGAAAAAGGCCACCTCCGGTGCCAATGGCTATAACATCTTAAGCAACGCCAACGCCACCGTCTGGGGCGAAAACAGCATTGCTTCCGGCGAAGCATCAACCGCCTTTGGTGTGAACTCTACGGCAAGTGCCAAGAACTCCGTGGCCGCACTGGGCGGCACGGTGGATGAAACTGCTGCCAATGCTGCCGCCATCGGCAGTGGCGCCCAGGCCAGACTGGCCGACAGCATCGCACTGGGCAGCGGGGCTCTGGCCAACCGTTCTAGCGGTTCCATAGGCTATGATGTGCTGACCGGAAAGGCTTCCAGCAATACTTCCGCAACCTGGGTTTCCAAAGCCAACGCCATTGCCATCGGCAACGACACGGAAGGGAGCCTGCTGACCCGTCAGATTACCGGTGTGGCGGCCGGTTCCCTGGATACGGACGCGGTGAACGTGGCCCAGCTGAAAGCGGCGGGCCTCAGCTTCACCACCAATACCAAAGATGCTTCCAATACCACGGACAACTACAAGGGCTACAAGGTGGTCAGCCGCAAGCTGGGCGACACCATTGCCATCAAGGCCGGCGACGAAGCGGACAACCACAGCTACAGCACCTCCAACCTGACGACTCGCATCGCGGAGAACGGCGATATTTCCATCCTCATGGATGAGAATCCGACGTTCACGTCCGTCACCACCGGTGATGTGATTTTTGCCGGCAATCCGGACCTCACGGACAAGGACGGCAAGGCGGCCAAGGCGGACACCAATGCCGCCTACGGCACCAAGACCCTGACGGACAGCCAGAACATAACCTCCGCCGGCAATGATACCCAGGCCACCCGCCTCCACTATAAGGATGACCAGGGCCATACGTATGAAGTCGCCACCATGGATGACGGCCAGATCTACGCCGGGGATATCAAAACCGACGGCACACCGGACAGCACCGGCTTTGCCCGCACCATGAACCAGAAAACCATCATCAACGGCGGCGTGACCAATAAGGACAGCCTCACCGACAACAACATCGGCGTGGTCTCCAACGGCACCGATACCCTGACCGTGAAACTGGCCAAGGACCTGAAAGACCTGAATTCCGTCACCACCGGCAAGACCGTCCAGAACGACAGCGGCATCAAGATCACCAACAATGCAGGCGATGAGACCAAGAACGTCATCATCAACGGCGACCAGATTTCCTTCGGCGGCAACCAGGTCAACAACATGGGCAGCGGCTCCGATGGTACGGCTGATGGCAAGCCCACCTATAACACCCTCACCAACGGCGCCAATATCGGTGATGTGAAGAACATCGCCAGCAGCACCGTCCAGCCGGTGATCGATACGGTGAATAAAGGCTGGGAACTGGATGTGAACGGCACGAAGCAAAAAGCCGTAACGCCGACGAACCCTAAAGTCAATCTGATCCAGGGCCAGAACATTACTATTACCGGCGATACGACCAACACGGAGAACGTGACCATTGCCACTGCCGATGATGTGCGGTTCAATACTGTCCGGGTAGGCGGCACCAAGACCGGTGACACCTACAGCGGCGGCATCGTGATCGGTGTCCAGAGCGGAAAAAATGCGGACGGTACGGAAAGCGCAAACTCCAGTGATGGCAACTATATTACCGGTCTGGATAACAGAAGTTGGGACAGCACGAAAATCCAGCATGGCCGGGCTGCTACAGAAGACCAGCTGCTTGATGTTGCAACCAAAATCCAGCAGGGATCTGTTGCTGGCGATATCTATGTCACCGGCGGTTCCGTGTCCTACAATGGAGAGGGCTCAGATACCAATCCGAAGGATGGCAAGGGGAGCATCAACCTGACCCGCCAGAATGGCACGGACGTGCCAATCACAGGGCTCCACGACTACTACATCACCGATGGCACGGTCACCAATGATGGCAAAACCTTGGAACTGACCCGGAATGACGTGGATGGGGACGGAAACCATCAGAAGATTACCGTAGACCTGGGCAATGTGCTGAAAAATGACCAGCATCTGGTGACCAATCCGGATGCCGCTGATGGCAAATATAAGGTTAATACCACTGATGGCACAGTGACTTTGAAAGTCAAGAATGGTGACACGTACGATGACATCACCATCGGAGGCTTCGAAGGTCTGGGCAGGGGCCTTCAATTCGGTGCCAACCAGAAGGTGGCAGAAAACGGCTCCAATCCGGTGACCAACCAGCTGGGCAGCACCATCAACATCACCGGTGCTGGTGCCAAGGCACTGACTCAGTATTCCGGAAAGAATCTGGTTACTTCCGTGGAACAGGATGCAGCTGGCAATACCACCATCCATGTGCTCATGGACAAGAACATCTCTGCTGACGGGGTGACCGTGGGGCAGGCAAGGATGGTGTAGCCGGTGCAGATGGCGAAATTGGCCAGGCCGGTACCATCGGCATCAACGGCAAGAATGGCGTGAAAGGGGAAGATGGCAAGGAAGGCATCACCACCACCATCATCCGCACGGAAAAAGGCCAGCCCGGTGCTGACGGCAAGAACGGCAAACCTGGCGTGGACGGCACGGACATCACTCGTATCGTCTATCAGAACAGCCAGGACAGCCAAGACGGCACCGATGGCAAGGATACCCATACGGTGGCCACGCTTGATGATGGCCTGAAGTTTGCCGGTGATGATGGCCAGAATGATGATACAAAAGTCATCACCAAGAAACTAAATGAACGTCTGGACATTGTGGGCAAAGCCCAGGGAGACCTGACGGACGCCAATATCGGCGTGACGAAAGATAGCGAAGGAAAACTCTATATCCAGTTGGCTAAACATGTAAATCTGGATCAAGATGGCACCCTGCAAGCTGGTGATGTCAAGATTGGCCACTTCACCAATACGGAACTGACTACCAATAAGGGCAATCATCCGGCTGATGGCAGCTATACCATCGGTCTTGGCAACACAGACTGGAACGTAGATAGTCCTGATTATGTCAGCGGCCGGGCGGCTACGGAAGACCAGCTGGCCAAAGTCAGCGAAGCCATTACCAATGCCACAACGGCTGCCGGCAAGCGCACCGTAGTCACGGTCAACGACAAATCCAATCCGGCAATCGCTGATCCGGGAACCAATACTTACGGCGAATACGCTTCCAACAATGGCAACCTGATGGTTGCTGCTGAGAGAGACAACGACGGCCTCATGACCTACAACATCAAGCTCAACGACAATCTGGCTATCGGCCAGAAGGGTGAGAACGGCAAGGACGGCAAAGTCACTGTGGACACCAAAGGTGGCACCACGGTGGTCATCGGCCATGACGGCAATGATGGGGAAAATGGTAAGGATGGCATTTCTGTCAAAGGCAAAGACGGCAAGGATGGCGTCACCATCAGCGTTTCCAATGGCAAAGATGGCAAGGATGGAAGCGAAGGCCATATCGGCCTCACCGGTCCTGCCGGCAAGGATGGCAAGGACGCCAGTGCCGACATCCATGTAAAGAATGGCCAGAACGGCGTGGATGGTACCGATGGGAACAACGGTAAAGACGGCATGGACCGGGTAGTCTATGAAGACCACAATGGAAAGTCTCATGAAGTGGCTACCATGGATGATGGTCTGAAGTTCGCCGGTGATGATGTGAATACGACCGTCGCCAAGAAACTCAATGAAACCTTGCAGATTCGCGGCGATGGAACCTATGATAAAGATAAGAATACCGTAGCTGATGATGGCAATATCAAGACGTCTGTCGACAATGGCGCTGTCAAGGTTTCTCTGAGCGACAAGATTAATCTGCATCAGGATGGCTATTTGACCGTTGGCGGCGACAAGCAGGATGGTTCTACAACGGGGAATGATCCGATTGTCATCAAGCACTTCGACGACAAGACACTCGATGTGATTACAGGCGTCGACAAGGAAGGCAAGCCGATTTCAGCCAATAAGAAAGCTACGGCTGGCGACTATGCTACAGGCCTTGATAACAAGGACTGGAATGTCGACAAGCCGGAATACGTCAGCGGCCGTGCGGCTACCGAAGATCAGCTCAAGACAATCAGTGATGCAGTCAATAAGGCTGCATCGACAGCTGGTATGCATACAGTCGTTACAGTCAACGATAAAGATAGTAGTGAAACAACAGCTTCTGTTGGAACCGATGGAAAATATGGTACCTGTAGCGATTCCACCAAAGGAAACCTGCTTATCGCAGCTAAGAATGAAAATGGCAAGACGACCTATAACATCAAGCTCAACGACCAGCTGGCCATCGGCCAAAAAGGTGAGCCGGGCGTGCCAGGTAAAGATGGCAAAGACGGCAAAGTTACCGTCGAAACCAAGGGCGGCACGACTGTCGTCATTGGCCACGATGGCAAGGATGGCGACAATGGCAAAGATGGTCTCTTTGTCACCGGTAAGGATGGTAAAGACGGCAAGTCCGGTGTTTCCATCACCGGCCCGAACGGAGCAGATGGTGTCGACGGCAAAGTTGGCATTGCTGGCAAAGACGGTAAGGATGCTGTCTCCATCGCTGGCAAGGACGGCGTCGGCCATATCGGCCTGACTGGTCCGAAAGGTGAAAAAGGTGCTGACGGTACGCCGGGTAAGGATGGCATTTCCATCGACATCACGACGGACCTCAAGACGGCTACCCTGGATGATGGCAAGAATGTCAAGACGGTCATCAAAGACAAGGACGGCAAGGAAACGACTATCACCCAGGCTCCACGCATCCAGTATGAAAGCAATGGCAAGAACTATGAAGTCGCTACCATGGATGACGGCCTGAAGTTCGTCGGCAACGACGGCAAGGAAGTCACGAGGAAGCTCAATTCGACCCTGTCGCTTACGGGCGGCATGGACAAAGATGCCGTAACAAAGGCTTCTTCCAAGAACCTGGGCGTCCGCAGCAACAAAGATGATGACGGCCTGGAAATCGTCATGACCGATACGCCGGACTTTACCAAGGTTACGGTGGGCGAAGGTACTGACCCGAACTCCAAGATTATTATCGGAAAACAGACCGTTACTGGCAAGAAGTCGGATGGTACTGATGGAACCGCAGAAACGGGCAAATACATCACCGGTCTGGATAACACGAAATGGAACAAGGACAATGTAGTAGAAAACCGTGCTGCTACAGAAGGTCAGCTCCGCGATATTGCCGGTTCCATCACCAATCAGCAGCTGGGCGGTGGTTTTGCCCTGACGTCTGATGAAAAAGGCGCTGACAAGATTGTCAAGCAGGATTTGGGCAAGGCTATACAGATCAAAGGTGACACGACCTACAAGGCTGATGGCACTGTGGAAAAAGCTGGTAACATCAAGACTTCCATAGACAATGGAGCCATCAAAGTGGAACTGAACAAAGATGTCGACCTGACTAAAGAAGGCAGTATCAAGGCCGGTGAAACGACCATCAATAAAGGTGGCGTAGACACCAACAAGATTACCATCAAGGATTCTACCATCAGTATCAGCAAGGATGGCATCAATGGCGGCGGAAAGCAGATTACCAATGTTGCCAGCGGTGCTTCTGAAATCACTACGGGTGCAGATGGTAAGGTCAGCTATAAGTATGATAACGAAACCAATGCTGCCAATATCGGAGATGTGAAGCGGATTGCAGGTGATATGAAGACTGAAATCAACAATAATATTTCTAATGTGACTAATAAGGTTGACCAGATTGATAAGCATGTCGGCCAAATTAAGCAGGATGTCACACAACTCCAGCAGGATGTCAAGGCAGACCGTACCTATCAGGGCGATGATGGAGCCGCTAAGAAAGTTAAGGTTAAATTTGGCAGCTTCCTGAGCCTGACAGGCGGTGCGAAATTGGCTGACTTGACGGAAGAAGGCAACATCGGTGTCGTTCAGAAGGAAATCGATGATCCGGATAATAAAGGTGCAAAGATTGCGGGCCTTTCCGTCCGTCTGGCAAAGCATCTGAATCTGGAAAAGACGACGTACACGTCGAATGAAAACGGTCAGACTTACACGTCTGAAATTGACGGCAAGGGTCTCACCATCAAGACGGGCGACGAAAATCGCAACATCACCGTTCAGGACGGCAACGTCAACGTGGGCGGCAACCAGATCCACAATGTGGCTCCTGGCCAGGCTCCTGGAGATGCGGTCAATGTCAGCCAGTTGAATGCGACGAATCAGACGGTAGCCAACCTCGGTGGTGCCGTCAACAAGCTGGGTACCCGCGTCAACCGCGTCGGTGCTGGTGCCGCTGCCTTGGCAGCCCTCCATCCGCTGGACTTTGATCCAGATGACAAGTGGGATTTCGCAGCCGGTTATGGCAATTATAAAGATGCCAGTGCCGTAGCTGTCGGCGCCTACTATCGTCCCAATGAAGACACGATGTTCAGCGTCGGTGGTTCCTTCGGCGGCGGGGAAAATATGGTCAACGCCGGCGTCAGCTTCAAGGTCGGCCAGGGCAACCACGTTTCGACGTCCCGCGTCGCTATGGCAAAGGAAATCAAAGACCTGCGCCAGGATGTGGCCAACTTGAATGCCATCGTCAACCGCCAGAGTGCCCTCATCGACAAGCTGACGGGTACCAATGCCGGTACGATCCAGGATACGGGCAATGATTTGTTCCCCGATGTCCCGGCCAACCACTGGGCTTATGAATACGTCACCAAGCTGAAACAGGCCGGTATCCTGACGGGCTATCCCGATGGGAACTTCGACGGCGACCGCATGATGACGCGTTATGAATTTGCTGCCATCGTGTACCGGGCCATCATGGCCGGTGCCGCTTCCAACCCGGCTTTGAGCCAGGATGGCACGCTGGATAAATTAGCGAAAGAATTCTCGCCGGAAATGAAACACATCCGCATCGATACGATTGCCAAAGATAAGAACGGCAAACCGACGATCGAACGAGTCCGCGTCATTCCCGAAGCACAACAGTAGAGGAGGGGGAGTATCATCGCACAGATAGGATTGTCTTTTCGTATCGATTCAGACCTCAAAAAAGAGTTTGAAGCATTTTGCGATGCAGCCGGCATCAGCATGACGGCTGCCATCCACCTGTTCATCAAGACAACCGTCCGAGAACAACGGATTCCCTTTGAAATAAAGGCTTCAAGCGGAAAAATAGAATCGAGAGAGTAAGGAGAAAGGGCTTGTCGCACGGCGACAAGCCCTTTCAAGCTGTTAGCAGCTAGGGGTTAGCAGATATCGTTCGTCATAAATCCCGGCTGGGCACAGGATTCACGGCGGCCTGCGAACTGCGACCGGCGGCCTGCGGGCCGCCCGCCGCTGCCATCCTGTCCAGGGAATCGGCTCCTGCATCTGACGAATCAGAAAGCTTTGGGACGGCCCCTACGGCCTCGCATACAGGCGATAAATGGAAACAGTGTTTACTGGCTGCAAAAAAACACGGCCGACGGCCTTGTGCGTAGGGGACGCCCAGAGGGCGTCCCGCTGCGAGATTTGACCACAGCCCATTCGAGTATAATGGCAGGTTTTTACGAGC
>OGZF01001813.1_pt1 | contig 11818 bp, 6 predicted proteins | sample 1576771 | NCBI WGS metagenome assembly OGZF01 (sample SAMEA3541536, study PRJEB24748) | human gut metagenome | biome: human gut; feature: human-associated habitat; material: faeces | place: China | collected 2012
GAGTTTTCCGGCTTTTTTGTAGAAAAAAGCCGGAAAACTCCGTCCCTGTTTGGCTTATTTTTTCCACATGAGGGGTTGTGAAAAAAACTTATTTATAAGGTATTGACAAAAAATACGGGGGGGTATGATGTTGTTATAAAAAATTGACAAGAAATTATAACATGGAAAAACAAATTAATAAATTAATATAAGTAGGATTGTTACTTTCAGTAGGCAAAACCGGATTTTATGAACATCATTGAAGAGACAGTTGTTTGTAAAATTTGGTTTTTTTTATTTAAATTCAGAATATTAAAGAAACATGAGAAAAAGTGAGGGGCAGAGCTTATGAAGAAAGGACAGAAGAAAAGAAGGAGTGTTATCTTACGAAGAGTTTTAGCATTATTGTTAGCAATTGTGCTCATTCATTCCCAAATCATGCCGGCTGTATTCGCCGCAGATACGAATTACAGTCAGGAAAGTAATACAGAAGAGAAAACTGTGGTGGATGGAGCAGAGACAGTACTGCCAATGTCGGAAGATGCAATCTCCGAACCGTCGGAACCGATACAATCGGAAGAACAACAGACAGAAGATAAGGTATCGGAAGATGCAACCGTCGAATCATCGGAACCGATACAGTCGGGAGAACAACAAACAGAAGATGCAGCCGACGCAGAACAGTCACCAGAAGTAGAGACAACAGGTGAGGCTGCGGAAGAGACGGTAAATATCGCAGATGCTGTTGTACCCGTAACAGTCAACTATTATCTTCCGAAATCACAGAATTTACAGGTAGATGCACCGGACAGCTATACCGAAGGAGAAGCACAGGAAGAAGCAAAAAGTGCAGTAATTGAACAGGCACTTGGGGATGAGACAACACAAAAGCTGATTGAACAGCAGAAAGAGAAAGGGATAGAAAGTAATACGCAGGAGCTGACAGCATCTGCTGTATCGGAAGAAGAATATGACAGCTACACACAGATGGCTGTGACAGGAGAAGGGCTTCAGGCACCGGAGGTTTCACTTTCAGATGATGTACAGTTGGAAGAGGATGCAGATGCGGAGAACACAAATCCACTGATTGGCTGGCAAGTAGCAAAGACGGCAGGTATTATGTTGTCCTATCCAGATGGGACTGAAATTAAGATGGGAGATGTCATTCCAGCCGATAAGATTAGCGAAGTACAGATGACAGCAGCCGATGATGGAATTTCATTGTTGAGTACACAGGCGAATATGTCGATAGCAAGCTTGATTGCCCTGACACAGGATATGACAGTAGTACAGCGTGTGGGTGATGCAGGAACGAATGGAAAGTGGTCAGTTCTGGTGCAGGGAGGAACCAACCAGACGCCTTCAGCAGGTACTGTAAGACATGCGTATGGAACCTTGGAAAGTGCGCTGACTGCAATCAATACTGATACAACATCCAGCAGCTTTAAAATTACATTCCTAGATAATTACACGGCAAGCTCAGCTGATTTATATGCGATGGGAAATTCATCAGTTACGAGTGGAGCACTAGGGAATAGAACAACGAATAAACCAACAATTGTATTCACAGGAGCAACCAATTATAGCACAGGTACTTCGTATAGCAGTTGGACAACATTTACTTCCCAAAAAGAAATAATCTATTTTAATGGATTCAATGCTTATTTTACACACGTTAATCTGAACTGGAGCAAATCAACAGTTTATGGAAACCAGAACGATACCACTTTTGATGATGTGAAATTTGTAGGCGGAGCAGTATCAGCAATTTATGGTGGAAGAAGATATGCTCCTAATAGTCCCAGTGTATCCTATAACTTGGAATTTAAAGATGTAGAGATGACAAAGGATGCTCCTGTAAAGAAGATCTTTGGAGGCGGACAGAATAATTCAACAGGAACTATTAATCTAACAATGACAAATTGTACAATCTATGGAAATGTATATGCATCAAGTGGGCCACATTTCTATACCACCTATACACATACAGGAAGTGTCTATGCAACGCTGAAAGATACCGCCATTCGCAAATTCAACACAACTGTAGTAGATCCAATGTTGAAACCGGATGAAATCCATAACGTAGGTGGATCTTTCTGGGGCTTGTATGGAAAGGTAACAGAAGATCTTTACTTGGATGCATCGGGAAGTTATGTGGCAGAATGTGGAACATGGTTTACCGCAAAACAAGACTGCAAAGTAGGAGGAGTTATAAAGTATACATTCAATAGTATTAAGGAAAATCTGAGATTTGTAGGAGCATATCAATATCCAGGATACGATCAAACAGTAGCAGGCCGAGGTGAAATCTATGTAAAAAATACACAAGTAGCGAATGTGTTTGGGTGGGGGTGGCTGGATTTAAATAAATCTAGCACATGCTCTGAAGAGGCGAATAACTTTGGACATATGCAGCACGATTCAAGTTTCTATAATTATTGGACAGAAAAGAAAAAACAAGACGAGAAAGGTGGCAACCATTATGTTCCTGGTACATATGCTCCAGATTTAACAGGATGTAAGGGATATGTAGAAATGACAAGCTCAAATATTTGTTCGGGTGGAGATTGTTATGACTATACAACGGGCTGGAATCGACAGCGGTTTGGAGGAATTGTATTAAACGATAATTATAACACGTTTAAGATATTCAATGGAATTGGGGGGAATGGTACAAATGTTTTAGATATGAATTATCTTATGTCCACAACGAATACTTCTTATAAAGCTACTGTTGAACTGATGGCAAGACCGGCGAATACAACCGAAGATGCTGCATTTTCTATGATTCGTATAAGGGGAAATTATTATCCGACGGCAGTAGGTGCGATAGGGACATTAAAAACACATGCGAATGTATCTTGTAAAATGGCACAAGATCTAACGAATAACTTGATTAAGCTGTATACAACAAATGGACAAAATGCAATCTATCTATATAGTGGAAGTTCCAATACAGGAACTGCATTATATTCGGCAGATTCATTTGCAGCGGTGCTAAAATATCTACGAGAGCAGACAGGAACCTATTATACGATATGGTTTGCAAGGGGATATATTCTGATTAATGATGATGTTACTGCATTTAATGATCCAACAGGATTTACAAATAAGAACGTGACAATGATAGTAGATTCTGTATTGTCGGGATCAAATGAGCAGGGTTCTCCAGATACAGGAGTGAACCTGTGGGGTACTGTTTATCCACAATTTAAGTCACTGACATGGAAAAATGCAAAATTCCGCTCAGATTTCCTCTCATTTGATAAGTATTCATATGCGATGCATGGAAATGGGCACAATCTGACATTTGAAAACTGTACATTCTCAGGTGATGTAACAATAAACGCAGGAGGAAACAGTACGCAGGGAACATCAGGCTCTACGCTTACATTAAAAAATTGTGTGAATGTAAATGAAATCTATGCTTCAAAGTATCAAGATGGATTAGGAAATACAACGATTAATGTGGAGTCCTGTACAGGCCATACTGGTACTATAATAATTGATCCGGCAAGGTATAGTGTTAAAGATCTGAACATTAATTTGAAGGATTGTGTTGCAAAGGTTAATCCGTATTTTAAATCCGTTATAGAAGTTGAGGGAAATTATAGACTGACAGCAGAGAACACACAGCTGATGTTCACTAACCCAAATGTTTCAAGTGGGCATACTGCAAAGGTTTATCTTAACAAGGATTCTTCAAATCATGAAGTTGTTTTATTAGGGGATTGCAAAGGATCATACGATGCACCAGCTGGAATGTCTTGTCTGTATGTGACTGCAAAAGTAAGACCGAAAGAATCTACAAGTGTTAATCTGGATTACTTTGACCAGATAGAGATTAATGGAGGAGAACTTCATCTTGGTGACAGCGCCAAGTTAGTGGAAGGTGGATTTGGAAGCAGTTCAAGAGCAGCGGATGTTTCTCTTAAGAATGAAGGAAAACTGATGTTAGACTATTTGTCTTCTACATCAACGAACCGGACAATCAACAGCCTTAAAACAGATGATACAGGTACAGAAGTATCGGTTACATATGACTATAAAGGTGAGACTTCTCCAAGTGGAAGACCATTAATTATTAAGAATACGTTGCAAACACCAATTCGTAAGCTTCGCATATCAACAACGCTTGCTCCAAAACATAAGGGGACTGTGGAATATCCATTGATTCAGTTTAATTCTTCGAATAATGCGAAGCTGGAGCAGTGTAACTGGATTGCAGACAAACAATATTATTTGGCAATAGCTTCTCAAAACAGTAACCAAATCGTACTTCGTGCAGATACATATGCGCCGATGGTATATCAGGCGAAGACAACGAATATGTCTCTCAATACGAGTGGAAGTCAGACGGGACAATTGGAGATTTATCTGAAGGATTTATATCGTGACGGAATTGATGCGAATGGCAATAGCATTAATGATGCATCAGATGGTGCGTATCCAACTGGTGTTCAGGTGTATTTAAGTACTCAGGATGTTCAGCTAAAGAATGGAGTTTATGGATACACCTATAATTCCAGTACAGATCTTCAGTTGAAGTCATCAAATGTATCGTCCTATGGTTGGATGAACAGTGGGTCGTTTACAGATATCAATGGAAAGTCAGTGACAGCTACAATAGAGTCATGGGTATTGCATTTGAAATTGAACTCACGTACTTATCAGGCAAACACAAATTATTTTATTTACGCAAGAGATATTGCCGGAAACTGGAGCAAATTCCTTCTGGATACGAAAGGTCCGACAAGTACTTACACAAATATTACATCAACGAAAGTATCAGATGGAACTTACAGTTATAAATTTACGGGGCTAAAATTTACAGATCCAATACAAACTGCAACATATGGAACATCAGATATTGCAGATGTAAGTTACAAAGCGAATGCAACACAGTATAGTTATAACGATAAGAAGCTAGATGCTACAGTACGATATAACAAAACAGGAAAGAATCCATGGGAATCCGGAGTTAGTTATAGTACGGCAAGTCTCGATAAAAGTACAGGGGTGTGTACACTCAATAATGTAGCTGTTTCCGTAACGGAAAAATTATATGTCTTTGTAAAGGATGGCTATGGAAATATCTCGAAATTTACTTATGTACCAATTGTTTTTGATGCACAGAGCGGCGGGGCTACATCAACTGGAAAGTTCAGAGATGGGTCTACCACTTCATCTACACTGGGACTGGTGGGAAGTACTTTGAATATTGCACAGGATCCATCAAGTCCGCTACTTGGAAATCAGAGGTTCCGCTACTGGTATAACTCTAAGGACAGTGGAAAAGCTCAAGTTTTTCCAACAAATGTGACGGTAAGTGGTGCAACTACTTATTATCCGCAGTGGACATATCCGACCTTAACGATTAGTAACCAGGTTACAGGAAATGTTGCAGATAAGAACAAAAAATTTACTTATACCATTTATGCGCAACGAGCTTCAGGTAATCGATATAATGGGCAGGCCTTTCCATATACAGGTGGAACGATAGCAGGAATATCAGGGGTTACGGCACCGGCTAATGGAACGCAAACGGGAGATCAAAATGGAGAATTTATAATTCAGCTTTCTCATGGACAGAGTGTTACGATTCAGCTACCAGATTATTATGATTACGTATCTGTAAGTCAGGGCAAGGAATCCCCTTACTGGACAGTGTATACAACAGAGGAAAATAAACAATATAACCAAAATTACAGAGAGAAATTCAGTGTGAATGCAACGAATCGATCACTTGCATTTGTTAATAGCAATGATTCCAGCCAGCCGGTAATCTATCAGCAAAAGATGGAAGGTGAATGGACAAAAGACCAGGGAGATAACTATGGAAGAAGACTGACAGTTTATATCAGAGATCTTTATGGAAATGGAATTGATACAAAAGGAAGTTCATTCTCAACATCGGAGAAAGCAGAATTCCCAGGATGTACATATGCACAGGTATATCTCAGCACCTATGATGCACCAAAGGCAGACAGAGGATTCAAATTCCGTTATAAGGACGCAGAATCTGAGATCTTGGAAAGTTTGTGCAGTTGTTATCTGCTTAACAGTGGAAGTTTTACAGATATTGAAGGTAAAACAGTGAAGGCAACTTTTGAAAAACCGGTATGGAAATTTGAGATGACTGATAATTATCAGTTCGATCAGAATAAGAATTATTTCATTTATGTGCGCGATCTTACAGGAAAGTGGACAAAATATCTGCTAGATACTAAGGGTCCTAGAATAGAGAATACAGGAACTATCACGAAATCAAAAGAGAATGATAATGACACGGAGTTTACAATTTCAAAGATTCAAGTCAAGGATGAAATGATTGATGCAGCAAATGGTACGTCCGATTTGACAAACGAGTCGCAGGAGAACTTTACATATGTTGCAAATGCAACAAAATATAAGGGAACGGAGGTTTCACTTGTACGTAACAACAAAACTGGAAAATTTTCAGATACTTACAAAACTCCTACAAAAAATGATGGAACTTATACGGCTGTGGAGTCAATGAATAATGGAGAGATGCTCTATGTATATGCTCAGGACTATTATGGTAATACGACAGCACAGCAGTATGTACTGGTTGGATTTGATGCATCAGGAAATGCACAGTACAAGAAAGCAAGTTTTAGAGATAAAACGAAACTAAAGAGAGAATTGGTTGTAAAGGGACAGAAACTTTCGTCAAGTCAGATTCCATTTAATCCAGGCTTCTACAATGATACTACAAGCCAGGAATTTACGCAGTGGTCAGATAGCACAGATCCGAACAAGAAAAAAGTAGATCTGAAAACAGCACGGATGACAAAATCGGTAATCTTAAATGCAGATTATGAGAAACCAGGTGTAATAATTAAACAGATGATAAAGGGAGATGGTATCTGGAATAATCAAGAATTTACTTATAAGGTTAAGACAAGTTATCCACAAGGAAAAGTGATTCCGTGTAAAGGAAGTTATGTATCACCGGCAGTAAATGCACCAAATATTACATCGCTGACAGTAGATGCGAATCAGGAGATTACATTTAAGCTGAAAGCAGGACAGAGTTTAGAACTGATACCTGGGGATAACCAATATACGATTAAGAGCATCATTCAAGAAAGCAACGGAACAAATTGCGAGATTCAAAAAGATGCGAAAGTTATTTCAAGTGTAGCGAATGTAGCTGTAGATGAGATCAGTACCAATTTTGTTTTTACCAATACGAAGAATATCGTAGTTACAGGTGTTGATGGAGGAAATACAGATAACAGTCTGTTACTTGTAGGTCTGATGGGAGTTCTTCTAATCACAGGAGTTTCTGTCTTACGAGTGAGAGGGAGGAGGAGATCCTAGATGGACACTGCAGAGGAAAAAGTAATTTCTGAGGAATCAGTGGCAGGAGGGATTTTCCGTGAGATTTTGTACCTTCTGTTGAAGATTGTAGCAATTGCAACTGCAATTGTGGTTATCTTCACATTTATCTTCGGAGTGTTCCGTTATGCAGACAATGCCATGCTTCCGGCAGTGAAAGATGGTGATTTGGTCTTCTATTATCGGTTAAGGAATAGTTATGTAGCTTCGGACCTGGTTGTTTTGAACTATCAAGGAAAAGAACAGGTCCGGAGAGTGATTGCTACTGCAGGAGATGTGGTGGATATTACAGAGGACGGTCTTACAATTAACGGAGCACCGCAACAAGAACATCAGATTTACGAAAAGACACAGCGGTATGATACGGGAGTGGACTTCCCAATCAAACTACAGGAAGGGCAGATTTTCGTCCTGGGAGACAGCCGTGAGAATGCGTCAGACAGTCGAGTGTACGGAGCAGTAGATGTGAAAGACACGAAGGGAAAAGTTATGACGATAGTACGAAGAAGAGGCTTTTGATAAGCCGCAAGAACTTGTTAATATTTCTCCGCATAATGGCGGAGGGTGTTAAATAAAAAGATATACTAAGGAAAAGGAGAAAGAAAGATGAAGAAAAAATCCTTACAAAAAATGAGCAGACTCTTTGCATCCGCAGTATTAGTCGGAACAATGTGTCTCGGAAATGTAGCAAATGTAAACGCAGCAGATAATAATGGTCCTGCTACATGGGGACCAACAGAGACTCCAAGTGCAGCAATTACTGTAGAGTACAAGATGGGAAATGATGTAGTAACTCCAGCGAACGATGTCAGCTTTACTTTTAAAAAAATTTCTGCACCTACAGGAATGAATGTGAGCGATATGCCGGCTATTTCAGTTGAAAATGTTAAATTCAATGCAGGAGAAGATTTGATTAAAGATACTACTGCTACAGACATCAAAGTATTAAGAAAACAGAGCAAGAACTTTCTTGAAGGTTTCAAAACAGCAATGGGTACTAGTACAGAAATGACAACTGGTGAATATGTTTATACAGTAAAGTCAACTAGTACTGTAACAAAGACAAAAACTAATGATGTATTTACAGGGTCAGATGCTGAATACAAACTTAATATTTTCGTAGCACAGCATACAGATGGTAAATTATACATTAAAGGTCTTTCAATTATTAATACTAAGAATGATGCAGGAACAGATACTGGTAACGATGCAAAAGTAGATGGTAAGCCAGGATCAACAGAAGATGGTATAGTAAGTAACTTTAGTGGTCTGAAATTCGTGAATGAATATGTTGCAAAAGCAGGTAGCACAGTAGAGCCAACAGATCCGACTAAACCAAATCCGGAAGATCCATCAACTTATGCCTTCAAAGTAACGAATAAGGTTGTAAACAAAAAAGATCAAGCTGGAAACTTTGAGTATACTATGACAGTAACAAAGCCAGAAGGAATTACAACAGCTGATGATTCATATGTTTATTTTGTAGATGGAGAAATGAAGACTGGAACTTATGGAGTAGCTGTACCATTTACACTGCCAGCAGATAAGAACATGATGATTCGGAGCTGCTATGCTGGATCTAAAGTAACAGTTGATCAGAAAGGTGTAGTAAACTGGACAGCAACAGCAAAGACAATGTTCAATGGAATAGCAGATTCTAATACATTAACAGCAGCAGTAGGTAAGAATCTTAAGGTTGAAGGAAAAACTCTTGGACAGAATGAAAACAAGGTTGATTACACAAACACTTACAAAGATGTCACAGTAACAGGTATCATCGTAAATAACTTCCCATTCATTATCATGATTGCTATCGCAGTTGTTGCATTTGCAGGTATCGTAGCAATGAACAGCAAGAAGAGAATGGACAGAAGATAAGGGTAATGAATATAGACAGAGGAATGATTTAGCATGTGCAGACACAGAGGTATTTGCAGAGTAATAAGAGGAATGAATGGAATACTGGATTATGGTTTACTTCTGCTTTTGCTTCTGGGTCTGGTATATGGATGCTATGCATTATGGGATTCGCAGAATCTGGCAGAGGAAGCAACGTCAGAACAATATGCGATTTATAAACCTCAAGAAGATACGCTGGGATTCCAGGAATTACAGTCAATGAATTCGGATGTGATTGCCTGGATCACAGTGTATGATACCCCGATTGATTATCCGGTTGTACAGGGAAAAGATAATTGGGAATATGTTAACAAGAATGCAGAAGGTGAATATTCCCTGACCGGTGCAATTTTTATGGATTCCGAAAATAATCCGGATTTTCAGGATTTTAATACTATTCTCTATGGACATAACATGGTTCCAAATGTCATGTTCGGAAGTATCAAGGAATTTAAAGAACAAGCCTTTTACGAAGCACACCCATATGGTAATCTATTTGTTCAGAATCGTAATTTTGGATTGGAAATCATTGCATTAATAGAAGCGGATGCTTATGACAGTTCTGTTTTTAATATAAATGTAACAAGAAATGACAGTATCCCTTATATGGAAGTGATTCGAAATCATGCAGTTTATATGAATGACATTACGTTAGAAGCAGATGATAGAATTCTTCTATTATCTACTTGCTCATCAGAGTCAACTAACGGAAGAGATATTCTTGTAGCAAGAATTACAGACCAGACATACAAAGATACATACAGTGCCAAAGATCAAGAACATACGGGGCATGAAGCGGTAGACCGACGAGGCGGATGGAGAGATTTTATGCCTGGATGGAAGGCTGCGTTGTTCTTATTACTGCTCCTATTGATATTAATCTGTTTCACAGATCAGTGGATTTGCAGACGAAGAAGGAAAGGACGGAAATAACATCAAAATGAAGAGACAGAACGCAGAAACTGACAAGGCGTTTCGTATACTGGATATTTGTAACGAGTTATTGAATTGGATTTTGATGATTATTTTAGTTATTCTTTTTTGTTATGGAACCTATGGCATTGGAGACAGCTACATGTTGGAAGAAAATGCCATGCCGGAACAATATGAAATCTATCGTCCAACGGAAGAAGACTATGGGGATTTTGATGAATTGAAGGCGCAGAACAGTGATGTATGTGGCTGGATTACGATTTATGGAACACATGTGGATTATCCGGTAGTACAGTCGGAGGATAACAGCACATATTTAATGAGAAATCCGCGTGGAGAATATAGCTTGTCTGGCTCAATCTTCATGGATTATATGAATCAGAAGGATTTTTCAGATTTTAATACCATTATTTATGGTCACCATATGGATGGCGGAGCGATGTTCGGGGATTTTGACCGATATCTGGATCCGTCTTTTGCGGACAGTCATTTGTATGGAAATGTTTTTGCCAATGGAAAAGATTATGGACTGGAGTTATTTGCATTCTTGGAGTTGGATGCTTATAATACAGGTCTTTATGTAACACCAGTGCAGGAAGTTTCCCGGAAAGAACAGTATTTGCAAGAGATAGAAGATACTGCTTTGTGGTATCGTCAAATCAGTCTTTCCACAGAGGACCGGCTGGTAGTGATGTCTACGTGTACGGAAAATATCACGAACGGAAGGCATATTCTGATAGGAAAGCTTTCAAAACAAACGTATAAAGATACGTATAAGAAAACTTTGAAAAGGAACAGTCAGATTGACCGAATCGACTGGGGGATTTTCTGGAAAACTAGTATGAAGCGATTAGGTGTTCTGATTCTGCTGTTGTTCAGTATTTTGTTACTGATGGCAGTGGAGAGGAGCGGAAAGAGAAAGAAAACGAAAAATAACAGTAGAAAACTGGAAAACTGACAGAGGTATGTATGTGAAAAGTGAAAGATATAAACAGAGAATAAAGCTGGTATGCCTTGCTTTTTTGATGATGGTATGTGTGGTCATTCCAAATCAGGTATATGCAGCGGGGAAAAATAAAGAAGCTGCTCTGACGGTGGAACAGACTGTAAAAGGGAAAACAAACGGGACTACAGATGAGTTTCAATATGAGTTGACAAGTTTAGATTCTGGCAATCCAATGCCGGAAGGAAGCAATGGAGACAGGTTGAAATTTAGCCTTAAAGGTAATGAAAGTAAGGAATTGGTTTTTTCTTATGAGGAGGCAGCTACTTATCGATATCAGCTGAAACAGGTTGTTGAGAAAGATGATAAGGATTATGATGGGCAGGTTTATACCATAGAGAATTATGTAATGCAGAATGGCTCAGAAGATTTTTTAGTTAAGACTGCAATTAAAAGAAAAGATGGGAATAAATCGCCGACATTAAGTTTTACAATCCAACATAAGGCGGAAGATGAGACACCAGTGAAAAATACAGCAAGTGTCCCAAAATCAGGAGACGATCAGTCCTTTATCTCGTTGATTGTATTAATTTTGAGTGCACTGCTTATAATAGTAGTATATAAGTGGAATAAGAATCGGCGTGTTTAAGACCGATGTAAAATAATGGTGCCGGTTGGGTGTGCCGGTTGGGGACGGAG
>OGZF01001814.1_pt1 | contig 11816 bp, 8 predicted proteins | sample 1576771 | NCBI WGS metagenome assembly OGZF01 (sample SAMEA3541536, study PRJEB24748) | human gut metagenome | biome: human gut; feature: human-associated habitat; material: faeces | place: China | collected 2012
TATATGTTCGGCAGTGTGCTGGCTATGACGCGGAGCGATGTGGCGCTGTCCGTGGTGCTGTCCGCCGCGCCCTGCATGGGCAGCGGGGCCAGAATGTTCTGCGCCGTGCCGTTGGCCGTCACGGTGGGCAGCTCTTCGGGCTGTGCCTGTCCGTGCTCAAGGATGGCCGTGATGGCGAAGCTCACCAGCAGGATGCCGGCCACGGCCCCCGCAAACCGGATGACGCCGCCGGGGCCGCCTCTGCGGCGCCGACCCGTGCTATGATAATCGTGTGAAATGCCCATAAAGGTGTTCCCGCTTTCGTTTGGTTCTGCTCTTAGTCTGCCCGGGCGTCGGCGGGTTATCCCCGCTTTCCGGCCCGGCAGAGCTATGCAACACCTATTTTATCATAATTTTTTTGCCTCTGCAACCAATTAGGACTTGCATACAACAGGCAAAACGGTTACAATAGAAGAAGAGCAGGTTTTTGCACACATTTCTCGAAGTGCTTGCACGACCTGCCAGAATTTTTGTGCGAGTTGCAGTCATCGATTGTTGGCTGTTCCCCCGTCTGTACACTGTGCAGGGTGTACGGACCGCGAAACGGAGACAGCGCGGAGCGGTACTGCGGCGCACAGGAAGTCCAATTTATCGGTAAATGGTACAAGGAGGTTCTCATGGCCAAGAATGTCATCATCGGCCAGAGCGGCGGCCCTACCGCCGTCATCAATTCCAGTCTTGCAGGCGTCTATAAAGCCGCCTGCAGTCTGGGCGCAGACAAGGTCTACGGCATGAAGTACGGCATCGAGGGACTGCTGAAAGAGGAACTCGTGGAGCTGAACGTCCTGCTGGACGACCGGCTCAGCATCGAGCTGCTCAAGCGCACGCCGTCCAGCTATCTGGGCAGCTGCCGCTACAAGCTCCCCGAGCCGGAGGCGGACTCCACGCCCTACGTCAAGCTGTTCACCCTGTTTGACAAGTACGACATCTGCGCGGTGTTCTACATCGGCGGCAACGACTCGATGGACACCATCGCCAAGCTCAGCCGCTACGGCGCACAGGTAGGCAGTACGGTGCGTTTTATCGGTGTACCCAAGACCATCGATAATGACCTCTGCCTCACCGACCACACCCCCGGCTACGGCTCTGCGGCCAAGTACATCGCCACCATCCTCAAGGAAGTCATCCGTGACTCCTCCGTCTACGACATCCGCAGCGTGACCGTGGCCGAGATCATGGGCCGTCACGCCGGATGGCTGGCCGGTGCGGCCTGCCTCGCAGGCGGCGACGACAGCGACGGCCCCGACCTCATCCTTCTGCCGGAAGTCCCCTTTGACCAGGACAAGTTCCTCGCCAGAGTGGATGAGCTGCAGCGGGTGAAGTCCAACGTCATCATCGCGGCCAGCGAGGGCGTCAAGACCGCCGACGGCACCTATCTGTGCGACCTCGTGTCCACGGCAGGCCAGCTGGACGCTTTCGGCCACAAAGCCATCCTCAGCGGCACCAGCCGCTATCTGTCCGACCTCATCCACGACAAGCTGAACTGCAAGAGCCGCGCCATCGAGTTCTCGACGCTGCAGCGCTGCGCCAGCCATCTGGCCAGCCGTACCGATGTCAACGAGGCCTACGCCGTGGGCGGCGCAGCGGCAGCCGCAGCCTTTGCCGGTGAGACGGGCAAAATGATCGCGCTCAAGCGCGTTTCCGAGTATCCTTATCAGTGCATCACCGAAGCGGTGGACGTCCAGCAGGTGGCAAACCTCGAAAAGAAGGTGCCGCTGGACTGGATCACCCCCGACGGGATGCAGGTGACGGCGGCGTTCGAGGAATACGCCCGCCCGCTCATCCTCGACGAGGTCACCCCTGTCTACGTCAACGGTACTCCCCGCCACATCTGCCTGTAAGGAAACTCGCTTCTCCCCTTCCCCGCGTCTGTTTTCGTGCTCCTGCACGATTAAAGAAGTTGTTTTCGTAAGCAGGGTACGCCGAATGGCGAGGATTTTTGTCGGCAGACAAGGCGATTTTCCGCAGCAATCCTGACGGATTGCAAGGGAAAGCAACGCAGTATGCAGGCAAAAAGACCGCTCAGACGGTGTGCAATGCTTAGAAAACGGCTTCGTTATAAAGCCGAAACAGAAAAACAAAAAAGGAGAAATCATCATGGGTAAAAATGCAATCGTTGGCCAGTCCGGCGGCCCCACCTCTGTCATCAACGCAAGTCTGGCTGGTGTGTTCGAGAGCTGCAAGAGCCGCGGCGCGGACATCGTCTACGGCATGTGCAACGGCGTCGCCGGTCTGCTGGAGGAGCGGGTCGTGGACCTGTCCACCCTGCTGACCGATGACCTCGACATCGAGCTGCTCAAGCGCACCCCCTCCAGCTTCCTCGGCAGCTGCCGCTACAAGCTGCCCGACTGGCACACCGACGAGGCCGTGTACAAGAAGCTCTTCGCCATCCTCGAAAAGCTGGACATCGGCTACTTCTTCTACATCGGCGGCAACGACTCGATGGACACCATCGGCAAGCTGGCTGAGTACGGCGAGTGCATCCAGAGCGACATCCGCTTCATGGGCGTGCCTAAGACCATCGACAACGATCTGATGGTCACCGACCACACCCCCGGCTACGGCTCTGCGGCCAAGTACATCGGCGTGGTGATGAAGGAGATCATCCGCGACGCCACCGTCTACGGCACCAAGTACGTCACCGTCGTCGAGATCATGGGCCGCAACGCCGGCTGGCTGACCGCCGCCGCCGCACTGGCCAAGAGCGACGACTGCGAGGGCGTGGACATGATCTGCCTGCCCGAAGTCCCCTTCAATGTGGAGCACTTCATCGAGAAGGTGCGCGTGATGCAGGAGAAGAAGCCCAGCATCGTCATCGCGGTGTCTGAGGGCGTCAAGCTCGAGGATGGCCGCTATGTCTGTGAGCTGGCCGACGATGTCCACGCGGTGGACGCTTTCGGCCACAAGGCCCTGACCGGCACCGCCCGCTATCTGGCCAACGTCGTGGCCCGCAATCTGGACACCAAGACCCGCTGCATCGAGCTTTCCACCCTGCAGCGCTGCGCCGGCCACCTGACCAGCCGCACCGACATCACCGAGGCCTATCAGGTCGGCGGTGCTGCTGTCAAGGCTGCGTTTGAGGGCGTCACCGGCCAGATGGTGGCCCTGAAGCGCATCTCCAACAGCCCCTATCAGTGTACCACTGAGCTGCACCCCATCAGCGAGGTCGCAAACCTCGAGAAGAAGGTGCCGCTGAGCTGGATGAACGAGAATCACACCCAGATGACCGAAGACTTCCTTGCTTACGCACGGCCCCTCATCCAGGCTGAGCTGACCCCGCTCTACATCGCCGGTCTGCCTCACCACATCTACATGAAGCCCCAGAAGTAAGCGTTCTGTTTCGCAAACATATCTCCGCGCCCCTGCACCCTGTGTGCGGGGGTGCATTTTTGTACGGAAAAAGCTTTGATTTTACTTGTATTTTACCCGAAACCGTATTATAATATTATCTGCGTCGCTCGCTGTTGAGCGGCGCGTTTTTTCGTGAGTACTATCTGATATTTGAGGAGGCAGAGCATTTTCATGGCACAGAATACCCGGACAGGCGATTTGACCAGCGGCCCCATGCTGCAAAAGATCATCCTGTTTTCCCTGCCGCTGGCTGCATCCAGCATCCTGCAGCTGCTGTTCAACGCAGCCGATGTCGTCGTGGTGGGACGCTTTGCGGGCAGCACGGCGCTGGCCGCTGTCGGCTCCAACGGTGCGCTCATCAACCTACTGGTCAACCTGTTCGTGGGCCTGTCGCTGGGCGCGAACGTGGTTGCGGCCCGCTGCTTCGGCGCGAAGGATGAGGAGGGCGTCCGCAACACCGTCCAGACCTCCGTGACACTGGGCCTCGTCAGCGGTTTCTTACTGGCCGTGGTGGGCTTTTTTGCCGCCCGCGTCCTGCTGGAGCTGATGAGCTGCCCGGAGGACGTCATCGGCCTGTCCACCCTCTACCTCAAGATATACTTCATCGGTATGCCCATGACCATGCTGTATAACTTCAGCTCGGCCCTCCTGCGCGCCGTGGGCGACACCAGGCGGCCTCTGTTTTGTCTGGCCGTGGCGGGCGCCATCAATGTGGTGCTGAACCTCGTGTTCGTCATCCTCTTCTCCATGAGCGTGGCGGGCGTCGCTCTGGCCACCATCATCAGCCAGACCGTCTCCGCCTGCATGGTCACGGCCCTGCTGGTGAAGGAGAAAGGCCCGCTCCACCTCGACCTCGGCCATCTGGGCTTCCATGCGGGGGCTCTGGGCCAGATCTTGCGCATCGGTCTGCCTGCCGGTCTGCAGAGCACCGTGTTCAGCCTCTCCAATGTCGTCATCCAGTCGGCGGTCAACTCCTTCGGCTCCATCGTCGTGGCCGGCAACTCTGCCGCTTCCAACCTCGAGGGCTTCGTCTATACCGCCATGAACGCTTTCGCCCAGGCTGCTGTCACCTTCACGAGCCAGAACATGGGCGCCCGCCGGTACGACAACCTGGACCGCGTCATGCGCAACTGCCTGCTCTGCGCCGCCGTCACCGGCCTCGTGCTGGGCGGCGGTGCTTCCCTGCTGGGCGAACCGCTGCTCCACTTCTACTCCTCCGATGAGGTCGTGGTGACCGCCGGTCTGGCCCGTATGCACATCATCTGCACCACCTATCTGCTCTGCGGCTGCATGGATGTTCTGGCCAGCTGTCTGCGCGGCCGGGGCTACTCCGTCCTGCCGATGGTGGTCAGCCTCGTGGGCAGCTGCCTGCTCCGTCTCGTCTGGATCGCCACCATCTTCCGGCTGTTCCACACCACCACGATGCTTTACCTCAGCTACCCCGTCAGCTGGATCCTCACCACACTGGTGCATCTGGCCTGCCTGCTGGTGGTACGGCATAAGATGAACGAGAACCTTAAAGTTGCTGTACAGCGGTAAGCAGGCTCTTTGTCAGAGCGATACGATCGCAGTGCAAGAGCTGTTTGGCAGCGTCCTTGCCCTCTCAGGCGCTCCGCGCCAGCTCTCCCAGAGGGAGAGCCATTGGCACGTCGGTCAGCTTTCGTCTGGACGAGCGAAGCCTGATATAACGCAAAAAATAGTGCCCTGCTACAGAGATTAGCAGCAGCTTGACAAGGAACATTGTTCCGAAGCTGCTGCCCTCTGTAGCAGGGCACTCCTGTTTTTGATATAAAGAAACTTTGCTCGTCCAGCGTGGGCTTGACCGTCACGCCAGAGGCTCCCCCTCTGGGGGAGCTGGTGAGCGAAGCGAGACTGAGAGGGCTACCGCTGTTCCAGCAGATAGGTCGCCTCGAGGTCGGCGATGTGGAGCTTGACGGCGAGAGGGTACTTCTCGAAGGCCCCCGACAGGGCAAAGCTGCCGCCCCGGACGGCGTCGTCGAAGCCGCCCATGTGCCAGCGGATGGCCACGGCTTCTTCCACCTTCAGCTTCATGAACCGCTCGATGAGGAAGACGCTTTTCTCGCCATGGCCGTAAGGGAACATGTCCTCCACGCTGTAGCTGGGGACTTTCTCCCACTGGCCTGTCGCTTCGTTTTTCACGTTGCGGGTGCCTTTTTTGTAGAAGTTGGCCTTGCACAGGTCGTGGAGCAGTGCGCAGATGGCGAAGGTCTCCTCGCTGTCCTCGTCCGGCGTGAAAAAGGTGCCGTGGAGCACGCGGTAGACGTTCAGGCTGTGCGCACACAGCCCGCCCTCGCAGGCCCCGTGGAAGCGGGTGGACGCCGGCGCGGAGAAGAAGTCCGTCTTGCTGTCCATCCAGTCCAGCAGCTTCTCGCTGCCGGGCCGGGTGACGTGGGTGCGGAATATCTCCAGAAATTCCTCGCGGTCCGTCATCTTACAGCTCCATATCCTCGAGGATGCCCTTCAGGATGGCCAGCTCGTCGTGGCTCAGGGAGATGCCCTTGCCCATGCGGGTGCCGTCCGGGGACCAGTCGCGGATGTCGTACTTGGGTTCGCCTTCGTTCCAGCTGATGAGGTTGAGCTGGCGCTCCCAGCCGCGGGGACGCTCTCCGAGGACTGCGATGCGCTCAACGATCTCGTATTTGATTTCTGCCATAGTGAATTACCTGCCTTTGCTTTGTTTGCTACCATAATAAAAGAAGCGCGCGAAGATTTCAACAGGTAATTGAAAAATAATTTTTGAATTTTACATCTCTTTCAACCGTAAGGCGCTTCTTCGCGCCACTCTACCAGCTGTAAAACGCCGCTCTGGTCTTCGTCGGGCGCAGGTTCGCGGCTGTGAAGATGCTGCTCGGCCCCGAAAAGCCCGCCGCCGTACTGGGTCATTACCCCCGGTGACCGCCCGGCCAGATACTCGGCGGCGTTCTTCTGCCGACAGGCCGCAGGGGTGCCGTCGGTCATGGGGATGCCGCAGTCCGGACGGGGCTGCGGGACTTCCGGCGGCGGGAGCTGCACATCCGGGCCGTCCGGCTGCGACGGCGGCTGCTGGGAGCCGCGACCCGGTTTTGGCGGTTCCGTGACGGGCGGCTGACCGGGTTCCACGCCCAAAGGCGGGCTGACCATGCTGCTCGTCTCCTCCGGCGGGCCGCTCGGCCCGGGCGCGTCCTCAAGCTCATGGCGGATGAAGGGCGTCAGAGATTCCATAAAAAAACACCTCCGCACCTAGGGTGTGCGGAGGCGGGGGAGAATATGCGGGGGAAATTTGCTGTATCTTTTGGTCGAAAAATATGGTATACTTGCCTTGCGGCCTCGTCCGCCCATTTTAAGTGGGAGGGGGGTGAAATGAATGCCGAGTTTCGAAACTCTCGTGCTGTCCGTCGCAGCAAACGTAATTTCGCATTATGTTTGTAAGTGGCTTGACGGATGGTTCTCGGGCCGTAAGCACTAAAAAGAAGACCCCCTTTCGGAGTAGCCGCTCCGTGAGGGGGTTTTCTTTTGCTTTGGGTGAAATGTTATGCTGAGTTTTCTCTCGTACTTTTATTATATGCCATCCCGTGCAAAAGTCAAGCACCGCACAAAAAATTTACAGGTGCAGAGATGCTATCTTTTCCACGCCTTTTCCCACAACTTTTCGACTGTTTTCTCAAAAAGGTTGACTTTTTGAACAAGACAAACTACATTGAGTTGTAGACGCCGAAGGAAAATACAAAGAAGGAAAGGAAGGAAAGAGGATTGACCGAAAAGAAACACCGCAGCGTTATCTTATTTGGCGAGTGGCAGCGCCCGCTGGGGGCGCTGTCGCTGGCGCAGAAGGGGATGCTCCTGGACGCACTGCTGGCCTATCCCGAAGGGAAGCGGCCCGATTTCACCGACCCGATGCTCCGGATGGCGTGGACCTTTATGGAAGGGGGCCTCGACGAGAACGCCCGCAAGTGGGAGGAGACCCGCCAGCGCCGGGCCGAGGCGGGGACAAAGGGGGCCGAGAGCCGCTGGCACAGCGAAGAGCGTGGCAAAAATAGCAAATGCCATGCGCCGATGGCAAAGATGGCTGTATCTGGTTCTGATTCCGTCTCTGATACTGGTTCTGCATCTGAGTCTGAGCCTGATATTGTCCTCCCGGATGGGGAGGCTGACTGCGCTGACGCGCCCCTCCCGCCCCCGGGCGAGCCCGATTTTTGTCCGCCGGACGAGGGTGAAGTCCGAGACTACTTTATCCGGAAGAACGGAACGGAGGCTCAGGCCGACCGGTTCCGGGCGTTCTATGAATCCAACGGCTGGCGGGTGGGCCAGAACCCCATGCGGAACTGGCAGGCAGCGGCCACGGTCTGGATGGCCCGCGACCGGGAGCGGCCGGCTCCCGCCGAGACGTACGTCCCGAAAAACAAGGCGTTCTATGCCACCCGCCCGCCTGAGCAGGCAAAAGACTTTCTGAAGGACGCGGCCCTGAGAAGGCAGGCGATGCGGAAGAGAAAGGAAGCGGTCACACAATGACCTCCACCGTGCTCCCCCCGCTGCGGGCCTTTTTTACGACCACCTGCTTGTCGATGCGCTCCTTGAGCGCGGCGACGTGGGAGATGATGCCCACGAGGCGGTCGCCCTCGGTGAGGCCGGCGAGGACCCGGATGGCCTGCTCAAGGCTCTCGTCGTCCAGAGAGCCGAAGCCTTCGTCGAGGAAGAGGGTGTCCAGCCGGATGCCGCCCGCCGCGCTCTGGACCTCGTCCGAGAGGCCAAGCGCCAGCGCCAGTGAGGCTTTGAAGCTCTCGCCGCCCGAGAGGGTCTTGACGCTGCGGCGGGTGCCGTTGTAGTGGTCGATGACGCCGAGGTCGAGGCCGGACTGGCTGCGCTGGTTCTCGGCGCCCACCCGCTCCAGCTCGTACTGCCCGGCGGTCATCTGCATGAGGCGGGTGTTGGCGTGGACGAGGATGGCGTCGAGGTAGTTCATCTGGATGTAAGCCTCAAGGCGTATCTTCTGTTTGCTGCTGAGGGTGCCGCCCGCCGTGGAGGCGAGGGCGTTCACCCACTGCCAGCGGCGTTCCAGCTCCGCCCGGGCGGCGGCGTGCTGACGGTAGAGGTCGGCGGCCTTCCGGTTGGGCAGGAGGCGGGCCGTCAGGGCCTTTTCCTGAGCCGCGAGAGCGGTGCGCCGGGCCGTCAGAGCGTCCCGCTGGGATTCGAGGGCGGGCAGGTCGGCGGCTTCGTCCGCCACCGTCTGCTGGGCCGTCAGGGCCGTGACTGCGGCCTCGGCAGCGGCGCAGTCCTGCCGGGCCCTGGCCAGAGCCGACGCGGCGGCGTCCATTCCGGCCCGGAGGGCGCAGCGCTCGTTTTCCAGCCCGGCCAGCGCCCGGCGGGCTTCTTCCCGGTCGGCGGCGGGCAGAGCGGCCCGGGCCTCGGCACACTGGGCCTCCAGGGCCTTGGCGGAGGCAGACTGCCGGGCGGCTTCCTCGGCGGAAGCCCGTGCCTCGGCCTCGAGGGCGGAGCGCTGGGCGGTTTTTTTCTGCCGCTCGTCCTCCTGCCGGGCCTTGGCGGCGAGGGCGGCGGCATTCTGCTTCTGCGCCTTGTCGAGGGCTTCCTGTGCGGCGTGCAGGGCCTCGCTCTCTTCGGCCAGAGCCGTTTTTAAGAGAGAGACCGTCAGCTTCACCGGCCCCTCCGGCGAGGTGAATCGCTCCGGCAGCAGGGCCTCGGCGTCCCGGCGGAGGGTGGCTTTGGCCTCCCGATCTGCGGCCACGGCCTTGGCGGCGGCCGCACTGGCTTCCTGTGCGGCGCGGTCGGCCTCGTCGGCGGACTGTCTGGCCGCGTCCACCCGGGCCTGCGTGGGGGCTTCGGCGGGCAGAACGGCCCGCTTCGGGTGATGGGTGCTGCCGCAGACGGGGCAGGGGGTGCCGTCCGTCAGACTCTCGGCCAGCAGGCCCGCCTGCGCGTTGAGAAAGGCCCGCTCGAGGTGGTCGCGGAGGGCGTGGGCGCGCTCCTTTGCGCCGTCGGCGAGAAGATAGCGCTCCTGCGCCTGCCGTGCGGCCTGCCCCCGGCGCTGCCCCTCGGCGAGGCTCTGGGCCAGCTGCGCGAGGGCCGTCTCCCGCCGGGCCAGCTGTTCGGCCCGGGCCTCGAGGCTCACCTTCTCGGCCTCCGCGCCCCCAAGGGCGGCGAGGCTCTGCTCCAAGGCGGTCAGTTCTCCGTCCAGCTGCCCGAGGGCGGCGCGGCGCTTTTCAGCTCTGGCATTCTCGAGGGCGGCGGCGTCCCGGGCGGCAGAAAGCTTCTTTTCGAGGCTGTCCAGCCCGTCGAAGGCCGCGAGGTCGGCTTTCGCCCGCTCGAGCTTTCCGGCCAGCGCGTCCAGCGCGGCGGCATCCCCGGCGTGGCGGGCCGCTTCGGCCTCGGCGGCGTCCAGAACGGGCCGCAGAGCGTCCTGCCGGGCCTGCACGGCGGTCAGCTCGAGGCGGAGCTTCTCGGCCTGTTCGGCCCGGCCCAGCGTCTGTTGGAGCTTGTCCAGCTCTGCCTCGGCCTCAGTCCGGGCGGCGGTGGCGGCGCTCAGCGCCTGCTCCTGCCCGGCCAGCAGGGCGTCCAGAAGGGGAAGCACCGCTTCCGGCGACGCCTGCCCGCCCGCCTCGCAGAGGGGGGCCAGTTCGTCCAGAACGGCTCCATTGGCATCCCCCTCGGCCCAGCTCAGGCCGGAGAGCAGCTGCCCGATGCGGACGCTCTGCTCCTCCCGCTGGCGGGTGAGGGCGGCGTTCTCGGCCTGCAGCCGCTCCTGGAGACGCTGGTAGGGCTGGGTGCGGAACAGCTTGCGGAAGATCTTGCTCCGCTCCTCGGTGGAGGCGTTGAGCAGCCGGGTGAACTGCCCCTGGGCGATCATGGCGATCTGGGAGAACTGGTTGTAATCCAGCCCGATGATGTCCACCACGGCGGCGGTGACGTCCTTGGCCCGGGTGACGGGCGGACGGCCGTCGGCGTAGGTGAGGCAGGCGTCGGCCTTTTCGGTGGTAAAGCCCTCGCCCCGGGCTTTCGGGCGGAGGTATTCGGGATTGCGGCGGACGGTGCAGCGCTGCCCCCGCACCTCGAATTCCAGCTCCACGAAGGTGGGGGTGCCGGGCTCGGCGTACTTGCTGCGGAGCATGGCCCCCTCCCGGACGCCGCCGCTGGAATGGTCGTAGAGGGCGTAGGTGATGGCGTCGAAGAGGGTGGTCTTGCCCGCGCCGGTGTCGCCGGTGACGAGGTAGAGCCCGCCTCTGCCCAGCTGGGCGAGGTCCAGAACGGTCTCGGCGGCATAAGGCCCGAAGGCCGACAGGGTCAGTTTCAGGGGCCTCATACTTCGTCCTCCTTCCAGATGTCTTCGATGAGCGATCGGCAGAACGCCGCCTGCTCGTCGGAGAGGGGCTGGCCGTTCTGGGCTTCGTAAAAGGCCGCAAAGTGCTCGAGGGGCGTCTTGCTCTCGGCCCGGGCAGCGGCGTCGGGCGTCTCGGCGGCCCGGGTGCGGTGGTTGTCGTAGTCCAGCCGCATGAGGTTCGGGTAGATGACCCGCAGCCGGGTCAGCGCGTCGGGGACGTCCTGCTCGTCGGTGAGGGTGATGTGGAGGTAGTCGGCCGTCGGCGTGCCGTCGTAGGCCCGGCGGTCGGTGAGCTCCATGTAACTGCCCCGCAGCTCCCGCAGGTCGTGCCGGGGGGTGAGAGGCGCGGCCTCGAAGCGGACGCTGCCCTTTTCGCCCAGGGTGATGAAGAGGGCGGCTTTGTGCTGATGGGCCTCGGAGAAGGAATATTTGAGGGGACTGCCTGCGTACCGGACAGTGTCCCGCCCCACCTTCTGGGGACTGTGGAGGTGGCCCAGAGCCACATAGTCGAAGCCCTCGAAGAGGGAGACGTCGATGCTGTCCACCCCGCCCACGCTGGGCTCTTCGCTCTCGCAGACCGCCGCCCCGGCCACGAACTGGTGGGCCACCAGCACGTTCCGGCGGGCGGGGTCGGGTGCGCAGGCGTTCAGCACACAGCCGATGGCGTCGTTGTAGCTCTCGATCTTCTCGTCCGGGAAGACATGCCGCACGGCGGCGGGCTTCAGGAAGGGCAGGAGCCAGACGTCCACCGGGCCGTATTCGTCCGTCAGGGTGATGGGCGCGGGTGGTGCGGCAAAGACCGGGCTGACGTACACCCGGCTCCCTGCCAGCAGCCGTGCGCCGAAGGCGATGCGGTCTGCCGAGTCGTGGTTGCCGCTGACGGCAAAAACGGGCAGTCCCCGCGCCGCAAGCTCGGTGAGGAACCAGTCCAGCAGCCGCACCGCCTCGGCGGGCGGCACGGGCTTGTCGTAGAGGTCGCCTGCCAGCAGAACGCCGTCTACGGGCCGGGCGTCCAGCAGGGAGAGGACCTGCTCTAAAATGTAGCGCTGGTCGTCCAGCATGGAGAACTCGCAGACCCGTTTGCCCAGGTGCAGGT
>OGZF01001823.1_pt1 | contig 11771 bp, 8 predicted proteins | sample 1576771 | NCBI WGS metagenome assembly OGZF01 (sample SAMEA3541536, study PRJEB24748) | human gut metagenome | biome: human gut; feature: human-associated habitat; material: faeces | place: China | collected 2012
GTAAAGAACCACTTTAAGGAGATGAGCCAGGGGTGCACGTGTCCGCCGGAGATTCCGGTATGCGTGTGCGGCAACGTGCCGATACTCAAGGTCATCACCCGCAAACCCCTGGTTGCCCAGCCTGATGAGGTTGAGCGCAACCCTCGGGCGAGATCAGCCAAAATCCGCGTGGCGCAGCGTCTGTAGGCGCGACCGCGCGATATTGGACCTCCCGCTCGCACCATAAACGAAGCTTAAACACACTACCAACGTACTCGGGATGGGAGGCGGCATATCATGGGCTACAACACCTCAAACGCAGCACTCGCCTATGATATGAACGCCATGCCCGCCTATCGTGAGACACCGCAGGCTCCCGTTGCTCCCCGCGAGCAGCGCACGCCGCGCTTTGATGTCTACACAGGCGCGGGCCGTCAGGCAAACCAGGCAGTAAGCCCGGTTTTCATGAGCGTTCTTAAAACGTTTTGCATCATTGCGGCCATCTTCATGACGATCGGTGTCGCCCGTGTGGCGCTCGCCGGCGTTACGGCTCAGGTGCTCAACAGCAACGCCGCGCTTACCAACACGCTCGAAAAGGCGACCGATGAGAGCTCCGACCTGGAGGTCATGCACTCGGTCTATGGCGCCGACACGCGCATTCGCGACCTTGCGGGTGCTTATGGCATGGTGGAGCCCAGCGAGAGCGTTACACTTGACTTTTCGCAGGATGCAGCCGCGGGCGCCAACGCGACCGCGACCGCTCAGTAGCAAGACGGTAGCTGAGTATGACAAATGACTATCGCCGCGGTTCCGATGGTGGCCGCGGTTCTGGACGTCCCTCGTCGCGGGGACGTTCTGGTTATCAAGGAACGGGTCGGCAATCTTACAACGCCGGGCGGTCCCGTGGCAACGACCCGGCGTCGCGACTTCGCGGCTCGGGCGGCCCTCAAGTGCATAACACTAGGTCGCGCAAGAGCTCGTCGACCGAATGGCTCACAGGCACGCCGCTGCCTCGCCGCAAAGCCGTTATGGGATTCATTGGGCTTGGCTTGGGCTTGGGCGCCTTTCGCCTTGCTGACTATCAAATTGTCGAAGCCGATAAACTGCGCGAGCGTGCCGATGCGCGTCGCCTGCTTGCGCAGACCCTCTATGCCAAACGTGGCACCATCTACGACCGCAACGGTAACGTGCTGGCGTCGTCGGTCGAATGTCGCAACATCGCCGTGAACCCGCAGCTTGTCGAGGACGTTGACAAGACGGTGTCGGCGCTGGTCAAGGCAACTGGAATCGATAAAAAGACCTGCCGCAAGCTCGTTGAGTCCGATGGAACCTGGGTGTATATCAAGCGCCAGGTGGACGAAGACGATGCTGTGGTGCTGGAGAAGAAGAACCTGCCCGGCGTGCTATTTGAGCAGGCCATGAAGCGCGTATATCCATACGGCAATCTGGCATCGCAGGTGCTGGGTGTAGTGAATGTAGACAACGACGGCTTGACTGGTCTCGAAAAGCAATACAACAAGCTTCTGACTGGCACGAACGGTTCTCTCGTACGCGAGCGCGCGAGGGACGGCAGCTATATCGCGGGCGGTGCCTATAAAAAGGTGGCTGCGGTCGACGGCGTTGATATCGTGACGACGCTCGACGTCAATATCCAGCGTGCGGCCGAGGATGCCCTGGCAGAGGCTGTCGAGAAGACTAAGGCCAAGAACGGCTCGGCTTTGGTCACCGACCCCACGACCGGTGAAATTCTCGCTGCTTGCTCGTACCCGACTTACGACCAGACCGATCTGGAAAACGCCAAGACCGAGGATATGAACCTGCGCCTGGTCACCGACGCCTACGAGCCCGGCTCGGTCTTTAAGACGCTCGTGGCGGGCGCCGGCTTCGACTTGGGTGTCGTGCGGTCGAGTACGTCGTTTGAGGTGCCGGCGAGCATCAAGGTGGGCGACGATACCGTCACCGATGCCGACAAGCGCGACTATGCCATGACCATGGATGTGCGCGAGATGATGCGCCGTTCGTCCAACGTAGGCTTTGTCCTGGTGGGGCGCAAGATCGGTGCCGACGACTTTGCCGCCTATGTGGACAAGTGGGGCATCGGTCACAGCTCTGGTGTCGATTTTCCGGGCGAGAGCCTGGGCATCGTCAAGGAGCGTGACCAGTATGACGGCGCCACGCTGGGCTCGATGAGCTTTGGACAGGCGCTGTCTGTCTCGCCGATTGAGATCGCACGTGCCGTGGGCGGCATCGCCAACGGCGGCGTGATGATGACCCCGCACTTCTATAAGTCCAGCAAAGGTGACGAGAAGGACTGGGGCGAAGGCGAGCGCGCGATTTCGGAGGATGCCGCATCCCAGGTGACATCGTGCATGCAGACGGTCGTGTCGGAGGGAACGGGCGTTGGCGGCGCGGTTGACGGCTATGACGTGGCGGGTAAGACCGGTACGGCCGAACGTGCCGACGAGAACGGCGGCTACCTCAAGGAGAACTACATGTCGTCCTTTATGGGCTTTGCACCGGCACAATCGCCCAAGGTGCTGTGCTATATCACGCTCGACGGAACGCCGAGCGGCTCAGATGCCGCTGCGGTTCCGTTCCAGTTCATTATGGCCAACGCGCTCGACGTGCTGGGTATCCCGCACACGAAGTAGGGGGTTACAATCTTTGGGGCGTGGTTTGTTGTCCCATATGAGGGGTGTTCACATGCCCTGCACCACGCATACGCGGCGCTGGGATACAATACGCCGATAGCATTATTAGGTTTACAGGGGAGCTGCAATGATAGAGATCGCCGTCAACAACCTCGCGGCCGCAACAGGGGCCCGAACCGTGACGGGAGAAGCCGATCGGGTATGCCGCGGGTGCGTTATCGACTCGCGCCAGGTCGAGGAAGGGACGATTTTCGTCGCCTTTCCCGGTGAAAACGTCGACGGCAATGATTTTGCTTCCCGTGCCGTCCAGTCGGGTGCCGGCGCCGTCGTGATGACGCGTGAGCCCGAGGCCGAGCTGGTCTCGCTGGCGCAGGACAAGGGCTGTGCCATCTTGCTGACCGATGATCCCGAGGAGTTTCTGCTGCGTTTGGCGCATGCGTATCGCCTGGAGCTTGGCTGCCTGGTCGTTGGCATTACCGGTTCCATCGGCAAGACGACGACCAAGGACGTGCTCGCCGCTGTGCTCGCCAAGCGCTATCGTGTCTGGGCCACCAAGGGCAATTTCAATAACCTGATCGGCATGCCGCTCACGGTGCTTTCCGCTCCGGCCGATACCGAGGTCCTGGTGCTCGAGATGGGCATGAACCATTTCCACGAGATCGAGCGCCTGTCTCAGTCTGCCAATCCCAACCTTGCCATCGTGAGCAAGATCGGCACCTCTCATATCGGCATTTTGGGCAGCCGCGAGAACATCGCCCGCGCTAAGGCCGAGATCGTTCAGGGCATGTGCGCCGCTGGCGACTATTTGCCGCTGCTGGTTTTGGGCGGTGAGGACGACTTTACGCCGTTCATTCGCGACACGTTCGCCCAACCTGCTGGTATCGACGTGATGCTGGCCGGCGTCTCGGACGATGATGAGGTCCGTGCCCGCGACGTTCGCGTTGATGACGAAGGCCGTCCGGTCTTTACGCTCGATTTTGGCCAGGGCGAGACGATCGATACCATGCTTGCCATCCCCGGCGTGCAGTCCGTTCCTAATGCCGTTAAGGCCGCCGCGGTTGCCTATCGCCTGGGCGTGACGCCCGAGCAGATCGATGCTGCCTTTAGGGGTCTCACGATCACCGGACACCGCCAGGAGATCAAGCGCGCCAAGAGCGGTGCACGCGTCATCGATGACTCCTATAACGCCAGTGCCGAATCCATGGCTGCTGGCCTCGATCTGCTGTGCTCGCTTTCGTGCACGGGGTCTCGCATGGCGATCCTGGGCGAGATGGGCGAGATGGGCGATGAGGCTCCTCGCATGCATGAGCTCGTGGGCGCCTATGCCGCCGCCAAGAAGCTCGACATGCTGGCGTGCGTGGGTGGTGAGCTGGCCCAGCTTATGGCCGATGCCGCACGCATGATGGGCATGGACGAGGACCGCATCCAGGTGTTCTCCGATTATCAGCAGGTGCTCGACCGCATGGGCGGCGCGCTTGAAAAACATGATGTTGTACTGGTCAAGGGTTCCCGCTTTGTTGAGCTCGACCGCTTTGTGGAAGGTGTGTGCTAGCCCATGTTCGGCAATCCCTCGTATCCAACGTATCAGGCTTTTTTGGGGCTTGGCATCGCCGCAGCCATTGCGCTGCTGCTCATGCCGTGGTGGATCAAGCTGCTCAAGGTCGAGGGTATCGGCCAGCAGGTTCGTGCCGACGGCCCCAAGCGTCATTTGGTTAAGCAGGGAACGCCCACCATGGGTGGCGTTGTCATCCTCGTCGCGATCTCGCTGACCTGCCTGCTGATGGGCAAGCTCACCACCGAGCTCGTACTCGTACTGCTCGCCACGCTGGCGACCGGCGTGCTGGGCCTGATCGACGACCTGACCTCCGTTACGCATGGGCGCTCGCTCGGTCTGACGCCTCATGCCAAGATGATCGGCCTAACCATTATCTGTGTCACCTTTACGGTACTTGCCGTCAACTGGTGCGGCGTCGCCCCCGAGATTCGTTTTCCCGGTGGGTTGACGATCGACCTTGGCGTGCTTTCGACCACCATCTGCGGCTATTCGTTCCCGTGGCTCTATATTGTCTTTTGCTGGCTGATGATTGCCGGTCTTTCTAATGCCGTGAACCTGACCGATGGCCTTGACGGTCTTGCTGGCGGCACCTCCATGATCGCCATGCTCGCCATGGCTGCCATGGCGTTTTTGCACGGAGACGTGAACCTGTCCATCTTCTGTACCGCGTGTGCCGGTGCCTGCTTGGGCTTTCTGTGGTTCAACTGCTATCCGGCGAGCATCTTTATGGGCGATACCGGCTCGCTTGCTCTGGGCGCCGCGTTTGCCTGCACGTCCATCATGACCAACACCGAGGTCGTCTCCCTCATCATCGGCGGCCTGTTTATCGTTGAGACCCTGTCGGTCATGATTCAGGTTGTCTACTTCCATTTTACGCACAAGCGCGTCTTCCTTATGGCGCCCATCCATCATCATTTCGAAAAGAAGGGCTGGGCCGAGACCAAGGTCGTCATCCGTTTTTGGATTATCGCTGCGGCCTTTGGTGCCGTTGGCCTTGCTCTGTTCTTCCAGTTGGGATAGTGGTCTTTCATGCCTCTTGCTGATGTCTTTAGCCTGCTCGTTTTGGGTCAGGGCAAATCCGGTCTCGATGTCGCCCGCTGGGCGCTGGCACATCCCGAGCGCGTAAGCGCCGTTACCGTGTATGGCGGCGGCACCTCTGAGCCCAATGACGCCACGCGTGCGCTCGAGGCTGCTGGTGCGTCGTTTGTCTATGGGACCGAACAGGTCGAGGGCGCCTATGACGTATGCGTGACGTGCCCGGGCATCTCGGAGTTCTCGGGCTTCTTTAAGGCCGGGCGCGAACATGCCGCTCAGATTATGGGTGAGCCAGAGTTTGCCTATCGCCTGTCGCCCGATAACTGGATTGCCATCACGGGCACCAACGGTAAGACGACCACCACGTCGCTGACTGATTATCTGCTCAAGGCTGCCGGCGAGGCCAGCGTAGCTGTCGGCAACATCGGCGAGCCGCCGGTCAACGAGATTGACGGCCGAGCCCACAACGAGTGGTTTGTGGCTGAGCTCTCGAGCTATCAGATTGCTACGACCACCGAGCTCCACCCTCGCGTGGCAGTGCTGCTCAACATCACTCCCGACCACTTGGGCTGGCATAAGAGCCATAAGAACTATGCGCTTGCCAAGATCAAGCTGTTTGACAATATGGTCGATGACGATCTGGTGGTTGTCGACGTCGAAGACGCCGGCATTCACGAGTTCGATGAGTACATCTATACGCCGGGTCGCCGCATCTGCAAGGTCGCTTTTGACGAGCCCGAGGGTGCAGACGCCGCCTTTGTGCGCGACGGCAAAATGGTCGTGCGCCTGAAGGGCGTCGAGACCCAGCTTGTCGTCACGTCCGAGCTCAAGATCTCGGGCCATCACAATGTCATCAATGCCTTATGTGCCGCCACGGCTGCTCTGGCCGTCGGTGCCGATGTCGATGGTGTCCGCCGCGGTCTGGCCTCGTTCCAGCCGCTCGAGCATCGCGTGGAGCCGTGCGGCGAGATTGACGGTGTGCGCTACGTCAACGATTCCAAGGCGACCAACACCGACGCGGTCGAGAAGGCACTGACGGCATTTCCCGATGACGACGTGATCTTGCTGCTCGGCGGCCACGATAAGGGCACGCCGCTCGCGGACTTCGCGCGCGTTGTTATGGATAACGTGCGCTCGGTCGTCTGCTTTGGCGATGCGCGCGAGCGCTTCACCGCCGCTATGGACGAGGCCGATGTCGATGGCGATGTGGATATCGCCCAGGCGGATGACCTACGCGATGCCGTGGACGTTGCCCGTTCGCTGTCGAGCCGTGGCGACGTGATCTTACTTTCTCCTGCCTGCTCTTCGTTCGATGAGTTCTCGGGCTATGAGGAGCGCGGCCGCGTGTTTAAGGACTATGTGGCCCAGCTTGCCGCTGCAGCGAAATCGCAAATGGAATAGGGGTTGCCGGTGAGAGAGGAGAGCCCCCGACAAGGTATGAGGAGGCCCGACTCGGACCGTGCTTCCTCGCGGCGTAGCACACCGCGTTCCGGTCGCGGCGGGCGGTCGTTTAGCGAACGCTATATTGCCGGCGTTCCCGCCCGCATCATGCGCCCCCGTCTGATATTCATGGCCTGTCTGTTTATCTTGGTGTGTTTTGGCCTGCTGATGGTGTACTCGGCGTCTTCGGTCGAGGCGCTGCACGAGAATGGCTCAGCGACGTTTTTTCTGGGTCGACAGGCTGCGTTTGCCGTGGTCGGTGTTCTGGCGCTGATTGCCATCGTGCGCGTTTTGCCGGACAGCTGGTTTGGGGAGGATGTGCTCAGGATCTTCCTCATAGGCATGATAGGGCTACTGTTTCTGGTGTTCTTGGTGGGCAGCGGCAGCCGTGGCGCCACGCGCTGGCTCAACATCGCCGGCATTCAGTTCCAGCCTTCCGAGTTTTTAAAGCCATTTGCCATTGCGTATTCGGCCATCATGCTCGATCGCTTCTTTTCGCCCGGTGGCAACATCAACGAATTCCTTCGCAAGATGGGCATCTACCTGGGCATTTCGCTCTTTCTGATCTTTATCCAGCCCGATTTCGGTACCGTCCTGATCATCCTGTTGACCCTCATGTGCATGGCGTTGTTTGCGGGTCTCGACCCCAGATTTATCATCGGCGTGCTAATCTTCGGCATTCTCGTGATCGTGATTGCGCTTGTCGCAGAGCCATACCGTATGGTGCGTATTCAGGTTGCCTTGAACCCTTGGGCCGACGAGTATGGTGACGGCTATCAGGCCACGCTTGCCATCATGGCCTTTGCCTCGGGCGGTCTGTTCGGCCGTGGCATCGGCAACTCAACCATGAAGTACTCGTATCTGCCCGAGGCGCACAATGACTACATCCTGGCCATCATTGGCGAGGAAGTCGGTTTTGTCGGAACCGTCCTGTTCTTCTTGGTGTTTGCGATGCTGATCTACTCGGCGTTTCGCATTGCCGAGCAGGCGACCGATCGTCGGGGCGCGCTCATGGCGTCTGGCTCTGCGGTCATTCTCGCGGTGCAGTTTTTGATCAATGCGCTGGGCATCCTCAACGTGTTTCCCATGACGGGCAAACCGTTGCCGTTTATTAGCTATGGCGGTTCGTCGATTATTGTGTCGCTTATGCTTGCCGGTCTGATCCTACGCGTTTCGTACGAGAGCGCCCGTCGCGATGAGTACGACCGTCGCCGCGAGAGCTTTGCCGTTATGGATGAGAGTACCGCCGGCGTGCCCCACGTGCGCGGCGAGCGGTCTTCGCGTAACGGCTTTACCGTTCTGGATGGCTCTGCGACCGAGCCGGCAGCCCGTCCGCGTCAGCGAACGGCGCCGCAAGGTCGTCCGCAGCGCCCAACTCCTCGCAATGCGGGCGGCGGATATAATCGAATCGATTTGAACTCGGACCCGTCGGCGCGTTTGCGCACCGACGACCAGGGACCGCGTGTACGAAGGGACTACCATGACCGATAAGATGACCGTTGCTATTGCAGCCGGCGGCACGGCAGGGCATATCAACCCCGCGCTCGCCTTGGCCGAAGAGCTGCGTGACCGTGGCCACCACGTTGTGTTCGTGGGCCAGTCGCGCAAGCTCGAGGGTCGTCTGGTCCCCGAGGCTGGGTTTGATTTTGTGCCCATTACGGTTACGGGCTTCGACCGCTCCCGTCCTTGGACGGCGCTGACCTCGCTGTGGCGTGTCAACAAGGCCAAGCGTGCGCTCGCCAGTCATTTCTCAAAGGTCGGCAAGCCCGATGCCGCCATCGGTTTTGGTGCCTATGTCGAGGTTCCGTTGCTGGGGTGGTGCAAGGGCGCAGGCGTTCCGTATCTGCTGCATGAGCAGAACTCTGTTCCGGGCCTGGCCAACAAGATGATGAACTCCCACGCCGCTCGCGTGTGCATCTCGGTGCCGGCAGCGCGTTCGGTCTTTGAGCGCGAAGGTGACCCTGACCACGTGCTCATGACCGGCAACCCCGTACGTCGCTCGGTGATCGAGGGCGATCGCGCTCGCGGCCGCAAGGCACTTGGCGTTCCCGAGGACGCTACGCTGCTGCTCGTCTTTGGCGGTTCACTTGGCGCCCAGCACCTCAACGAGCGCGCGGTTTCGCTCAAAAACGAGCTGCTTTCGCGCAAGAATCTCTACATTTTGCATTCGACGGGTGCCGACGGCTTTGAGGAGACCGAGCGCGCTTTGGCGCTGACGCCCGAGGAGGCGAAGCGCTATCGAGTCCAGCCCTACATCGACAACATGGGCGATATGCTGGCTGCGGCCGATTTGGTGCTCTCGCGTTCCGGTGCCTCGAGCGTGGCCGAGATCGCCGCGCTTGCCGTGCCCTCGGTACTCGTGCCGTATCCGCACGCCACGGCCGATCACCAGACCACGAATGCACGTTACCTGGTCGATGCCGGTGCCGGCGTGCTATGCGCCGATGCCGATATCGACGCCCCTGCCTTTGCCGACGAGCTGCTGCACCTGATCGATGACGCTGCGGCGCGTGATGCGATGCGTCAGGCGGCGCGTGGCTTGGCCCAGGACCGTGCCGCCGCGCTTTTGGCCGACGCGGTAGAGGGATTGCGTTAGTTAGACGGGATATCGCCGGTCGCCCTCGCGCGGATGCGGTAGGTGCGGTACAGTTAACGGGTTACAGGCAGTGTTTACGCAAGGAGTACACGAGCACATGGCTGATTCCCAGACTGCAACCTCCGCGCCCGAGTTCAAGAGCGCCCACTTTATCGGTATCGGTGGCGCCGGCATGAGCGGCATCGCCCTCGTCCTGCATGAGCGCGGTTATACCGTTACCGGCTCCGACCTTAAGACGTCGCGCTATATTCGCCAGCTTACCCGCGCCGGCGTGAAGGTCCACGTGGGCCACGAGGCTGCGACGATCGACGAGGTCAAGCCCGACGTGGTTGTTGTCTCCACCGCTATTCCGGAGTCCAACCCTGAACTCGTGCGCGCTCGCGAGCTTGGTATTCCCGTGTGGCCCCGTGCCAAGATGCTCTCGGCTCTGGGCCATGGCTACACCACCGTCGCCGTTGCCGGCACGCACGGCAAGACCACGACCTCTTCGATGTGCGCCACCATGCTCGACCGCATGGGCCTGGACCCCAGCTTTTTAATCGGCGGCATCGTCGAGGGCTACGACACCAACGGCAAGAACGGTTCGGGTGACTACTTTGTCGCCGAGGCCGACGAGTCCGACAGCTCGTTCCTGTTCCTGAACCCCAACGTGGTCATCGTGACCAACGTCGAGGCCGACCATCTCGATCACTACTCGGGTATCGAGGAGATCGAGGCCACCTTTGCCAAGTTTATGGGGCTGGTGGGCGAGGACGGCACCGTCATCGTTTGCGGCGAGGACCCGCATCTGGTCGAGCTCGCCAAGTCGACGGGCCGTCATGTGCTTTCCTATGGCTTTGCCGAGAACAACGACATCGTCTGCGTACATCCGGATGTCAAGGGCATCCAGAGCGACTTTATCGTTCGCTTTGAGGACGGCACCGAGCACGCTGTCGAGATTAAGAGCAACCCCGGTCGTCACAACATGCTCAACGCCACGGCCGTCTTGACCGTCGCCCATGTCCTGGGTCTCGATATCGACGCCGCCGCTAAGGCACTTTCGAGTTTTGAGGGTGTCCGCCGTCGCTTTACCCACGTGGGCGATATCGACGGCATCACGGTGGTTGACGATTACGGCCATCATCCCACCGAGATCAAGGCGACGCTCGCTGCTGCCTCTTCGCTGGGATACAAGCATGTCGACGTCGTGTTCCAGCCGCACCGCTATTCGCGCCTGCAGGCTCTGTGCGATGACTTTGCCGATGCCTTTGCCAACGCCGATAAGCTGCTGCTGATCGATGTGTTCTCCGCCGGCGAGATGCCGATTCCGGGCGTTACCTCCAAGATGCTCGCAGATACCGTTCGCGCCAAGCACCCCGGCAAGGAGGTCGTGTACTGCTCCAGCCGTCTTGAGCTCAACCAGGAGCTTGAGAAGCTCGTGGGCGAGGGCGACCTGCTGCTCACCATGGGTGCCGGCGACGTTACGACCGTCGGCCCCGAGTTCATCGAGTATCTGACTGCCAAGAAAGACGCTTAACCCCTATGGGTCTGTTTAACGCCGTCATGGCGCTTTCGGGCATGATCGACACGGACGTGGTCGAGGACGAACGTCTTGCACGCCATACAAGCTATCGTATCGGCGGCAAGGCCGACCTCTTTGTGACGTGCCATAGCTACCATGCCCTGCGTCGCGCCGTGGCGGTGCTTGACCGCGAGCAGGTGCCGTGGGTGATTATCGGCAAGGGGTCCAACCTGTTGGTTGCCGATGCCGGTTATCGCGGCGCCGTTATTTCGCTGGGACGTGAGTTTCAGCGCACGGTTGTTGCCGAGGACGGCTGCACGCTGACCGTTGGTGCGGGCGTGATGTTCGCGCGTTTGGTCAACGATGCCTTGTCGCGCGGGCTTTCGGGCCTTGAGTTCGCGGTCGGTATTCCCGGTTCGGTCGGCGGCGCCGTGTCCATGAACGCAGGTACGCGGACCGAGTGGATCGGCTCCCTTATTGAGGACGTGGTCACGTTTGATCCGGCGTCCGGTATTAAGCACTATGCGGGGTCCGAGATCGCTTGGGGGTATCGCGAGTGCAGCCTGCCGCGTAACGAGATCATTCTCGAGTGCGTGCTTAAACTCAAGCCCGCGCCCAAGGCCGACATTCGCGAGCGCATGGAACGGTACCTGACGCGCCGCAAGCGCACGCAGCCCATGGGCCGTGCATCCTGCGGATCGGTCTTTCGCAACCCGCCCGATGCAAGCGTGGGCAAGTTGATTGAGGATTGTGGATTAAAGGGTTTTTCGGTTGGCGGTGCGGAAGTTTCGCCCGTACACGCTAATTTTATCGTTAATAACGGAACCGCCTCGGCCGATGACGTGGCCGCGGTTATCAGGCATGTGCACGGAAAGGTGAGGGAGGCGTATGGCATCGAGCTCAGACCGGAAGTTAAATTCCTCGGCTTCTAGAGCATCGAAACCAACCTTCCGCCGCGCCGGAGGGCGTTCCGGCGCACCTGCCCAGCCTCAACATAAGCCCGCCCTGTCCTCC
>OGZF01001828.1_pt1 | contig 11750 bp, 12 predicted proteins | sample 1576771 | NCBI WGS metagenome assembly OGZF01 (sample SAMEA3541536, study PRJEB24748) | human gut metagenome | biome: human gut; feature: human-associated habitat; material: faeces | place: China | collected 2012
TCATCATGGCGGTGTTCGACGTGACGCAGCAGGTGGTGGCAAATTCCAGCGGCATCATCAGCGGCAACACAAGGGTCAACGATATCGGCTTGTCGATGCTGCAATCCAGCATGATGCAGATGGACGTAGGACCCCTGTTCGGGCTGTTCTTGCAGTCCTTCTTCATCGGCATCACCATGCACATACTGTCCATTGTGATTTTCGTCATCGTCTACGGAAGAATGATTGAGATCTACATGATGGTCAGTCTGGCTCCGGTGCCCATGGCCACATGGGGTAACCACGAGCAATCCCATGTGGGACAGAACTACCTTCGTTCTCTGTTTGCGCTGGGATTTCAGGGCTTTCTGATCCTGATCTGCGTGGCGATCTACGCTGTTCTGCTTCAGAATGTTGCAATTTCCGGGGATGCCATCAACTCAATCTGGAGCATTGTCGGCTATACGGTGCTGCTCTGCTTCTCACTGTTCAAAACCAGCTCGGTTGCAAAAACTTTGCTGGGTGCCCATTGATTCGGAGGTAAAAATTTGGCAGCTTATATTTCCGTGCCGCGTGACTTCAGCAAGGTGAAGTCCAAAGTGGCCTTCAACCTGACCGCCCGGCAGCTTGTCTGTTTTGGGGCAGCGGCAGTCGTTGGCGTGCCGCTGTTCTTTATTCTGCGGGATACCGCAGGCAACTCTGGCGCTACACTTGGCATGATGGCGGTCATGCTGCCCATGTTCTTTCTGGCCATGTACCAGAAGAACGGTCAGCCCGCCGAAAAGATTCTGCGGTACTACTTTCAGGCGCGCTTTGTTCGCCCGAAGGTACGTCCGTACCAAACCAATAACTATTATTCGATTTTGATGAAGGAGGGTTCCAGTGATTCCGTTTCTGAAAAAGAATAAGGATGGCAAAAAGCCGCCCAAGCCCACGGTGCCCCGCACGGCACAGGAGAGCATTCCGTTCCAACGGATGTTTGAGGACGGTACCTGCCGTGTCCGTCCCGGCTACTACACCCGCACCATCCAGTATCAGGATATCAATTATCAGCTCGCGCAGCAGGAGGATAAGACCGCCATTTTTGAGGAATGGTGCAGTTTTCTCAACTTTTTCGACAGCTCTATCCACTTTGAGCTGTCCTTTGTGAATACCGCCACCGATTCGGCAGACTTTGAAAAGTCCATCCGCATCCCGTACCAGCAGGATGGCTTTGACGATGTGCGCGCCGAGTACAGCCAGATGCTGCGGCAGCAGCTTTCCAAGGGCAACAACGGCTTGACAAAGACCAAGTTCCTGACCTACGGCATCGAGGGCGACAGCATGGCGCAGGTCAAGCCGCGGCTGGAGCACATCCAGAACGACCTGATGAACAACTTTCACAGGTTGGGCGTTCTGGCAAAGCCGCTGGACGGTACGGAGCGCCTGCGGCTGATGCACGGGATGCTGAACATGGACGGTGCCAACAAGTTCCACTTCAACTGGAAAGACCTTGTAAAAAGCGGCCTTTCCGTAAAGGATGCCATTGCACCCACTGCACTGGCGTTTAAGAACAGCCGTACCTTTCAGATGGGCGGCATCTTCGGGGCGGTCAGCTTCCTGAATATCACGGCTTCTGACCTGAGTGACCAGTTGCTGAAGGATTTTCTGGACATGGATTCCAGCCAGATCGTTACCATGCACATCCAGTCTGTTGACCAGAACAAGGCCATCAAAACCATCAAGCACACCATCACCGAACTCGACCGCAGCAAGATCGAAGAGCAGAAAAAAGCTGTTCGCGCCGGATACGACATGGACGTGCTGCCGTCTGATTTGGCGACTTATGGGCGGGACGCAAAAGCCCTGCTGAAAGAATTGCAGAGTCAGAACGAGAGAATGTTTTTGGTGACGTTCCTTGTCCTGAACACCGGCAAGACTGAGCAGGAACTGGAAACCAACGTGTTTCAGGCGGTCAGCATTGCGCAGAAGCACAACTGCGAATTATGCCGCCTTGATTTTCAGCAGGAGCAGGGGCTGATGAGCAGCCTGCCGCTGGCAGACTGCCAGATCGAGATCCAGCGCGGCCTGACCACCAGCAGTACGGCAATTTTTGTGCCGTTTACCACGCAGGAACTGTTCGATAACGGCAAGGAAAGCCTGTATTATGGCTTGAACGCCCTGTCCAACAACCTGATTATGATTGACCGCAAAAAGCTGAAGAACCCCAACGGTCTGATTTTGGGCACTCCCGGTTCCGGTAAATCCTTCAGCGCAAAGCGTGAGATCTGCAATGCGTTCCTCGTGACGGACGATGATATCATCATCTGCGACCCGGAAGCAGAGTACGCTCCGCTGGTGGAGCGTCTGCATGGGCAGGTCATCCACATCAGCCCTGCCAGCACCCAGTATATCAACCCTATGGACATCAACAGCAACTATTCGGAAGAGGATAACCCGCTGGCTTTGAAAGCCGACTTTGTACTGTCCCTGTGCGAACTGGTGGTGGGCGGCAAAGAAGGGTTGCAGCCGGTGGAAAAGACGGTCATTGACCGCTGCGTCCATGTAATCTATCGCAAGTATTTCGAGAATCCCACCCCAGAAAATATGCCGCTGTTGGAAGATCTGTACAACGCCCTGCTGACGCAAGACGAACCAGAAGCACGCCATGTGGCGGCTGCGCTGGAAATCTACGTCAAGGGCAGTTTGAACATTTTTAACCACCACACCAACGTGGATATCAATAACCGCATTGTCTGTTTTGACATCAAGCAGCTTGGCAAGCAGCTCAAAAAGTTGGGTATGCTCATCGTGCAGGATGCTGTGTGGGGGCGTGTGACCGCCAACCGCAGTGCCGGAAAATCCACCCGGTACTATGCAGACGAGTTCCATTTGCTCTTGAAGGAAGAGCAGACTGCTGCTTATTCCGTGGAAATTTGGAAGCGTTTCCGTAAGTGGGGCGGCATTCCGACAGCCCTAACGCAGAATGTCAAAGATCTGCTGGCAAGTCCCGAAGTATCGAATATTTTTGAAAACTCGGACTTTGTGTATATGCTCAATCAAGCCAACGGAGACCGGCAGATTTTGGCGAAGCAGCTCAACATCTCGCCCCATCAGCTTTCCTACGTCACTCACTCCGGTGAGGGCGAAGGGCTGCTGTTCTTCGGCAACGTGATCCTACCCTTTGTTGACCACTTCCCGAAAGACCTTGAACTCTACCGCATCCTTACGACCCGCCTTTCCGAAGTTGCGGAGGCGCAAAAGCATGAGTGAGAAACAGCCGAAGCTGAAATTTGAGGAGGACAAGGAGCGCACGGCCACACGCTCCCCTCCGAAAAAGTCGAAGGTCGAGCAGTCTAAGCCCAAAAAGCAGAAGCTGAAACTGGACGCAGATAAAGCAGCGGAAAAGGCGCAGCACCTGCGTTTTGGCAAAGCCGAGATCACCCCGGATGAAGCGTCCCGTATGACAAAGCAGCAGAAACGTGCTATGTATGTCGCTGCTGCCGCCCGGTCTGCGGTGCATCGGGAAGTTGACCCGTATGAGGATGATAATGTGGGCACGCAGGCGTTGAGCGAGGGCGAAAAGGCGGCAGGAAATGTCCGGGATATTTCCAAGAGCCGCTATGCCCGAAAGCTGAAAAAGAAAGCCAAGATGCAGGGCAAGAAAGGCACCAAAACCGCTAAATCTTCTGCATCGGGGCCAACTGTGCCACAAGATGCAGGCGCATCCGGCACCGGCGAGAACGGCTCCAACTGGCTTTCACGCTGGAAGCAGCGGCAAGAAATCCACAAAAGCTACTATGCCGCCGCCCGGTCGGGCACGGCGGCGCAGACCGCAGGCGGCAAAGCGGCATCCAACGGTGCATCTGCCGCCCGGTCCGGCGTGGAACAGGCGGTAGAAAAGGGCAAAACTGCCGTCAGCACCGCCGTAAAGGGGCTGGTGAATGCCGCCAAGGGCAACGCACACGTTCTGGTGATCGTGGGCGTTTTTCTTTTGCTCATCCTCATGGTGATGTCAGGCTTTTCCTCCTGCGGCATCCTCTTTTCAGGCGGCACACAGGTGTCCGGGCAGACCATGTACTCCGCCGAGGACAGGGACATCCGCGGTGCAGAGCAGGATTACAAGAAGCTGGAAAAGGAACTGGATAAGAAAATCAAGCGCACCCCCACCGACCATCCCGGCTACAACGAGTACCAGTATCACCTTGACCCCATCGAGCATGACCCATGGCAGTTGACCTCTTTTCTCACGACTCTCTATGACGATTACACCCGGTCAGAGGTGCAGGGCAAGTTGAAGGAGACCTTCAAAAAGCAGTATAAGCTGACCACATGGGTAGAGGTGCAGATACGGTATAAGACCGTGTGGGTCATCAGCCCGGCAGGAATCCCGGTTCCCACGCAGGTGCCTTATGAGTACCGCATTTTTCACACTAAATTGGTGAATAAAGGGCTGGAAGTGGTCATCCGGGAAGAACTGAATAACGACCAATGGAAACGTTACGAGATTTTCCAAGATACCTTGGGAGGTAGACCTTATCTATTCAACGGCGGATTGCCGCCCGGCGGCTCCGATGGCTCCGGCACACCGGGCATTGATTATCAGGTTCCGGCAGAAGCTCTGACGGACGAGGAATTTGCCGCCATCTACGAGGAAGCCCAAAAGTATGTGGGTACGCCCTATGTGTGGGGCGGTTCTACCCCGGAAACCGGGTTCGATTGCAGCGGCTATGTCTGCTGGGTGTACAACCAGAACGGCTATGATGTAGGACGCACCACCGCCAACGGTTTGTGGAACAAGAGCCAGCACATTTCCGAAGCAGAAGCAAAGCCCGGTGATCTGGTTTTCTTTGAAGGAACGTATGATACCGTCGGGAAGAGCCATGTGGGCATTTACCTCGGAAACGGCATGATGGTCAGTGCCGGAGACCCCATCAAGTACGCAAACATTCACTCGTCCTACTGGGAGAAGCATCTCGCCGGGTTCGGACGGCTTTCAAAATGATTGGAGGAGTTACTATGAGCGAAAAATCGGATAAGCTGCGGGCGATGCTGGAAAAAGAGAAGGAACGCCGCATCAAGCTGAACAACCGTATCGAGATTCTGGAGCGGCGCATTCAGGAGGAAGATTCTGCCGAGGTCAACGAGATGGTGCGGACTGCAAAGGTCACGCCGGAACAGCTTGCCGCCCTGCTGCGGCAGTCGGCTACCACCACCCCGAACCCGGCTGCGCTGTCTGCCGTGGGTGCCACTTTCGAGAAGGAGGATGCAGATGAGGATTAAGAAACTGGGCGCACTGCTGGTATCGGCGGCACTGTGCGCTGGCATGGCAGCTCCCGCTTTTGCCTTTGAGGGCGAAGCTGCCCCGGTGGAGCAGCCGGTTCTGCCGGAGGTGGTGGAGGATATTGTCACCGTCACGGACGAAACCTCTGGTGCCCTGACCCCGGAGGGCAATCTGACGCTGGTGGATGATTACCACACCAACTATTCCGATGGCAGCGGCCAGCAGTTCATCACGCTGGTGTCGAAGTCGGGAGCCACCTTCTATCTGGTCATCGATCGCAACGCCAAAGGACAGCAGACCGTCCACTTTATGAATCTGGTGGACGAAGCAGACCTTTTGGCTCTGATGGAGGAAGAAGATGCCGATGCCTACACCGCCGAAAAGGAAGCAGCGGCGCAGGCGGAACAGGATAGGCTGAAAGCCGAGGAAGAAGCGAAAAAAGCCGCCGAAGAAGCGGCGGCATCCGGCACGGAACAGCCCAAGGAAAACAAGGTCACAAAGATCGCATCCGGCTTTCTGGGCGTGGTGGTGCTGATTGCGCTGGCGGCAGGCGGCGGCTTCTATGCTTTCACAAAGCAGAAACAGAAAAAGCAGGCAGAAAAAGAAGCCCTTGACCCCGATGCAAACTACACCGAGGACAAGGGCGATTTTGAGATCCCCACCGATGTGCCGGACGAGGACGAAACCCCGGACGAGCAGGACACCGAACCCATCTGATTTTAAGGCGGCGTTTGCCGCCATACATATTGTAATCAGAAATAGATTGGAGGGATTCTTATCGCAAAATTGATCGTGGCGGAAAAACCGTCCGTAGCCATGTCCTACGCCAAAGTCCTCGGTGCCACCAACCGTCAGGACGGTTATCTGGAGGGCAACGGCTATCTGGTAAGCTGGTGCGTTGGTCATCTGGTGGAACTGGCACCGCCCAATGTCTACGATGCCAAATACGTCAAGTGGAGTATCGCAGATTTGCCCATTCTGCCGCAAAAGTGGCAGTATCTGGTGTCTACGTCCACCAAAAAGCAGTTTGGCATCCTGCAAAAACTGATGCACCGCCCGGATGTGGATAGCATTGTCTGTGCAACGGATGCAGGGTAGTGCGGTTAGGTGACTCAAGAGAAAGAAAAAAGAGACCTCATCTCGTCAAAAATCAAATTTCAAAATCATTAAAGGAGCTATTCAAATGAAACGAAATCAGAATTTCGACCATAATCACTCTCAAAAACTGCTTTCCTTCCGCTACAACATAGACACCAACCGAGTGGAAGCCCGGTTCACGGATGGCTCTGCCGTCGCCAACAGGATGCCCAACTGCCTCAGAACATCCTCAACCCGCTACTTTACAGTGGGGTTGACACGGAGGATTGAGTGTCATCGTTTTTTCATGGCTACCGCCGAAAATCATTGTAACGTATTTTGTGTTACAAATTGGTCAAGCGAATGATTATGATTAAAATTCTCTTACTCGCACAATAAGTCATTTGATAAACTGGTTAAAATGCCAAATAATTTCAAATCATAGTCCAACACACAACAAATGTGGTATAATAACAATATATTTAATGCTTTAACTGTGTTTGCAAAAAGGAAAAGAAGATAAGTATGGAGATTACATGGTTGAAAAATGAAGATAATGCCATTCAATACGTCTATGCCTCTGCTGTTCCCCAAAAAATACCATTAGACATTTTTAAAGAAATTGTTCAGAGCAGTAAAGAAAACTGTCTACCTGAATTTTATGTGATATCTGAACAGGGAAAGTATATCGGATATATTTTATTATTGGCCGATAAAAAAGAAGACATCCCTAAACCTTTTACATTTCTTGCATGTCATAATGGCGATACTCTGCCAAAAGAAACTCACAAAAAAATATTGGAATTTATCGGCAAACGGTGTCGTGTAAACAACTGGAATAAACTCGCTTGGTTGGCCGAACAAGAAATCCAGCAATTGTGATATCATCGTTTTTTAAGCTATCTCTCTATAAAAACTCCTTAAAGACATAAAGGCAAACTTGAATAAATAAATTTATCTAAAAGCCCCACCTACAATAGATATTCCAAATCGAAGAATCTACTGCAGGTGGGGCTTGTTCTATGTGATAAGCTATTTTGTAAAAATCAAATACGTAGATTATATGGCAGAATCATTTGGTGACACTGAAAGCTAATGTTGCGCCATCAACGACACTATACATATCGCCGTTAGCCGCAGTAGCAATTCCAGTAAACTCAACCTCCCATTTTCCTTTAGAGAGTCCATATTTTACATCTTCCGTACCGATTGTGCCGTATGCAGAAATGGCATGATCAAAGGTTCCAAAGGGTGTACCAAGTTTATTGAAATGCAGGTTACCTTCAAAGGAAACAATTACTGCACCCGGAACGGTAATCGTCCATTGGATATACCCTTCAGACAGATAATCAAGTGTACATGAACCAGCATCGCCCCAGAAGGTTTCGCGAGAAATTGGGACAAGTTTGAATGTTGCAGAGTTTACAGTTGTTCCTTTATCAATTTCGATACTAGATTTTTTGGAAGAAAGTGCTACAACGCCTGGTTCAACTGCAACAGCAGCAGGCATCAAAACTGTGTTGAAAACAACCAACGCAGCACTCGTTCCAGCCATTTTAAGGAATTCATTTCGGGTCATCTTTTTCATGTCGATTTGCTCCTTATATTTTATTGACTGTTACAAGTCACCCAGCTACAATTTGGATTCTTTTTCGCTTAATTCTGCACTGGAATCACCTCTTACAAAATTTTAGTATATTGGCATCATCGTGATCAAAAGCAATATCACTAACAGCCACCTCATCACACTATAAAGCCGCAAATTTTCAACTCAGGTGTATGCTCATCGGCAAATAAATGTGAACCATACGAATGCCGCTGTTAAACAACCTGCCAAAACCACTAAAATACAACTTGCCAACTTTGGCTCAATAGCAACTTTTTGATTTTCGCACAGCGCAAATTTCTGAAGTTCCTGAAATGTTGTTTGATTGACATTGCCGTGTATTGCTTTCCATGCAACGAAATGATTTGTAATCAGAAGATAATCTGAAACGATTCCTACAAAAACAATGGCAAAAAATGCTGCGGAAAAGAACCACATTCCATCGCATTGATTCACCGTCAGGATATCCTGAAGGCTTGCTGGCTTCAATGCCCATAAAGCCACAACATATAGCAATACTTCGCAGAAATCTCTTTGGAGTGGCCCTTTTTGCTTAAAGAATCCCATTACATGTTCTCCCTGTTCTTTGAAGTCACTATCAGCCACCAATGGCCTGATAATAATCCGTTTTAGACCGAATCAAAGAGCCATTTGACTTATATTCCTTGACAGTTTGATGATAGCAATGTGTATAGTAGCTATTGTCATAGGAAAATAGGACTTCATACGTAATAGAAGATATTGTCACTTTATAGCAGTCCGAGGACATACTCTGAAGCATCTGATCGAAAATAAACGATGCTGTAGAAGAAATAACTGCTGCTGGTGTGCTTCCCCATGCAGTTGCTAAAATACTGGCTACATCAGATGCTTTTTTGCATTTACGCAAATCACTAGCATAAACCGTATCGGTTGCACTTGTGCCAACATAGCGGTGCTTGAACTGCGACCCTGTCACCTCGCTTCCAGTGAGTGCAGGAATTTGTGCCAGCTGTCCGTTTTTGTAATTTTGCTGATCTTGATAAATTTCATAGAACAAGCTATAGTCACTTCTTGCAGTTGATGTTGTTGATTCACCAGATGCACCTACAACAACAATGTCCATCACATCATTAGGATGCACCGTACGCGTAATTCGTGTGATACCTCCATCACGAATTGTAAGCTGTTCAACAACATCTTTTCCATTCATCGAGTACGAAACAGAATAATTTGATCCTGTCAAAAGAGATTCGCTATTGCCATGATTTGTTGAATCTGCAAAGGCAATGGGCATAATGGAAGCAACACAAAGCAGCACCGCTAACACGCAGGAAATATAACGCAAATATGTTTTTGTTTTCATTTTGTTTTTTCCTTTCATGCATTCCTATAGAACAACGGACTCTCATCTGTGCATCGGAAACACCTCCGAAGTACATTGATTATCGATGCTCTCACTTTTTCAAGAGATATTTTCCAAATGCAAGGACGCCTAGAATATAGAAAAGCTGACGAACAATCAACATAATGAATGAAAGCAGCTCCAACATAATCGAACAGTTCCTTTTAGAAAATTATCAAGAAATATATCCCGTAAGAGTATCGCTATCTTACCTTTCATATGAATTTCAGTCATGCTCAAGCGATTCCGGGACATCCGGCTGATATGCCGTAAAGCCACAGGTGCTGTTCACGCTCAAGACTGCGAGAGCCATTGCCATAATGCAAGTGACCTTGCTCAAGAGCAACATAATCTTTTTCATTTCTGTTACCTCCGTTTGATATTTTTTAGAGCATTCATCTTCTGAAAACACATGAACGCCCTCGTACCTTAGGATATCTTCGCTTGTTTCTGAAAAAACGGAATGATTGCAAAAATCACTAAAACCCATTTTGAAATGTAGTATACCGTTATACTGCGGGTGTCCGGAAGCACATTGAAAATGGCAAACAGGAAATCTATTGACGAAAGAACAGATGCGACCATCTTATAGCTTAACCGCTTCTTTTTGCCTAAAGGCTTATTCGTTGCTTCTATCGGAGAGAAAAAGATAGCGATGCCCATAAGAGCTGCTGTTGTCAGGATACGAAAAAGGTGATTGGCTGCAATTACTTTACTCAGCAAAATGCAGATAAGTGCCAGTCCGGTAAATGCCAGATAGCATCTGGTGTGCGACGTTGCATGATATCCACCAATGTAGATTCTCTGCGGGATAAACCCAATCAAAAATGAAAGTGAGTATCGAACATCACCACACACGGCAGAGACGAGGATGACAAGCAAAACACTTACAACAGACGATATGAGCAACTCGTACCCATAGACATACGCATCCGCTTTTGATTCGTCTACCACTTTTTGTTCGCAGAAAAGACGGACTAATTTCTGAGACAGCGTGCGTTCCCACATTGCAGTTGCGCCACCTTATCTTCTGATTTTTGCTTCACTGTATCATAAATTTCAGCAAAATCAAGAGGTTTGGCAAAACTGGTCGTTCTGGTGACAAAAGTGGTAGGTCAGGCTACTTGTAAGGAGCCTTTGCACAGTCTATAATAGTAGCAGGACATTATTTTGTGGAGGTTGTCGAAATGCTGAAGTACCACGTTGCAGTCTGCGATGATGAGAAGTCAGACCTTGATGGTATTGTTCAAAGCGTCCAGCGATACGATGTGCAAGGTTGCTTTGACATTGAAACTTACATGGACGGAAACGAACTTCTGAGCGAATTGCAAATGCAGAAGAAATCCTTCGATTTGCTGCTGCTCGACATTGAGATGCCATCCAACGGTTTTCAGCTGGCACAATCCCTGATTCAAATGGAGAAGCATCCCTTGGTGGTATTTGTCACGAAGCGGCACGAGTATGCTGTGCAGGGATATGGCATTGCATTCCGCTACCTTGTCAAACCTTTGGATCAGACGCTGTTCGCTGCGGCAATGGATGCCGTCCTTCAGGAACTGAACTCCAAACATTTCACGATCGAATACGATGGTGTTACCATGTCCTTGGAAACATCGGACATTTACTTTCTGGAAAGCCACGGACATAAAGTTCTGATCCACTGCAAGGAGCAAGACCTTACATTGAGAATGAGCATTCCTGAAGCCTTGGAGCAGCTTCCCAAACGATGCTTCGTGTCGCCACACAAAAGTTATCTTGTCAATATGGAACACATTGTTTACGCTACTGGAACCGCTGTTTTTCTTTCCAGCGGACATCAGCTACCGATCAGCAGGAGGAAGCGTCAGGAGTTCAATCAGAACTTTAACGCTTATTTGGGAAGATGATACTTTATTATTTCGTTGAGTTTGCAGGGAGCTTTGCCAACATCGCTCTGTTGCTGCTTTTTATCGGTCGGCTATTTCCTAAAAAGGAGCCCGTTTCAAAATGGTTCTATGTGTATGTTGTGCTTATGATCGCTGGCCAGTGTGCACTAAGCTTATTCCCGGACTGGGTAACGCAGCGCACGATCTATCTTTTAGTTGGCGGATTTTTCCTCGCACTGCTGTTTTACGAAGTGCGACCATGGCAGGCGGTTTTTGCAAGCGGAGCTTTCTTTACGCTGATTGCTTTGGTGGAAGTGCTTGCAATGCTCCTGATCGGGCTGCGCATCCCTGATACCGATATTCTGATGCAGGCTGGGGCAGCACGGTTGGTTTATGTTGTTTTTTCAAACCTGATTCAAGTTCCACTTGTAGTCCTGATCTCACATTTTTTCAGTCGAAAGGGAAATGCTCTGCGCATCCTATGGCTGTTGCCAATTATTGCGATTCAAATCGCAAGCATCGCTGTCTGTTATGTGGCACAGTATCATGCTGCGGATGAGTATTTCCCGGATTATA
>OGZF01001829.1_pt1 | contig 11734 bp, 10 predicted proteins | sample 1576771 | NCBI WGS metagenome assembly OGZF01 (sample SAMEA3541536, study PRJEB24748) | human gut metagenome | biome: human gut; feature: human-associated habitat; material: faeces | place: China | collected 2012
AAAGAAAAAATATTTCAAATGGTTGGGGGATATAAATGTTTAATTATGGTTTTGAATTAGCTGTTAATTTTGCACAATCAGTTTATCTGATAGGTTTTTTCTTGGCATTCTTAGGCGGCAAATATTCTCGCAAACGCAATATAGCAATGTGTTCATTGTTTATTGCTTTAAATTTTACTGTTCTTACATATTTTACATTTAACAATCCTTATGTTGTAATGATTGATATGTTGACAGTTGTTATATTACATGAAGTATATTGCTTAACTTGTTTAAAAGGAGAATTGGCAATTAAAATTATTCTTCCGTTTGTAGCTTCACTGATTAATACAATTATATCTTACGGAGTTTTATATCTTACATCTTTTGTTACGGGTTTATCATTGGAAGAATTGGGTTTACAGTCAAGCTTTTTCAGATATTTATGTGTTGTGCTTGTAAACCTGACAATATTGGTAACCTTACTGCTTATGTGGCGTACGAAAGCAAAAGTGTATAGTTTAAAAAAAGTTTCAAATATAATAGCTTTTATTGCAATTCCTGTTTTAGCAATGGCAATATTATACATCACTTTTTACATAATGATTCTTACGAATTATCAATCAAATTTAATCGTACTGCTTCTGATAATTTGTGCCGCTATGATTTTGGTTGCCGGAATGGTTTGGTTTATGATTGCAAGAATTAACAGGGATAACCGGATAAGTACAAAGTTATTATTGAGCGAGCAAAGAGCGGATTTGTACGAAAAAAACATTATAACTTCTAACAAGCAGATTGAGAATACTGCAAAGATAAGACATGATATGAAAAACAACATTGCTTGTATTGATAATCTAATTGTTGTGAGCAAATATGATGAAGCACATAAAATATGTCAGGAACTTACCGATAAATATTCTTCAATCGGTTCTGTAGTAAATACTGAAAATTACTTATTAAATGCCGTTTTGAATGTTGAAATTGAAAAAGCAAGGTGCAATGAAATATCGGTCAAATTAAACATTGCAAATGATTTGAAAATGTTTAGTAACGGTTCAGATATGATTTCGGTAATAGGAAATATTTTTGATAATGCTATTTCGTATTTGTCTGAAAATAAAATTGAGAATAAAGAAATTATTTTCAGTACAGAGCATAAAGGCGATTATTCTGTTATTAAATGCAAAAATAAAATTATTGATTCTGTATTGTCTAAAAATCCTTTGTTGCATACTGATAAGGCAGATAAGAAAAATCACGGCAAGGGAATTTCTATAGTAAAAAGTATTGCCGAGAAGTATGGGGGAGATGTAGCTATTTCGGAGAAGAATAATGAATTTATAGTTTCGGTAATTTTAGACAACCGAATTTTTACCTAAAAACCCACTATTTTTACCTGATTAAAATCAAATATTCTAAAAATGCTATCCTTTCTTTAAGGCGTTATGCCAAGAAAAAGGATAGCATTTTTTATGTCAGCTGATTGTGAAAGATCAAAAATTAAGGAGAGTTGAATTTTGGAAAAAGGTAGAAATTTGCGTAGCGTTAATACTGACGGAGGGGTGAATTTGCAATTCAAACTTCTGTCGGCAATTGGAATTATCATTATAGTTTCCGGACATTGTTATCATGGCGGAATGGAACTTGCTTATAACTGGTTTCCGCCGTATTCGTATAATTTGGCACTGTTTGTATTTATATCGGGATATTTTTACAAAACCGATTATGAAGAAAATGTCGGAAAATACATATGGAAACGAACAAAGCGGCTTCTTATTCCTGCGTATCTGTGGAATATATTTTACGGTGGTATGGTTGCTTTTCTCGGTTTGTTTGGATTTACTATAGGTGCAAAGCCTGATTTATATAATCTTTTTGTTATGCCGTTTGTTGACGGTGAGGCTTTTCAGTATAACCTCGGTTCATGGTTTGTGTACCCGCTGTTTTTGGTTTGTATAATAAATGTGCTGTTCAGAAAATTTTTGAAACTGATTCACCTTGACAATGAATTTATAGTTTTGATAGTGTATCTCGCAATCGGAATGATAGGAATTAACACTGCAATAGAAAATCCGACTGCAATTAACGGTATAGTGAAACTTCTTGTCAGAACAATGTTTTTCCTGCCCTGTTATGAATTAGGTCGCTTTTATAAAGCTGTGCTTGAAAAGAAAGACACTCTCAATAATGTTGCGTACTTTGCAATTATATTTGCTGTACAGCTGATACTTTTAACTTTTTGCAAAGATTTGGAGTACACTCCGTCGTCATTTACTAAATTTAACAACGGTTTTATAATTCCGTATATCTCGTCAATCACAGCAATTGCATTTTGGCTGAGAGTTTCAAGATTGCTTGTACCTGCCATAGGAAACAGCAAGCTTGTAAGGCTTATAGCTGACAACACATACGGAATTATGGTGAATCAGCTTGTAGGTTTTATGTGCCTAAAATTTGTATTCTACGGATTAAGCCGCATTACTTCAGGCGCATTGTTTGGTGACTTTAATGTTGCATCATTTAAATCAAGTATATGGTACTACTATCTTCCAAACGGTTTGCAACAGTGGGCTTTTGTATATCTTATATTTGGTCTGTTTGTACCTATATTGATTAGCATTATTTTAAATAATTATGTTATATTGCACAAAAATGCATAATAAAATTTTATATAAATTATATATGTCTTTTTGACTATCTTTTTATATCTCCTTAAATGTCCGCAAAGCCTTATTTTATAGGCTCTACGGGCATTTTGCTTTTGTGGTAAACCTCACATATCTAGGTCTATCTTCTTATATTTTCGCTATCAAGCGTGGTTAAAATCGTGGTAAATACTTCTATGCGATTAGACGCTGAACCTCTGATTTTGCGGTATCTATGGACGCATGAGCGTACCAGTTCATTGTGATACTAATGTTTGAATGTCCCATGATATACTGTAAATCTTTTGGGTTCATGTTCTTGCTTGCCAGTCTTGTGCAGAATGTATGGCGTAGCGTATGCGGTGTGATATGTGGCAAGGGATTGTCCTTGTGGTGCTTGTTATATTTCTTTACCATACGGACAAATAAGGCGTTGTAATCAATCGCAACTTTGGGCTTGCCTTTATGATTGACAAATAAGAAATTGCTCTGTCCGTCTATCACAAATGGTTCTGCCTTTGGGCGTTTCTTCATAACCCGTTGAAATGCCTGTATTGTTTCTCTACTTAATGGCACTTGTCTTATTCCGCTTTTCGTCTTAGGCGTTTCAATATAATAGCCCTGTTCCTTGCTCTTTAGTAACTGGTGGTCGATAATTACAACTTCATTCTTGAAATCAATATCAGCTACTGTCAGTCCGCACAGTTCCGAGATACGAAGTCCAGTCTTTAACAGTATCAGCACATCATCATAATGCTTGTGATACACATTGTCTGTCTTGATAAATGAGAGTAAGGCTTGTTCCTGTTCCTCTGTCAATGCGACTTTCTCTTTGGTATCATTTTCTAGGACTTCACTTAACTTAAAATCAAAAGGGTTCTTCCTTACACAATCGTCTTGTATGGCGATATAGAATGACGCTTTTAACGAGCGTTTATGGTTGTTAATGGTGTTATAGGAAAAGCCTTTATCTTTCATGCGTAACGCCCATTCCTTAGCGTCAGAGGGTTTTATCGCATCAATGCTCCTAGCACCCAACTTGTCCTCTTTCAATAACCGCATGAGTTGTTCCCGTTGTTTTTGTGTGCTTTTCTTCACATTCGCCCTCTGTAAGTTCTGTTTGGCATAGAGTTGGCAAAGCGTCATTTTCTTGCCTGTGCTGTCGATACCGTCCTCAATATCCCGTCTTATCTGCTGTTCCAGTTCACGAAGTGAGGGTTTTTCCCGTTTTTCCTTTGGTGTCGGGTCTGTGGGTGTCAATCTCCAAGCATACACATATTTTGTGTTTCCAAATGCGTCTACATATTTATATAAGTATTTCCCGTCTGTTCGTTGGCTCTCTCCAGTATGCAGGATACGTCCTTTACTATCCCGTCTTTTTTCTTTCATGGTGTCTGCTCCTTTCCTTGTTGGAAAGAGCCTTGATATGACTTGTGTTCATCATAACACATACAAGGCTCATTTGCATTAGATTGCGTCCAATTTGTCAATAACCTGTTCAAACTGTCGGCGTTTAATCTGTATGCGGTTGCCATTCATAATGAGCCAGCCAGCGTCCTTGTTTTCCTCTGCTAAGCGTCTTAACTTGTTTTCTCCGATACGGAAATACTTTGACGCTTCTTCAATGGTAAGGGTATATTTTTCCCATACGGGAATATCCTGTGCATTACTCATAAAACACCCCCTCACTTTCGATTACATCTGCTATATCCGTACACATCTGTTCTACAAGCATTTCCTGTTTTTCGGAAAGGTTGGTACATTCATCAATCATTTTCATGTAGTTTGAGCCTGTCAGCCTGTCGATTTCCTCTATCATCACGATTGACGGCATGACCTGTCTTTCCAGCCATTGCAGAGTGCGTTCCATATTGACAGGTACGGGGTTCATTTCAAAAGGTAAACTGTCATGGGAAATGAATATCTCCCACAGCGGATAATCGGGAAATTGCACAAAATCAGTAATAAGGTAAAACACCAACCCATGAGGGTTATATGTCAATAACAATTCCTCAACTGCCTGTACTGCCTTTTTATCACGCAGACGAATTTCAAAACGGTTGATAATATCCGTATGTTTCTTTTTGGTTGCCTGTTCCTTTTGTTTTTCATACAGGCAGAAATATTTTGTGCTTGCCTTTGAGCCGATATAAAGGGTACTTGCTAAATTACGGTTTTTTCCGCTTAGTTTTCCACCTTGTACATTTTCATAGTTTTTACAGCGACAATCCGCACCGCCATTTTTGTATTTTTCAGACAAAACGGGAATATCCAGCAGACCGCACATATCATTGATTGCCAAGTCAAAACGTCGGATAACACCGCCACAGTCAAGACAGCGGTTTAAAAATGAATACCAATCCCTGTTCTGTGCCTGTAAGACATATTCCATGTTGCGTGAGCCTGCCCCTTTTAATTCTAAAAATACACCCATGTGTTCATCATCAGAAGCCATGACCTTGATTTCCCCGTAGGCATAATGCTCCTTATAGCCATAATACCCATAGTCATAATGGATAAAATAGTCCGCTTTCATGCCAAGCACCTTTCGGATAACTTCTAATGCGTCAGTCGTTGGAAAACGGACAGACAGATAATCAACGAGCAGATAAAAAGGCTTATCACAGACATAGTAATTCAGACAACGCAGGATAATGTTCTGTGTTTCTTTACTTGCGTTGGCTTTTCCGTTCTCAAAGCGGTTGATACTATATCTTGATACATGGGTAAGACTTGCAAGTTCTCCTTGTGAAAGACCGCTTGCAAGACGTTTGTTCTTCATTTCAAGTGCAAATTCTAAATTGTTCATTGTATTCCTCCAATCCCACAACAGCCTTGAAATACCTGTAAACCACTATTCAAAAGAATGTGAAATTACTATCTTCTTAAAACTTCTCATTACTACTCACAGGTTTGGGGTTGTATGGTTTTTGACTTGTCTTTTGTGAAATAGTGCCCCCCTGTTAGATAACGGGGGCACAGTCAAGGCTCGCAGGCTCGCCAGCCGACAAAGCATTTCTTCCCCTTGACACAAGGTGTCATGGCGGTAAGCCTGAGAGGCTTCCGCCACCGTGTCAGAAATACTTTGTCAGCAAGTCCTGTTTTGCCTTTTCTAACAAGTTCCATTTCAACCAATATTCATATCTACGGGTTTAATCAGATGGGTATTTCTTTTTGAATGTTTTTGTATTTCATGCTATTGTGCTTATTCACTCACAATAGCATAGTAATTCTTATATGCTTATTTGTCAATATCTTTTTTTGTCTTTACAAATCATATTAAGCATGATAGACTTATAACAGTGAAGATATAACGAGATATGGAGGGTTGTGCAATGAAAATAAGCCATTTAGGAAATAATATACAGACCATAAGAAAATTTAGGGGAATGAAACAACAGGAACTTGCGGACAAAATCGGTATCAATATGCAGAGCCTTTCCAAGATTGAAAGAGGGTTGAACTATCCTGCTTATGAAACGCTGGAAAAGATAATGGAAGTGCTGGACGTAACGCCGAATGAATTATTATCGGGAGAATGGAAGTATGTCAATCAGTCTGAAAAAGAAGTCTGTCAGTTTTTAAGAACAGAAGAACGTCTAAATGCAGAACTGAAACACGGACACTATGATAACTTCTTTGACAGCGAGGAAGAATGGCTGGAATATGAGTTGGAAAAGTTACGGGAATACATTACAGACTATATCAACGGGAAAAGCATTGAAGCGTCCGACCTTTACCCAATCAAAGAATTTATCCAGCATTTGAAGTTTCAAAAATTACTAGACCGCTATGATGATTTATACAGTATGGATATGTTTGGGGAAAGCATAGAGGGACATAAATATAGGACACCTTATCAAGTCGTGAAAATGATAAATCCGAACTCAAAAGAGGATATGGAACTGTTACGGGAAGTATTAAGGAATAACCATTTTGATGATGAGGACGAGTAATCTTTTTCCTCTTGCGAGAAGATACAGCAAACAAAAAGCCCGATCAAGAGTGCAAAGCACCACCAATGGTGGCAAGCTCTTGACAGGGCTTTTTCTTTTCTGTTGTGGGTACTCAAGAGGAAAAAAGGAAAAGTGTGATGTCTCAATTTTTTTATCTTGCACGCATAAAAAGATTGAAAGAGGTGTTTGTTTCCAGTATAATGTTTTTTGTATAGAAGCAAGGATTGAATTTTTTTGAAAGAAAGGGTTGACAGTCATGTTCACACATTGTTACGCTTGCGACAGACAGACAGACAGACAGACAGACAGACAGACAGACAGACAGACAAGTAAATTCTGCCCTTTTTTCAATTCTATCAATAATAAACAGAACGCACAGATTATCCAGTTATAAGGGGGAGTTTGTGCGTTTTTCTATGCAAAGAATTTATGAAAAATAAGGAGTGAACAAACTATGAAGAAAAAACAAGTCCTTGCAGTAAGTTCCGCATTGATGATTGGAACAACAACTGCACTTACAGGGCTTCCTACTCCTGTCATGGCACAGGAAAACACAGAAGTTGTGCAGGAAGCCGTTGTAGAAGAAAACAAGACAGAGCAAGTTCCTGTGGAACAGAAAACAGAAAACGCAGAAGTACAAGAAAATATAACAGACAAGGAACAGGAAGAAACTGCTGAAAATGCAGAAACTTTAAAAGAAGAAAGTACAAAACAGGAAACACCTGCAACACCAGAAAAAGAAGTGGTTACCGAAGATAAGACCGTTGAAGCAAGCAAAAATACAGAAGTAAAAGCTGGAAGCATTGCTATTGATGAAGCACATTTTCCAGACAAAGTATTTAGAGAACAAATCATTGCAGAATTTGATAAAGACGGCGATAGTGTGTTATCTGTTGATGAAATATCAAAAGCCCAATTCTTAAACTTGCATGATATGAAAACGATATCTTCATTAGAGGGTATTCAATATCTAACAAATTTGCAGTCTTTAGATGTTTCTACGACTTCTGTTTCAGACTTAAGTCCGGTTAAAAACTCATCTTTAAAAAGATTAGATTGTCGTTCTTCAAAAGTAAGAAGCGTTGATTTAACACGTTATCCGAATTTGGAAGCTTTCGTTTGCGATAATACATCAATTAACAGTCTTGATGTATCTAAGAATGAAAAATTGAATACGTTATTTGCAGATAGTACCTCTATTTCCAATTTAGATGTAACAAACAATCCTAACTTAGAACAACTATCTTGTAGCAATACAGGATTAATGGAACTTGATGTCACACATAATCCGCAATTAGTCACTTTAGATATAGGAGATACAAAAGTAAAAACACTTGATATAAGTAAGAACCCTAATTTGAAACAACTATCATGTTATATGACAAATATAGCTGAATTAGATGTAACAAAAAACACAAAACTGACACGCCTTTTTTGTCATGATACAACTATTAAAAAATTAGATTTAAGCAATAATTTAGAACTTGAAATGCTACGTTGCGGTGAAATTTTTGAACAAGGGATAAGAGGTCTTGATATAAGTAAAAACACAAAAATTAAAAAATTAATTTGCGATGATTTATACTGGTTAAATGTCGGAGAGAATAAAGTTCTTGAAAATAATCATGCTTTTGTAGGCAACGGTTATATTGATATTAAAGGGAATAAAATCGACTTAAAAAAAGATGTTGAACAAGGAATAGATATTTCAAAAGTAAAAGTTACTGCAAATGGAACTTTAGATAAAGATACAGGAATTATAACGGTAGATGATGTAAAAAAACCAGTTACTTATGAGTATGATTGCGGTACTTATAAAGACGGAAACGTTGTTTTAAAAGTAGAATTATCGTTAAACTCACAAGGAGAAGATAATACAGCACCAACTATTTCTGCAAATGATGTTACATTGAATGTAGGCGATACTTTCGACCCATTGGCAAATGTAACAGCAACAGATAAAGAGGACGGAACTATCACTTTGACAAAAGATAATATTGTTGCAAATGATGTAGATACTTCTAAGGCTGGTACTTACCATGTGACTTATAAAGTAACAGATAAAAACGGAGCTTCTGCTAAAAAAACGATTACTGTAACTGTGAAACAAAATACAGGCGACCTTAACTCTGCTCCAATCATTTCAGCAAATGATGTTACATTGAATGTAGGCGATACGTTCGACCCATTGGCAAATGTGACAGCAACAGATAAAGAGGACGGAACGATTATTTTAACAAAAGATAACATTATTGCAAATGATGTAGATACTTCTAAGGCTGGCACTTATCATGTAACTTTCCGTGTAGTAGATAAAAATGGTGCAATTACTGAAAAAACAATTACAGTTACCGTAAAAGAAAAAGTAACAAATAAACCTGTAAGTCCACAACAGCCACAGAAACCGAGCAAGCCAACTACTCCAACAAAGCCTAGCGGACAAAAGAACCCTGTAAAAACAGGTGATATGACAAACGTAGGATTGTTTACTTCTATGTTTGCTGGTTCAACCGGTGTATTAGCTGTTTTATTAACGACAAAAACATTGTACCGTAAAAGGACTGTTATATGGCCTTTTTACTTTTACACAATTATACGGACTTTATCTATTTTCAGCCTGTATCATAGCTAAACAAATCGAGTTGTGTGTCCGTTTTTGGGCGTTCTGCTAGCTTGTTTAAAGTCTCTTGAATGAATGTATGTTCTAAGTCAAAAAACTCTGACAGCGCCTTTATATAGCTTTCTTTTTCTTCTTTTTTTACTTTAATGATCGATAGCAACAATGATTTAACACTAGCAAGTTGAATGCCACCATTTCTTCCTGGTTTAATCTTAAAGAAAATTTCCTGATTCGCCTTCAGTACCTTCAGCAATTTATCTAATGTCCGCTCAGGAATGCCTAGCGCTTCTCTAATCTCTTTTTTAGTCGTCACCAAATAAGGCTTGTATACATCACTTTTTTCGCTAATATAAGCCATTAAATCTTCTTTCCATTCTGACAAATGAACACGTTGACGTTCACTTCTTTTTTTCTTGAATTTAAACCACCCTTGACGGACAAATAAATCTTTACTGGTTAAATCACTTGATACCCAAGCTTTGCAAAGAATGGTAATGTATTCCCTATTAGCCCCTTGATAGTTTTCTGAATAGGCACTTCTAACAAGTTTAATCACTTCTTTTTCTTCTAAGGGTTGATCTAATCGATTATTAAACTCAAACATATTATATTCGCACGTTTCGATTGAATAGCCTGAACTAAAGTAGGCTAAAGAGAGGGTAAACATGACGTTATTACGCCCTATTAAACCCTTTTCTCCTGAAAATTTCGTTTCGTGCAATAAGAGATTAAACCAGGGTTCATCTACTTGTTTTTTGCCTTCTGTACCGCTTAAAACCGTTAGACTTGAACGAGTAAAGCCCTTATTATCTGTTTGTTTGAAAGACCAATCTTGCCATTCTTTGAAAGAATAACGGTAATTGGGATCAAAAAATTCTACATTGTCCGTTCTTGGTATACGAGCAATCCCAAAATGATTGCACGTTAGATCAACTGGCAAAGACTTTCCAAAATATTCTCGGATATTTTGCGAGATTATTTTGGCTGCTTTGACAGATTTAAATTCTGATTTTGAAGTCACATAAACTGGCGTTTCTAAAACAAAATATGCTTGATAACCTTTATCAGATTTGATAATTAACGTAGGCATAAAACCTAAATCAATAGCTGTTGTTAAAATATCGCTTGCTGAAATAGTTTCTTTTGCCGTGTGAATATCAAAATCAATAAAGAAGGTATTGATTTGTCTTAAATTGTTTTCAGAATGTCCTTTCGTGTATGAACGGTTTTCGTCTGCATACGTACCATAACGATAAACGTTTGGTGTCCAATGCGTAAATGTATCTTGATTTTCGTGAATCGCTTCTTCGGAAGTCAGAACAACGCCACGTCCGCCAATCATGCTTTTTTTTGAGCGATACGCAAAAATAGCCCCTTTGCTTTTACCTGGCTTGGTAGTGATTGAGCGAATTTTACTATTTTTAAATTTGTACTTTAACAAGCCGTCATGAAGCACAGTTTCTACAACAAAAGGGATATTCATTCAGCTGTTCTCCTTTCTTACGAAAATTAATTAGTTAGAAGCTACGATCAAAGTTGAATCACAACAAAAAAGGCAATCAACTAAGTTTTTCTTAATTGATTGCCTGGTATCTTCTTAAAGACTTGAAATTCCCTCAAAAACCCGATATAATGGGTTTACAGATATTTAAGTATCTGATTAATAAAGTAATTAAATACTTTACCAAATTTCGGGTCTCGACTTCTTTAATTGATTGGTGGTAATCAATTAAGGCTCGCAACTTATTTTCTTGGCGGAAAATAAGTTGGTCGTGGCTCTTTTTTTGTATTCTTTATTCAGTTCGTTGTTTCGTTATATCTAGTATACCGCTTTTAAAAAAAATAAGCAACAATTTCGTTAAATATATTAACGACAATCATTGCTTCTCTTCTTCTATTTGCAACTCTACTTGTTCTAATTCATTAGGAATTAAGTCAATAACTAAGGTTGAGTTTGTCAATTCTGCAATTCGTTCCAATGTTTTTAATGTCGGATCTGATTTTCCTGATTCAATCAATGAATAATTTGATCTACTCATTTCTAATTCTTGGGAGAATTTTTCTTTTGATTTGGTACCTCTCATCTTTTTTAAGCTTTCTCTAAATGCTAGTTCCAAGTTTCTCCCTCCTGTTTATGTAAATATTATGCACGTTTTCCATTTAATTATATCGTTACACCTTGTAAATCACAAGTGATTAATCACAAATCACTTGTGATTAGTGATTGTTATTGGTGTTGCCTAGAACGATTCTAAGCACATGTTTAATTTTAAAGTGGGCAATTATCTTTAAAATGTCCTACAATGATTCAATAAAAGCATGGCTGCTAGTGAAACTTGCGACCATGCTTTTAAAAATACTTAATGGGGTCCCGAGCGCTTTAGCTCCTTGGAAGCTGTCAGTAGTATACCTAATAATTTATCTACATTCCCTTTAGTAACGTGTAACTTTCCAAATTTACAAAAGCGACTCATAGAATTATTTCCTCCCGTTAAATAATAGATAACTATTAAAAATAGACAATACTTGCT
>OGZF01001831.1_pt1 | contig 11731 bp, 9 predicted proteins | sample 1576771 | NCBI WGS metagenome assembly OGZF01 (sample SAMEA3541536, study PRJEB24748) | human gut metagenome | biome: human gut; feature: human-associated habitat; material: faeces | place: China | collected 2012
TATCTGGATGCTTACTACGCATAAGAATTCTTTCCTTTGGAGGATTCCATGAACGGTTTGACTTTACAAAAAGCCCGTGCCTACGAGGCCGAGCACGGCGCAGCCATTTCCCCGGCGGAACGCCCTGCCTACCACATGACCCCCTATGTGGGCTGGCTCAATGACCCCAACGGCTTCTCCTACTATAAGGGGCAGTATCATCAGTTCTATCAGTATAATCCCTACGATGTGCGGTGGGCGCCCATGCACTGGGGTCACGCCGTCAGCACCGACCTGCTGCACTGGGAGTATCTGCCCTGTGCGCTTGCCCCGGATTCCCCGGCAGACAATGGCCCCGGCTGTTTCTCCGGCTCTGCCACCGAGATGGATGACGGCAAGCAGCTGCTGATGTACACCAGCGTGATTGCAGAAAAGCAGCCCAATGGGGAGATGCGGGATATCCAGACCCAGAGCATTGCCATTGGTGACGGTCTCAACTACGAAAAGCCTGCCTGCAACCCGGTGCTGACCCAGAAAGACCTGCCGGAAGGCTTCAGCAGGTTCGACTTCCGGGACCCCAAGATCTGGCGTGAGACCGACGGCACCTACTCCGCCGTCACCGTCTGCCTGACCGAGGACGGCAGCGGCGCAGCAGCACTGTTCCAGAGCAGGGACGGTTTCGACTGGCACTTTGTCACGGTGCTGGAACGCTGCAACAATCAGTACGGCAAAATGTGGGAGTGCCCGGACTTCTTCCCGCTGGACGGCAAGCAGGTTCTGATGCTGGGGCCCATGGAGATGCTGCCCAAGGGCGAGTTCCACAACGGTCACAACGTCATTGCCTTCATCGGCAGCTACGACCAAGCCACCCACACCTTCACCAAGGAAAATGTGCAGCTGATGGATGGCGGCATCGACTTCTACGCCACCCAGACCACCCTTGCCCCGGATGGCCGCCGGATCATGACCGCATGGCTGCAAACATGGTCGGACACCGAGGATAAGCCCCAGGGCTGCAAGTGGTTCGGGCAGACCATCTGCCCCCGGGAGCTGCATATCAAGGATGGGCGCATTGTTCAGACCCCGGTACGTGAACTGGATGCAGTTCACGGCAAGCGCACCTTCCACGAAAATGTGACGGTGCAAAGCGAAACTTCTCTGGAAGGCATCAAGGGCCGTGTGGCCGACCTGACCGTCACGGTGCAGCCCGGCGAATACCGCTCCTTTACCCTGAAGCTGGCCGCCGATGCAGACCATCACACCAGCCTGACCTACGACCCCTACACCTCGCAGCTGACGCTGGATCGCAGCTATGCCGGTTCCCGTGCCGACATCGTGCATACCCGCAGCTGCAAGGTGCGCAGCCAGAACGGTGCGCTCAAGCTCCGCATCCTGCTGGATAAGAACAGCATCGAAGTTTTCGCCAACGATGGCGAGCAGACCATGACCGCATGGATCTACACGCCCCAGTCTGCCGATGGCATCACCTTTGCTGCCGATGGCAAAGCAACTGTTACGGTGGAACAGTATGAACTGAATCTGTAACCTGATATTCCCATCATTTCTCCTTCATTGAATACAGCCCCGCTTTGGCTTCTTCTTCACCAAAGCGGGGCTGTGTTTTTGTATGGGTTCTATGCGTTCTGCCCCGTTCCGGGGGCTTTTTTGTGTCCGGGAGGCGGCGTTTTCTGAAAACGCAGCCAAACTGCAAAAAAAGTTACAATTTTCTCATCAAAAAAGGCGGTTTCCCATTGACAGCCTTGTTATAATAGGAGTGTAAGATTTTTGAGCCAGCACTCTGCGGCTCTGATTGCTGAACGGCCCTTGCGGGCTTTTGGAAAAAGAAAGAGGCATACAGCATTATGACGAATATCGATATTTTCTCCGGCTTCCTGGGTGCCGGCAAGACGACCCTGATCAAGAAGCTCATCAAGGAATCCTTTGCGGGCCAGAAGGTGGTCCTGATCGAGAACGAGTTCGGTGAGATCGGCATCGACGGCGGCTTCCTGAAGGAGTCCGGCATCCAGATCAACGAGCTGAACGCAGGCTGCATCTGCTGCTCTCTGGTGGGCGATTTCCGTGCCGCTCTGCAGCAGGTGGTGGAGCAGTACCACCCCGACCGCATCGTCATTGAGCCCTCCGGTGTGGGCAAGCTGAGCGATGTCACCCGCGCTGTGGAGGGTGTGGCTGAGCATCTGGATGTGAAGCTGAACAGCTTTGTCACCGTGGCCGATGTCAACAAGGTCAAGATGTATATGAAGAACTTCGGTGAGTTCTACGATGACCAGATCAGCCATGCAAGCTGCATCATCCTGAGCCGCACCCAGACCGCCAGCGAGGAGAAGATCGCCGCTGCGGTCGCCATGCTGCGCGAGAAGAACCCCACTGCTACCATCGTGACCACCGCATGGGATTCCCTGACCGGCGAGCAGATCCTGAAGGCCATGTCCTCCAAGGACGATTTCAAGGCAGAGCTGATCGCCATGGCTGCCAAGGCCAATGAGAAGCACGCCGAGGAGGACGAGGAAGAAGAGCACGAGCATCATCACCACCATTACGATGAGAACGGTGTGTGCAGCTGCGGCCATCACCACCATGATCACGATGACGATGACGACGATGATGAGGACGAGCACGAGCATCACCATCACCACGATCACGAAGAGGATGGCCACGAGGACCACTGCTGCCACCACCACGATCACGACCATGACGATGACCATGACCATGATGAGCATGAGCATCATCACCACGATGAGGACGGCCACTGCTGCTGCGGCCATCACCACCACCATCACCACGATCACGATGCCGATGAGGTGTTCACCAGCTGGGGTGTCGAGACGGCCAAGAAGTTCAGCAAGGCAGACATCGAGCGTGCACTGACCGAGCTGGACGGCGGCAAGTACGGCATGATCCTGCGCTCCAAGGGCATCGTGGACGGCGGTGCCGACGGCTGGCTGGAGTTCGATTACGTCCCCGGCGAGTGGGAAGTGCGTCAGCGCGGTGCCGACGTGGGCGGCAAGCTGGTCGTCATCGGCTCCAAGCTGGACGAAAAGGCCATTGCCGCACTGTTTGGCTGCTGAGCTGCAAGTTGTGTAAGGAGAAAAACCGATTATGGCAAACGAGATCCCGGTTTACCTGTTTGTGGGCTTCCTCGAAAGCGGCAAGACCAAGTTCATTCAGGAGACCTTTGAAGACCCCAATTTCGACTCCGGCGACAAGACCCTGCTGCTGGTCTGCGAAGAGGGCGAGGAAGAATATAACGAGAAGAAGTTCGCCTTCCCCGGCGTGACCCTGAAGGTCCTTGAGGATAAGGCGGAGCTGAACCCCCAGAATCTGGCCAGGCTCGAAAAAGAATCCGGCGCAGGCCGTGTGGTCATTGAGTACAACGGCATGTGGCTGCTGCAGGATCTGGCCAACAACCTGCCCGAGAACTGGATCGTCTACCAGTGCATCGCCACGGCTGACGGCACCACGGCCCTGACCTACGCCCGCGACAACTCCATGCGCTCTCTGCTGCTGGACAAGATCGCCCGCAGTGAACTGATCGTGTTCAACCGCGCCGAGGCCGTGAACAACGATGCCGCCCGTCAGGAGCTGCACAAGCTGGTGCGTCAGGCCTCCCGCAAGTGCGATATCGCCTATGAGTTCGCCGACGGCAGCGTGGCATACGATGACATCCCTGACCCGCTGCCCTTCGATCTGAACGCCCCGATCGTTGAGATCGGCGAGGACGATTTCGGCATCTGGTATATGGACTGCCAGGACGAGCCCCAGAAGTATACGGGCAAGACCGTCCGGTTCCTGGCGCAGGTCTGCCAGACCAACCGCGCGGGCAAAAACAGCTTTGTACCCGGCCGTTTTGCAATGACCTGCTGTGTGCAGGATATCCAGTTCGTGGGCTTCCCCTGCAGCTATGATGGCTACAAGGCACTGGAGCAGCGCGCCTGGGTCACTGTGACCGCCAAGGTCAATTACAAGTTCCACAACATCTACCGCGGCAAGGGCCCGGTGCTGACCGCCATCTCGGTGGAGCCCGCCGAAAAGCCGCAGAACGATGTCGTAACATTCTCTTAATCCTAACTTATACAGGGAGGACTTCACCATGAAAACTCTGTTCCGTGTTCTGGGTGCCGTTGCCGCTGTGGCTGTTACCGGTGCCGCCATCGTCGTGCTGGACAAAGTTCTGAACGACAAGGACCCGCTCCACGTCGAAAACGTGGAGTTCCCCGAGGAAGCTGAAAAGGACCCCGCCGAGGCCGAAAAGACTGCCGAAGCCTACGCCGAGGGCGAGGCCAAGGAGACCGCTCCCGGTGACGCATGGCCCCCTGCCTTTGAAAAGGCTCCTGCCGAGCCTGAGACTGCGCCCGCAGCCCCGGTGGTGGAAGCTGCCCGGGCAGAGGAGCCTGCCGAGGAAAAGCCTGCGGCAGAGGAAACGACCGTGAATCCTGTGGAGGCAGGCCCTGCCGTTGCCCCCAAGGATGAGAACGGCAAGTTCGATACCACCAAGATCGCGGAGGCCAGCGATTTCACCGGCATCGAAGAGGAATCCGGCTGCAAGAGCTGAGCAAAGCAATAAAAGGACGCTGTGCCGCAGGGCACAGCGTCCTTTTTCTGTCTGGGTCACTTCCGCAGGGCTTTGGCGGCTTCGGTGCCTGCCACGGCACCCTCGTACACGGCCTTGGCGACCTGCAGCAGCCCGCCGGTGCAGTCTCCGGCGGCATACAGGCCGGGCAGGGAGGTCTGCATGTGGTCATCCACCACGATCCGGCTGCCGTTCACCTCGGCCCCCAGCTTGCGGGCCAGGGCGGTGCTGCCTGCCACGCCCAGCGCCACGAACACGCCGGAGACTTCCAGTGTCCCGCCGTCTTTCAGCTGCACGCCGGTGACCCGCTCTTCACCGAGGATGGCTTCCACGGCTTCCGTTCGCACGGCCACCTCCGGCGGGAACTGTGCTGTCAGAGGGGCCCCGTTCGTGAGCAGGGTGACGCTGTGGGCCACGGGCAGCAGGGCCTGTACCTCGTGCAGGGCGTACTCTCCGCTGCCCAGCACGGCCACATCTCTGCCGCGGTAGAAAAAGGCATCGCAGGTGGCGCAGTAGCTTACGCCGTGGCCCTCCAGCCCGGCAAGGCCCGGAATGCGGGGCGCTGCCCGGGAAGCCCCCGTGGCCAGAATGACAGCATCGGCAGGGAAATCCCCGGCCAGCGTCTCCACGGTCAGCTTGTCGGTGTAGGTCAGGCCCACGGCCTCGGTGGAGACGAACTCCACCCCCACGGCCTTGGCACCCTCGATGCCTCGGCGTTCCAGCTCGGTACCGGTGATGGGTTCGGCAAAGCCGTAGTAGTTCTGGATGAGCTCGGCCCGGTCCAGTGCGCCGGGGCCCTTGGTCAGAACGGTGGTCTGCACCCCGGCGCGCGCGGCATACAATGCCGCCGAGACACCTGCGGGGCCGGAACCGATGATCACAATGTTAGACATGGCAGTTTCTCCTTATGGTAGGTTGTACAGAGGATAGCTTGATCTTATGATAACTATTATACCTCAACTCCCCGCACTTTTCATCTCCGACGAACTGTGCTATACTGAAAATATCGCAAGAATCGACACCATGGAGGGGAAAAACCTATGTCCAAGCAGCGCCTGCTTTTTATCACCACCGGCGGCACCATTGCCAGCGTGCGCACCGCACAGGGGCTCAAGCCTGTTCTGACCAGCGAGGAGCTGCTGGCCCATCTGCCGGAATTGCAGCAGCTCTGCTGCCCGGAAACGCTCAACCTGTGCAGCATCGACAGCACCGACCTTGGCCCGGAGCACTGGCTGATGATGGCCAAGGCCGTGCAGGAAAACTATGCGCTTTACGATGGCTTCATCATCTGCCACGGCACCGATACGCTGGCCTACTCGGCGGCGGCGCTGTCCTACCTTGTCCAGAACGCGGACAAGCCCATCATCCTCACGGGTGCCCAGCAGCCCATTTCCAACGAGATCACCGATGCCAAGAAGAACCTGCGGGACAGCGTGATCTGCGCCCTTGATCCGGGCAGCCGGGGTGTGATGGTGGTGTTTGGCGGGCACGTCATTGCGGGCACCCGTGCCAAGAAGAACAAGACCATCAGCTACGATGCCTTTGCGTCGGTCAACTTCCCGGCGCTGGCGCTGGTGCAGGGCGACCGGCTGGTACGGTATGTGGCTTCGCCCTGGCCCACCGGCCCGGTGGAGTTTGGCCGGGCGCTGAACCCCAAAGTGTTCCTGCTCAAGCTGACCCCTGGCCTTGGACCGGAACTTATCCCGGCCATCTTTCAACAATATGACTGCGTCATTGTGGAAAGCTTTGGCGTGGGCGGCATTCCCCAGCGGCTCATGGATGCCTTTGCCGAGGAGCTGGGCGATTACGACCAGACCCACAAGATCCTGATCCTGACCACGCAGGTCACTTATGAGGGCAGCGATGTGGGCATTTACGAGGTGGGCAAGCGGGTCAAGAACCGCTTCCGCTTCCTGGAGGCCCACGATATGACCATTGAGGCCGTTGTCACCAAGGTCATGTGGCTGCTGGCCCAGAACTGCGAGAACTTTGACCAGCTTCAGCAGCGCTTCTACCGGCAGATCAATTTTGATACATTCTATCATTGAAACAAACGGGAGATGCCCCACCGGCACCTCCCGTTTCTGTTATGCGAACACCAGATGCACTAACCCCCTGGATTGGTAGTATAACGGATTTCCGGGATTTTGCAAGAAAAATCCCGGGGCCGGATGTTTCCTGTCAATTTGAAAACTTTTTGTCCGTCACTCGTGGACTTTTGGCGAATCAGGACAAAGTTTTGCCAAAAGACTTGCACTTTGATGCTTTACTGTGGTAAAATCGAAGTGTACTTTCATTTGGAAAGACAAGGGGGAAAAAGTATATGACCAACATCTGCATCATCGCCACCATCATCATCTATCTGGTGGCAATGCTGTTGGTTGGGTTTGCATACAGCAAGTCCAACAACGACAGCACCGATTTCTACCTCGGCGGCCGCAAGATGGGCCCGCTGGTCACGGCCATGAGTGCCGAAGCCAGCGATATGTCCAGCTGGCTGCTGATGGGAATGCCGGGCCTTGCCTACCTCACCGGCATCGCCTCGCCCGGCTGGACCGCCATCGGCCTGGCGCTGGGCACCTGGCTGAACTGGCTCATCGTGGCCCGGCGGCTGCGGCGGTATTCGGCCAATCTGGAAGCCATCACCGTGCCGCAGTTCCTGTCCCTGCGCTTCCACGACCAGCGCAATCTGCTCAACGCACTGGGCGCGGTGATCATCATCGTGTTCTTTGTGCCCTACACGGCTTCGGGCTTTGCCGCCTGCGGTAAGCTGTTCCACAGCCTGTTCGGCGTGGATTACATGGCGGCCATGGTGGTCTCGGCCTGCGTCATCGTGGGCTATACCATCACGGGCGGCTTCCGTGCCGTTACCACCACCGACCTCATCCAGTCCATCGTGATGAGTCTGGCCCTTGTGGCTGTACTGGTGTACGGCATTGGCGCGGCAGGCGGCTGGGATGCCGTTGTGGCCAACGCTCAGAGCCTGCCCGGCTACCTGACTATGATGGCCAGCCACAACGCTGCCGAGGGCACGGCCACCTCGTACAGCCTGCTGGACATCGTCTCCACCATGGCGTGGGGCCTGGGCTACTTCGGAATGCCCCACATCCTGCTCCGCTTCATGGCCATTGAGGATGAAAAGAAGCTGGTGCTCAGCCGCCGCATTGCCAGCGTGTGGGTCGTCATTGCCATGACCGCCTCCATCATCATCGGCATGGTGGGCCTTGGTATGACCAAGGCAGGCGCGCTGGAATACCTGAGCGGCTCCTCCAGCGAGACGGTCATCGTCCGCATTGCAAACCTCATTGCACAGCACGGCATTCTGGCAGCCGTTCTGGCGGGCCTGATCCTGGCGGGCATCCTTGCCGCCACCATGTCCACCGCCGACAGCCAGATGCTTGCCGCCGCGTCCAGCGTCTCCCAGAATATCCTGCAGGAGTTCGGCCACATGAAGCTGACCGAACGCCAGAGCCTGTTTGCTGCCCGCCTGACCATCATCTGCGTCAGTGTGGTGGGCGTGGTGCTGGCCCGTGACCCCAATTCCAGCGTGTTCGGCATCGTCAGCTTTGCATGGGCCGGTTTCGGCGGCGCGTATGGTGCCGTGATGCTCTGCGCCCTGTTCTGGAAGCGCTGCAACTGGCAGGGCGCACTGGCCGGGATGCTCGCCGGCGGCCTGATGGTCTTTGTCTGGAAGTACCTCGTCAGCCCTCTGGGCGGCGTGTTCGGCATCTATGAGCTGCTGCCTGCCTTCCTGACCTCCCTGCTTGTCTGCGTGGTGGTCAGCCTTGTTACTCCGGCTCCTTCGGTGGAGATCGAAGCCGAGTTTGAGGCGGCGAAATAAGAAACAATAGCAAGGGCCATTGCACAGATTCTCGTGCAATGGCCCTTGCTTTATATGCGGCACACAACGCCGTTCTCAACAAAGAAAAGATTCGGCTAAGAAAAAATATTTTGTATACAAAAAAGAAAAAGATTGTTTGTACAGAATTACGAAAATGCTGCATAGATTAAAGAATACAACAAGAAATACTTTCAAATCGTAAAATTTTTGAGCAATTTCGTAAAAATGTACTAACATTTTGGAAAGAGATGCCGTATCATGGATTTATAAATGAGCATACGGCTTGCGGGCCGTGTGCCAAAATTGTCCGGAAAGTTCAGGAAGGAGTATTTTCATGGGAAAATCAACAGTGGATGCGTCTGCAGGGTTTGGATTGCGTGATAAACTTGCATACGCAGCGGGTGACTTTGGCTGCAATATGAGTTTTGCACTCAAAGGCTACCTGACGATTTATTGGACGCAGTTTATGGGGATCGACAACTACCTGATGGCATCCCTTCTGCTGATCGTGCAGATCTGGGACGCAATCAACGATCCGATTATCGGAGCAATGGTAGATGCGGATACCCGTAAATACCGCCGGAACAAGTTCCTTGCCTATATCTGGTTCGGTGCGATCGGACTGACCGTGGCCGGTGCACTTTGCTATCTGCCGTTCCCGCAGGCTCCCGGTATGGTCAAGAACATTCTGTTTGTGGCAGGCTATATGATCTGGGATGCTTTCTACACCGTTGCAAATGTGCCGTATGGCTCGATGCTGTCTCTGATCTCGGATGACCCGATCCAGCGTGCACAGCTGTCGACTTTCCGCTCCATTGGTTCTATGGGCGGTGGGCTTCTGACCGGTATGCTGATTCCGGTGATCATTTATGATAACCAGAACAACCTGCGCGGTGAGCAGATGTTTGTCATCGCTCTGATCATGGGTGTGATCGGTCTGGTCTGCTTCCGCTTCATGGTCACGAACACAAAGGTGCGTGTGGACACCACGATCACTCTGAAAGAGGATGCACCGAAGTTCAACGTCATGAAGGCGTTCAACAACTTTATCCATAACCGCCCGGCTGTGGGCGCAACGCTGGCACCTATCGCAACGTTTATTGGTATGTATGGTGCCTCTACTGCAGGCCAGATCCTGTTCCAGGCTTATTTCAAGAATGCAAAGATCTCCGGCCTTGTGGGTATGATCTCCTACTTTGGCGTTTTCATTTTCAGTCCTTTTGTGAGCCGTATCGTCAAGCGCTTTGGCAAGAAGGAAGCCGTGACCTTTGGTTCAGTAGTCTGTGCGCTGGCCTACGTCCTGATGCTGGTTCTGCCCATCACACCGGACGGCCGGGGCCTCAGCCTTTATGTCCTGTGTCAGATCATTGCAATGCTGGGCGGCGGTGTCGGAAGCTGCCTGAGCTGGTCTCTGATGGCGGATGCGATCGATTACAACGAGTGGAAATTTGGCGTGCGAGAAGAAGGCACTACCTATGCACTGCACTCCTTCTTCCGTAAGCTTGCACAGGGCATCGGACCTTCTCTGGGCCTTGTTCTGGCAACCAAACTGGGCTATGATGCATCTCTGAAGGCTGCACAGACGATCGAAGTGGCAACCCGGATGCGCTATCTGGTGCCGATCATGTATCTGGGAAGCTATATCCTGATGATCATTGCGTACGGCGTGGTGTTCAATCTGGATAAAAAGACGCTGGCGCAGATGGAAAGCGATCTGAAAGAACGCCGGGCAAAGAACGAAAAGTAAAGGATCTTAAAATCAGAGGAATATAAGAACGGAAACCTTCTGATAAGATGATAGAAAGCCCTCCTTTCGCCTGAGTGCGACAGGAGGGCTTTCCTTTTTTCAGTTGATCAGAATTGTCATCATCTCAGCGCAGGGAATCACGAAGCCGAACCCGAAGAAGAACAGCAGGTCGAGCACAAACTTCCAGAGCCGGACAGCAGGGGAGCAGAAGTTCATGGAGCGGGTGACGGAGGCACCTATCTCGCCCCAGTGTCGGTAGTAGCCGGTCTGCTCAAAGTTGTTCCAGAGCTCCAGCGAGAGAAATTCTATCCCGACGAACAATGGGAAAAACACCCAGGAGGGAAGCCAGCCGTCTGCCTGCAGGTTCCCATTGCTCAGGGTACGCCAGTGGACGGCCATCCGGCCCGGGCAGGCGAGGATGCCCCAGATGGCCAGTGCGGCACTGAGCCAAAACAAAACTGCCCGTACCGAGCGCCAGTCAATGGATTGTTGACGGCGCAGCAGGGTAAAGAAATCTTCCAGCGGGACTTCCGGTGCAATATCTGCTTCCTGCGGGTCGCGGCAGTGCATCAGGTCGGCAAGGGTCAGCCCCAGCGCGTCGGCCAGTGGTTCCAGCGTGTTGATGTCCGGCAGGCCGACCCCGCGTTCCCATCGGCTGACAGCCTTATCTGTTACATGCAGCTGCTGGGCCAGCTCTGCCTGTGTTAATCCTTGTGACTTGCGCATCCGGGCGAGAAATGCCCCGAACGTTTTCGCATCCATTGTGCTCACATCCTTTGGAAAAAGGATAGCATACCACGCACCAAAAGGCAATCGATGCTTCGTTTACAGACGCTGAAACGCAAAAACTCCCCACTCTGTGCTCGGTCAATGAGCACAGGGTGGGGAGCTTCTTTATATGGAGTTCAGAAGAAAAATGCTGGGATCAGAGCTTACAGCTGGGGGCCGGCAGAGACCAGAGCCTTGCCGTGCTCGTTACCCTCGTACTTCTTGAAGTTCTTGATGAAGCGGCCAGCCAGATCCTTGGCCTTCTCCTCCCACTGGGAAGCGTCGGCGTAGGTATCGCGGGGATCCAGGATGCCGGTGTCAACACCGTTCAGGACGGTGGGAACCTCGAAGTCGAAGTAGGGGATCTTCTTGGTGGGCACGTTGTTGATATCGCCGTTCAGGATAGCGTCGATGATGCCACGGGTGTCCTTGATGGAGATGCGCTTGCCGGTGCCGTTCCAGCCGGTGTTGACCAGGTAAGCCTTAGCGCCGCTCATCTTCATCTTCTTGACCAGCTCCTCAGCGTACTTGGTGGGGTGCAGCTCCAGGAAAGCCTGGCCGAAGCAAGCGGAGAAGGTGGGGGTGGGCTCGGTGATGCCGCGCTCGGTGCCAGCCAGCTTTGCGGTGAAGCCGGACAGGAAGTAGTACTGGGTCTGCTCGGGGCTCAGGATAGAGACGGGAGGCAGAACGCCGAATGCGTCAGCAGACAGGAAGATGACATTCTTTGCAGCAGGTGCAGAAGAGATGGGGCGGACGATGTTCTGGATGTGGTTGATGGGGTAGGACACACGGGTGTTCTCGGTGACAG
>OGZF01001836.1_pt1 | contig 11671 bp, 10 predicted proteins | sample 1576771 | NCBI WGS metagenome assembly OGZF01 (sample SAMEA3541536, study PRJEB24748) | human gut metagenome | biome: human gut; feature: human-associated habitat; material: faeces | place: China | collected 2012
CAGGCGCTCGCCCTTGTTGCCGTACTGGCCGTGCAGGGTCAGGCCCTTGCCCGAGATGCCGCCGATCTTGCTGAAATCAGCCAGCTCTTCGTATTCCACGCCGTAGCCCACCGTGCCGGAGGCCCCGATGATGGGGCTGTTCATGGTAAAGCCCAGCAGGTTCGTTTTCAAGTCTGCCATCAGAACACCTCCGCTGCATCAAACACAGGGCCATTCTTGCACACGCTCTTGCCCTCGCCGCTCCTGGTCTCGCAGGTGCAGCCGAGGCAGGCACCGATGCCGCAGGCCATCTTCTTTTCCAGACTGACGAAGCAGGGAGTCCCCTTCTCCGCGCAGAGGCGGGCGGCATTCCGCATCATGACCGTGGGGCCGCACACCAGCACCACATCGTAATCCGCCGGGTCATACAGCTGGGTGACGAAACCGTGGAAACCCACCGCGCCGGTGTCGGTGGACACCTTGACGATGCCCGCGATGGAGCGGTACTCTTCCATGCAGTAGGGCTTATCGCGGAAGCCGAAGAAGACGTCCGGCTTGACGCCGCCAGCCGCCAGCTCCCGGGTGAGTTGGTACATGGGGGCGGTGCCGATGCCGCCGCCCACGACGGCGATCTTCTGATACTTGCTCAGGATGTCGGCCACATCGAAGCCGTTGCCCATGGGGCCGGTGAGCTGGAAGCTGTCGCCCTTTTTCAGGGCAGTCAGCTTGCGGGTCCCCTCGCCCACGACGGCGTACAGGAACTCGACGGTCCGGGTCTCAGCATCCCACTTGTGGACGCTGATGGGCCGGGACAGGAAGGGAGCTTCATCTGCGCCCCAGGCGCGCAGGGTGAAGAACTGTCCGGCGTGGGGGGCATGCTCGCGGTCCGGCCAGAGGACGGTCAGCAGGCGGATGTCGTCCGCGATGACCTCGTGGCGCAGGACAGTGGCCTCACAGCAGGCTGCACGCATGGGCAATGGCCTCCTTCATGTTCACACACTCGTTGTAAGCGGCCTCGTCGAAGGCTGCGCCCGGCTGCTTCTTGTAGGCCAGCAGGATGCCGCGGCTGGAGTTGACCACGCCGCCGTTGCCCTTCGACAGATACTGGGCGATGTCCTCGGCCTTGCCGCCCTGTGCGCCGTAGCCGGGGATGAGGAAGAAGCTGTCCTGATACTTTGCACGGATCTCGGTAGCCTCTTCGATGTGGGTGCCGCCGATGACCAGACCGATGGAAGAGTAGCCGTGCTCACCCATGTAGTCCTTGCCGAGGGCGTTCAGCTTGTCGCCCACGAGGTCGTAAACGTGGCGGCCATCGGCCAGCTTCTCATACTCGAAATCCTTTGCGCCGCCGTTGGAGGTGCGGCAGAGGACGAACATCCCCTTGCCCTGCTTCTCTGCGTAGGGCAGATAGGGGCTGATGGAGTCCAGACCCATGTAGGGAGCCAGCGTGACAAAGTCGGCCTCAAAGTCGCCGGTGAAGTGGCCCATGGCGTACATCTCAGCGGTCTTGGCGATGTCGCCGCGCTTGATGTCGGCGATGACCGGCACACCGGCCTCGCGGACAGCCTTCAGGGTGTCGGCATAGGCCTTCAGACCCTCGAGGCCCAGGGACTCGTAGTAAGCGATCTGTACCTTGTAGCAGCCCGCGACGGCCTTGGTGGCGTCGATGAGCTTCTTGTTGAAGCGGACGATGTTCTCGCCCTTGGAGAGGGTGCTGTCCACGAAATCTGCGGGCAGGTAGCTGAAATCGGTGTCCAGACCCACGCAGACCGGGCCGCGTGCTTCGACTGCTTCGTAAAGCTTATCCATGTTCGTCATTTGGGGTTCCTCCTGTTTGTCTCTCTTTTATATAAATGTATTTGCAGCTTATTCTTCTGCCTGATAGGTCAGCTCGCCGCCCTTGACCGTGGCGCAGACCCTGCCGTAGAGCTGCGCACCGTCGAAGGGGCAGTTGTGGGACTTGGAGTGGAGCTTGTTCTTGTCCACGGTATAGGGGGTGTCGAGGTCTACCAGCACAAAGTCGGCGTCATAGCCCGGCTCCAGCTGACCCTTGGCAAGGCCCATGATCTCCGCCGGGCGGGTGCTCATCAGGTGGCTCAACAGCTCGAGGGGAAGTCCCTCTTCCTTGCAGAGCTTGGTGTAGCAGACACCGAAAGCCGTCTCACTGCCCACCATACCGGCCATGCCCTTGAGCTTGTCTTCCTCGGAGTGGGGGGCGTGGTCGGTGGCGATGGCGTCCACCACACCGCTGCGGATGGCGTCGATGAGGGCCTGCACATCGTCGGCGGTGCGGATGGGCGGGTTGACGCGGTAGTCGCAGGTGTCATTGGTGAACCAGAGATGGTGGGGCGTCACCTCGCAGGTGACAGGTGCGCCCCGCAGCTTTGCCATCTGGATAGCCTCGATGGCGCCCCGGGTGGAGACGTGGCACATGTGCAGGCGGGTCTGGTAATACTCGCTCAGCCAGCAGTTCCGCACCGTCTCGATGTCCTCGGCCAGCCGGTAGTCCCAGGGGCTGATCTCCATATCCTCGGCGTGGCTCATCACGGTGATGTCCCGCTGGGTGCAGATGGCGAACGCCCGGGCCATGGTGGCGTTATCCTGCACACCGTGGCCGTCCTCGGTGATGAATTTGACCGAAGCGGGCAGGGTCTTGAGGTGGTCGATGGTCTTGCCGTCGAAATCCTCGGTGATGGAGACGGTCTGGTTCACGTCGCACAGGCCCACCTCAGCGGCCTTCTGTTCCACCATGGCGGCCTGTGCTGCCGAAGAGCAGACAGGCTTTGTGTTGGGCATCAGGTTCACGAAGGTGTAGCCGCCTGCGGCTGCGGCGCGGCTTCCCGTTTCAATGTCCTCTTTGTACTCGAAGCCCGGCGTGCGCCAGTGGCAGTGCAGGTCCACGAAAGCGGGCAGCACGGTCAGTCCTCCGGCGTCCAGCACCGTTTCGTTTTCTCCGGCCAGTGCGGCCAGGTCCTGACCGACGGCGGCGATCTTTCCGTCCTTTACATACAGCTCCACAGGCCGGCCCTCGGCGTTGACAGCGTTGATGAGCAGCATAAGATTACCTCCCTGTCTGTGTTCGTCTGGTTTCATCGTCCGGGTGTGTCTGCCCTCAGAAGGGCAAAAAAAAAACTTTTCCCAGCAAAGGGAAAAGTCAGCACATCAAAAAAGGAAACACTGGAGCCACAGCAAAAACGGCTGCAAACTGATTTTTCAGTTTTGCGCGCATCATCTTGGCCTTCATGCTCCCGTCTCCTTTTCTATCCGTTCTTTTTCGATATATTTTATCATAGAAGCGCAAAATGTGTCAATGCTTTCGGTCTCATTTCCATGTGAGAAGGTTTGCATCCGTAAGCCTCGAATTTTAGCTACTCTACCGAAAAGTCCCTCTTCTCCCCCGCCGCCAACGCCCCTGTGCAAAAAAATCCTCATTTTCGTTCTTATATCCTACCACTTCACTGTACATTAAAGTTCAGATGTGCTATTATAATGTCTATCAGAGAGGGGGCCGCCATTGCGGGCGGCAAATGGAGGTTTTCTATGATGGGTCTTTTAGAGGACGCGCGGAACATCCAGCGCAAGGACCCCGCAGCGCGCAGCGTGCTGGAGGTCATCCTGCTTTACCCGGGCTTTCACATTCTGGTCTATCACCGCATTGCCCACTGGCTGTTCGAGCACAAGCACTTTTTCCTGGCCCGCTGGGTCAGCCAGCGGGGCCGGCACAAGACCGGCATCGAGATCCACCCCGGCGCGAAGATCGGCAGCTGCCTGTTCATCGACCACGGCATGGGCATCGTCTTCGGCGAGACGGCGGAGATCGGCAACAACTGCACCATCTACCACGGCGTGACCCTCGGCGGCACCGGCAAGGACACCGGCAAGCGTCACCCCACCCTGGGCAACAATGTCCTGATCGGCGCAGGCACCAAGGTGCTGGGTCCGGTGTATATCGGCGACAACGCCCGCATCGGCGCAGGCAGCGTGGTGCTCAAGAACCTGCCCGCCAACTGCACCGCCGTCGGCGTCCCCGCCGAAGTGGTGCGCATCAATAACAAGGCCATCAACCCTGCCGACGACCTCGACCAGCAGGACCTGCCGGACATCATGGCCCAGCGGCTCATCGACCTCGACCGCCGCATCGGTCAGCTGGAAAAGGCCGCCCAGGGCGATATTCCCCCCACGGCCCAGCAGGTGGCCGCACGGCAGCGCCGGCGGTAAGCTGCCCACAGCCCACAGCAAAAACCCCGGCACCTTTTCTGAGCCTGATGCCCAGAAGGTGCCGGGGTCCTGTTTTTTGTTATGGTCCAGGCTGCTGCCTGCCCTTTCCCTGCAGAGGGCCGGGTCAGGAGGTTTTTTCCGGGTTGGTCACATCATAGACCACCAGAGCGAATCGCTCACCCTTGATCTCCCGGAAGGCGATGCCTACCTTCACATCACTTGCCAAAGCAGCCGAAGTCCCGGCAAAGTCGCTGAACATAGCGCCGTAACCATAATCGACGACTTTGTTGGCACGGCGGCGCAGATAGAGCTCCCCCCTCGCACTGTTGTTGCGCTCAATGGGGGCAACACAAAAACAGTGTGCATATGCGTTGGGCTCCTCGTTGAAGGCTACGAATTCCTGGTTCTTGCCGGTAGCATTTTTCAGGACGGTCTTGACCTGGTCTCTCGACAGTTCATAGCCAGTGCCGTAGTAAGTTTTTACCATCTCGGTTTGAGCATACGCCTCCAGCAGCTTGGCCGCTGCATTGGCCAGGGTGGGGTCGTTTTTCACCGGGCTCAGGCCCTTGTCCGCCTCTGCCCGGGCCTCGTTGATGTACTTCAGGATGCTCTGCTCGGTGACCGCAGTGCCCACGTTGCCGCCCCGGCCGCCGCAGCCCGCCAGCAGGGTCATGGCCAGCACTGCTGCCAGCAGCAGAGACGCCAGCTTTTTGAACTGTTTCATGATTTTGATGTCCTCTTATTGATGTTGCAGAGAGCACAGCGCCCTCTCTTCCCATTCATTATACCCCCCCCCCTGTCGTTCTGTCAATACAAAAATTGCGCACTCACTTTTTTTGCTGTTTCTTTGCCGCCCAACGCAAAAATGCACCTGCAGCCCTCACTTCCGGTCCCCGGAAACAGCGAGGTTTGGCTGCAGGTGCATTTATTTTTACGGATAGGCTTGCGGCGGGCAAAAGCCCCCCTTTTGGCGCACAGTGCCGGATGAGAGGCACTGCCCCCGGGCAGCGGTTACCGGCAGCCGCTGCTGCAGAGCTGGCTCACCTTCTCCACCGCCGCTGTCACCAGCTGGCCGATGGGCTGGTCCGGCACACCCACCACGATGTTATCGCAGTGGTTGATGGGGATGAGCACCCGCGCCGCACTGCTCTGGCAGACCGCCGCCGCCATGGCCGGGGTGATCTCGCCCAGCAGCGAATCGGCGATGACGATGCCGATGGGGCCGACGATGATGTCCGCCCGGCGGCAGTTGACCACCACGGCATTTTCGCCGGTGGCGGCGCGGTGTGCGCCCGCCTTGAGCATGGCCGAAGCCGCGATGCTGTTGGTCCCTACGGCGGTCAGCTCGATGTCCGGGCATCCGGCGGCAAGCGCCGCCGTCAGCTGACGGCCAAGACCGCCGCCCTGCCCGTCAATGACTAAGACGCGCACCCGGCTCAAAAGTCGATCTCCTCCAGCCGCAGCAGAGCGATGATATAAATTTTCAGGGCTTCCAGCAGCTTGTCGATGGGAGCGGCCTCGTTCGCGCCGTGCATCGGGCCGCCGAACTCGGGCAGCACCATATCACTGTGCTCCGGGCCGAAGCTGACAGCATAGGGGAAGTGGCGGGCGTAAGTGCCGCCGCCCATGGTGAAGGGCGTTGCGTTCTCGCCGGTGACTTCGTTGTAGGTGTCGATGCAGGCTTTGATGGCGGGGGTGTCAGCCTCGATGTAGAAAGGCTTTGCGCTGCCCACATCCGTCAGCTCTGCGCCGGTGCCGATGGCGGCACGGATCTGCTTTGCGATGGTGTCACCGTCGGTGCAGGTGGGGTAACGGCTGTCCATGGTCTGGACCATCCGGCCATCCACCATGGACATCTTGCCGCCGATGATGGTCAGCGGGCCGAAGGGGCCGTCGGCGCAGTCGATGCCGAGGCCCACGCCTGCGGTGGAGTCGTGCAGCTTCTTGACGGCTTCCAGATAGGCGCGCTCGGCGTCGTTGCAGAGGCCATTGTCCAGCAGGTAGTTCACCACCAGACCGATGGCGTTGACAGTGCCTTCCGGCATGGCAGCGTGGCCGGACTTGCCCCAGCCGCGGATGCGGACACCGTCGCCTTCCGGCTCGAGGGTGATGTTGGGGGCGTTGCGCAGCTTGGTGATGTCGGTGGCCACGAGAGCGCTGGCGCGGTCAGGCACAGCGTTGGTGGCGACGCCGCCCACGAAGTCCTTGATGATGCCGTTGCAGACGGGGCTGACCAGCTTGCCGTCGAAGTGGCCCTTCTCACCGTTGCAGACCGGGAACTCTGCGTCCGGGGTGAAGCAGAACACAGGGGCCGGGTAGTTGGCGAGGTAGTAGTCCACATCGTGCATGTGAGTTTCCTCGTTGTCGCCGACGAGGGCGCGGATGGGATAGCGCAGGGAGACGCCCTCCTCTTTGAGGAACTTCAGGGCGTACAGGGTGGCGACCATGGGGCCTTTGTCGTCAGCGACGCCGCGGCCGATCATCCAGCCGTCGCGGATCTCCATCTTGAAGGGGTCTTCCGTCCAGCCGTTGCCCTCCGGCACCACGTCCACATGGCAGATGGTAGCCAGATACTTCTCGGCATCGGCACCGGCCAGCTCGGCGTAGCCGATATGGTTCTCGCAGTTGCGGGTCGCAAGGCCCATGCCTGCGGCCAGCTCCAGCGTCTTGTCCAGCGCGGCACGGGGGCCTGCGCCGTAGGGTGCGCCCTCTTCCGGGGTACCCTCCACGCTGTTGATGGACACCAGCGTGGCAATGTCTTTCAGGATCTGCTCTTTGTTCGCCGCAACAAATGCGTCGATCTTCTGGTTCAAAGCCTCTTGCATCTTTGATTCGTCCTTTCTTCGTCTTTACTCAAGACACGCTGTTATTATTCTAGCACACTTTGCGATGGAAAACCAGCCTTACACCGCAAACAGACCGCTCAGCGCTCCCAAAAGACCTGCGCTTGCCAGACCCATGATGATACCGGCCAGCAGCACGCCGCCCATGCAGGCGATGAGCACATCTTTGAACTTCATGTCGAGGATGGACGCGGCCAGTGTGCCGGTCCATGCGCCGGTACCCGGCAGCGGGATGCCCACAAAGAGCAGCAGCGCCGCCACGAGGCCGCGCCCGGCCTTGGCTTCCAGCGCACGACCTCCTTTTTCGCCCTTGACGATGCAGAAACGGCAGAAGGGGCCGATGATGGGCTTGTGGTAGCCCCAGATGAGAACTTTACGGGCGAACAGATAGATGAACGGCACCGGCAGCATATTGCCCACCACACAGACCAGATAGGTCGGCAGGATGGGCAGGCCCATCCCGATGCCCACCGGGATGGCACCGCGCAGCTCGATGAGGGGCAGCATCGAGATAAAGAATACGATGAGATAGCTTTTGAGCATAGAGCCCTCCTTATAAGTCGATGTCCAGCTCCACCGGGCAGTGGTCGGAGCCAAACACCTCGTTGTGTATCTCGGCGGCTTTTATCTTGTCCGCAATGCGGTTCGAGACGATGAAATAGTCGATGCGCCAGCCCGCGTTCTTCTCCCGGGCGTGGAAGCGGTAGCTCCACCAGCTGTATTTCACCTCGTCCGGGTGGATGGCGCGGAAGCTGTCGGTGAAGCCCGCCGCCAGCAGCTCGGTCATCTTGGCCCGCTCCTGGTCGGTAAAGCCGGCGCTCATCCGGTTGGTCCGGGCGTTTTTAATATCAATTTCCTGATGGGCCACGTTCAGATCGCCGCAGAGGATGACCGGCTTTTTGGCATCCAGCTCCAGCAGGTAGGCGCGGAAGGCGTCCTCCCATGTCATCCGGTAGTCCAGCCGCTTCAGGCCGTCCTGGCTGTTGGGGGTGTAGCAGTTGACGAGGTAAAACTCCGGGTATTCCAGCGTCAGCACACGGCCCTCGTGGTCGTGCTCTTCAATGCCGATGCCGGTGGCCACGCTCAGCGGCGCGGTCTTGCACCAGCAGGCTGTGCCGGAGTAGCCCTTCTTCTCCGCCGAGTATGTATATTCCGTGTAGCCCTCGGGGGCGAAGTCGGCCTGCCCGGGCTGCATCTTGGTCTCCTGCACCGAGAACACGTCCGCGTCCAGCGCGGCGAAGCTTGCGGCAAAATCGTGGGTCAGACAGGCGCGCAGCCCGTTCACGTTCCAGCTGATGAGTTTCATATAACGTCCCTTTCTGTTTTCAGGCCTTATATTTTTCTTTCCAGACACCGCTGCGGAAGCGGGTCACGAAGCAGGTCACGCGGCAGACCCAGTCCACCACCATGGCGATCCAGACGCCGATGGCACCCATGCCCATCCGCACACCGATGATATAGCTGAAGCCCACACGCCAGCAGGCCATGCTGGCGATGGAGACGATCATCGTGAACTTGACGTCGTTGGCGGCGCGCAGGGCGTTGGGCAGCACGAAGGAGAGAGGCCAGAGCAGCATTGCAAAGCCCGCGTGGATGCAGGCCAGAACGATGGAAAGCTCCATCGTCTCGCCCGAAAGCTCGTAAATGCCCACCAGAGGCCGGACAAAAATCAGGATCAAGCCATTCAGCACACCCATGACGAGATAGGCCCAGCCCAGCAGCTTCTTTGTATAATAGACGGCCTGCTCGTTATCCCCTGCGCCGATGCAGCGGCCCACGACGGTTATCATGGCAAGGCCGATGGCCTTGCCCGGGATGCAGCCCACACCGTCGAGGTTGTTGGCGACGGCGTTGGCGGCGATCTGCACCGTACCGAAAGTGGAGATCATGCTGACCACGACGATGCGGCCCGCCTCGAACAGGCTGTTCTCAAAGGCCGACGGCACGCCGATGCCGAGGATGCGCTTGGCCATACCGGTATCGAGCTTCACGGTCCTCGGCACCGTGAGGGCATGGCCCTTCTGGTAGCAGCGGCCCAGAATGAGCACCGCCGCGATGACACGGGAGACGACACTGGGCCATGCAACGCCATCGACGCCCATTTTCAGGCCGAAGATGCAGACCGCGTTGCCCACGATGTTGATGATGTTCATGAGGACGCTGATCTGCATGGAGATCTTGGAGTTGCCCATGCTGCGGAAGAGGGCCGCGCCCGCGTTGTACAGCGCGAGGAAGGGATAGCTCAGGGCGGTTATTTTAAGGTAGAGGACGCCGGCGTCCAGAACGTCCGCGTCGATGGAGCCGTAGCAGGCGCTGATCATGGGCCGGGCGAAGAGGATGCAGAGCGCAGCCACCACGGTACCCAGGATGGCGCTCAGCAGGATGAGCTGACCCGCACTGGCATTTGCCTTTTCCTGCTCCTTCGCGCCCAGATACTGGCTCACCACCACCGCGCCGCCGGTGGCCAGCGCCGCGAACAGCACGATGATGAGGTTGTTTATCATATCCACGAGGCTGACGCCCGAGATGGCCGCCTCGCCGCAGCGGGAGACCATCATGGTGTCGGCCATGCCCACCGTCACGGCCAGAAACTGCTCGATGAGCAGCGGCCCCACCAGCCGCAGCAGGTCTTTCTGAGAAAACAGCGGCGTCCGCCCGTTGAACCAGCCGGCCTTTTCGCCAGCTGACGCATTTTTTAACATCTATATTCTCCTTTGTCGTTTGCAATATCACATCTGTTTTTCATTTCAGCGCAAACTTCTCATTTTACGCTATCATCTTAGCACAGCCTTCTCCGCCGTGCAAGAGCCGGAGAGCGGCTTACAAAAATTTAGAGTGTTCTTGTTTGAAACACCCCGCCGTTTCGTGCTTCGTCAAATTGCCGGTGAATCTCTCCGGGATTTGTGCGTTGTGCCAAAAGTACCGCATTCCGCCCCTTTTTGGGAAGTTTTTTCAAAAAAGGGCTTGTAATTTTTCTGTAATCGTGCTATTGTTGTATCCAACAAGGGCAGGCTGTTGGATACATAGCATCCCGCGCCCCTGTTTTTCTTCTTGTTTTTACCTTCTTATTATTGCTATTTCCTTCATTTACCTTCTTATCATTTACCCTGCTTGCCTGAAAGGGCAAAAAAGCGATGGCCCACCTGCACTGGGCCATCGCTTTTCTTTTTGTCGTTTATTCTGCGGTCAGCCGGGCGAACGCCTGCCGGACATCGCCGGAGAAGTAGAGAGTCCCCAGCGCACACACCGGGCCGTCGCCGCCCAGCTCTACCGCGCGGGCGACGCCCGCCGGGATGTCCGCCGCTGCCTCAGCCTTTCCGCCCCGGGCGCGGATGTGCTCTGCCAGCGTCTCAGCGGGCATGGCACGGGGCGTGTGGGCCGCGACCGTGACGAACCGCTTTGCCAGCGGCAGCAGCAGTGCCAGCATCTCGTCCACATCCTTGTCGGCCATGATGCTGAGCAGGAAGACGAACTTCTGCCCCGGGAAGCGGTCCCGGAGGCTCTGGACGGTAGCCCGCATCCCGTGGGCGTTGTGACTGCCGTCCAACAGGAAAGCGGGCGAATGCCGCAGCAGCTCGAACCGGCCCGGCCAGCTCACCTGCTCGAGGCCGGTGCGGATGGCGCTGTCGGGGATGTTCCATCCCCTGCCCCGCAGCACACGGAGGGCCGTGATGGCGAGGGCGGCGTTTTTCGGCTGATAGCTGCCGATGAGGGGCAGACGGACACCGTCCAGCCCGTCGAAATCGAAGGTGACGGCGTCGAGGTCGCCGCCCTCCACTTTGAGGCGGGAGAGATCCACCACCGTGAGAGGCGCGTTCTGCTCCTTGGCCACACGGGCGATGACAGCGTCCGCTTCCGGCACACCGCCGTAGCTCACCACCGGACTGCCCGGCTTGATGATGCCGGCCTTGGCAGCGGCGATGTCCGCGATGGTAGGGCCGAGTTCTTTTACATGGTCCATGCCCAGCGCCGTGATGACCGCGCACTCGGGCGGGTCGATGACGTTGGTTGAGTCCAGCGTACCGCCGAGGCCCACTTCCAGCACCACGATGTCGCATTTTTCTTCCGCGAACCAGAGCATTCCCAGGGCCGTGATGATCTCGAACTCGGTAGGGACGTCCGCCATAGCGTCTGCCGCCGGGCGGACTCGCTCCACCAGACGTACCAGCGCGTCGTCGGGTATCTGTTCGCCGTTTACCTGAATGCGCTCGTTGAAGCGGTTGATAAAAGGCGAAGTGTACAGGCCCACCCTATACCCCGCCGCCTGCAGGCAGGACGCCAGCATGGCGGCAGTGCTGCCCTTGCCGTTGGTACCCGCCACATGGACGAAGCGGAGCTTCTTGTGGGGGTCGCCCAGCGCCGCCAGCAGAGTGCGGGTGCGGCTGAGGCCCGGCTTGTGGCCGGCCCACTGGACAGCGTGGATGTATTCCAAAGCGGATTCGTAGTTCATAGAAACGCCTCGTTTTATTTGTTTCATTTTTAGGGAAGCGGGTATTCGCGCCTGTGGCGCGGATTTGGTTCTCTTTTTCGGTCAAATGGCTTTGCGCTCCGCGCGGGCCAGAGCGCTCTTTCATTCAGGCTGATTGTTCTCTTTTGATGTCAAAAGAGAACCAGAAAACCACCAGCGATTT
>OGZF01001839.1_pt1 | contig 11665 bp, 10 predicted proteins | sample 1576771 | NCBI WGS metagenome assembly OGZF01 (sample SAMEA3541536, study PRJEB24748) | human gut metagenome | biome: human gut; feature: human-associated habitat; material: faeces | place: China | collected 2012
CCTCGTAACCCTCAGCATCAAACATCTGACGGAAAGCCAGACGGCCAATACGACCAAAACCATTGATAGCAACTCTAACAGCCATGTTAATAGTACCTCCTAAATGTTCTTACCCTTTTATCGGATAATAATCACGGTAGCTTTATTATAGACCAAATCGCGGAAACCTTCAAGTGTCCGCCAAAAAATTAACAAGGTAATTTCACACTTTTTTGTTTTTGAACGATTTTCACAGCTTTTATGGGAATCTTTTCAGCAATTCAACCAACGGCGTGTCGGGGTATTGCAGGCCTTCCGTCACTTCCTGCCACCCGCGCCACAGTGAAAAGCCCCAGCGCGCCGATGCAGCACATGCCAAGGCCAAACAGCACCTCGGGCAGGTCGGCTGCCGTGATGCCGTGGAACAGCAGCACCAGCACCCGGGGCAGTTCCCAGCAGAAGCAGAGCAGGAACGTGCAGATCCCGGCCTCGCACAGCTGGCGGCCGTTGGAAGTTTCCGGCAGCCAAAGGGCGCGGACCATCGCCGAAAGAAACACCAACGCGGCCAGCATCTGCCAGACCATGGCAGTCGGCTCCACCCGGTGCCAGCTGGAGCTGTTCTCCATAAAGCGGCTCAGCACCCCCCAGTAGAACACCGCCGTGCCAAGCACCGCCGGGGTCATGCTCCGGCCGGGCAGACGGTATTCTCCCTTATGCGTCCAGCTGCGGCCCAGTCGGATCAGCCAGACAGCGCACACCAGCTCCAGCACGGCACGCACCAGCGCGCCAACGCCGGTCATGCCCACTGCCAGACGCACCGCACCGGCCAGGCCGACACACACGCCGCCCAGCACCGATGTAACTCCCACCGGCCTGCAGGCACTGCGCAGAACAAGGGGCTGGCGGGCAAGCTTCCGGGCGGCAATGATGCCAACGACCAGCGCCGCCCACAGGCCGCCGTACCGCAGCCAGACAGAGCCCGCCGTACACAGGCCGGTGTTCCAGTCCGTCCACAGGGCAAGATCAAGCCCGCGCCCAATGGCAAGGGCACCACCACAGGTGAAAATCAGCACAAATAAAGCGTTCATCAGCGTTCCTCGATCGGTTTATATTTCTGGCGCACGCCCAGATACTTATAGGCGGGCCGGATGATCCGGTTGGCAAAAATGACTTCCTCCACCCGGTGTGCGCACCAACCCGGCACACGGGCAATGGCGAACAGCGGGGTGTAGATATCCTCAGAGATGCCCAGCATGTTGTAGATCAGGCCGCTGAACAGGTCCACATTGGCGCACACCGGCTTGGTGCTGCCCTTTTCCTCGGCAAAGATGCCGGGGGCCAGCCGCTCGATGCTGCACAGCATGTTGTACTCTTCCTCAAAGCCCTTCTCGTAGGCCAGGTGCTTGGCGCGCTCCTTCAGGATGACCTCACGGGGGTCGCTCATGGTATAGACCGCATGGCCCATACCGTAGATCAGGCCGGAGCCGTCGCCCGCCTGCTTGCGCAGGATGCGGCGCAGATACTCGCGCACCTCGTCGTCGTCCTCCGGGTGCTCCACATGCTTGAGGATATCCTGCAGCTGACGGTTGACCATCAGGTTGGCACCGCCGTGCTTGGGGCCCTTCAGCGCGCCAATGGCGGCTGCAATGGCCGAGTAGGTATCGGTGCCCGAGGAGGACAGCACACGGGCGGTGAAGGTGGAGCAGTTGCCGCCGCCGTGGTCGGCGTGGACCAGCAGGCACATATCCAGCAGCTTGGCTTCCTCGTGGGTGAACTTCTGGTCCGGGCGGTAGGTGCTCAGGATGTGCTCCGCCGTGCTCTGGCCGGGCTTGGGCATGTGGAAGAACATGCTCTGCTTGTCATAATAGCGGCGCTTCATCTGGTAAGCGTTCACCATCATGGTGGGCATACTGGCGATCAGATTGATGCTCTGGTTCAGGATATTCTCCAGCGTCAGATCCTCGGCGTGCTCGTCGTAGGAATACAGGCCCAGCACGCACCGCTGCATCTTGTTCATAATATTGGGCGAAGGAGCATTCATGGTATCCATAAAGCCATCGGGCAGGGCGCGGTGCTCTGCCAGCAGCTCACAGAAATCGTCCAGCTGCTCCTGGGTGGGCAGGCTGCCGAACAGCAGCAGCCAGATGACCTCTTCAAACACAAAGCGGTCATTGCGGTAGGCCTCGTTCACGATCTCGTTGATGTCCACGCCGCGGTAGATCAGGCGGCCCGGAATGGGAATGACATGCCCCTCCTGATCCTTTTTGTAGCCCACAACGTCACAGACATTGGTCAGCCCTGCCAGCACACCGGTGCCATCCGGGTTGCGCAGGCCGCGCTTGACACCGAGACGCTCACTCGTCTCCGGGTCGATGTAGTTGTTTGCCAGATACTCTTCACACAGCGTCCGCATGGTCTGTGGGTCCAGCGACGCTACTTCTGCATGGGTATAGTTCATGCGCGAATTTCCCCTTTCTCTTATTTCTCTCTTATATACTTTCCGGCCATCCACCATGATGGCACACCCTTATGATAGCGCTTTTGTGAAGTAAATTCAAGTCTTGGATGAAATGTGCGCTTTTTCACCCTGCCGGGCTGGTACACTGGGCCCAGAAAAATGCCTGTCCGGGAGGGAAAATCACGATGAAAAAGACATTCTTTCTCCTTTGCGCCCTGCTGCTGGTGCTGGGCACACTCCTGCCGATCGCCGGTTACCGGCTGACACTGGCGGTGTTCGGCCCGGCACAGGGGGCTTCTTCTGCTCCTCTGCCGGGCACTGCGGCTTCGGAAGCCGCCCCGGACAGCGCCGCCGTGCCGCCCTCCGATCAGGACAGCGAGAGCTTTCTGCTGGCCGACCAGAGCGCCGGGGCCGTGGTCTCGGTACCCCGGCGGGACTATCTGATCGGAGCTGTGGCGGCGGAAATGCCCATCAGCTGGCCGGACGAGGCGCTCAAGGCGCAGGCCATCGCGGCCCACAGCTATGCCCTCTACTGCCGCGACCATGCCGCCGAACCGGCTTCCGGCTGGCTGAGCGTGGACCCCGTCCGGCGGCAGGGATACTTAACAGATGCAGTCCTCCGCAGCTACTGGGGCACCGCCTATGAGGAAAACTATGCCCGCCTCTCGGCGCTGGTGGACAGTGTGCTGACCGATGTGCTCTACTATGGCAGCGCCCCCGCCGGGACAAGCTACTTTGCCATCTCCAACGGCATGACTGAAGCCAGCGAAAACGTCTGGGGCACCGCCCTTCCCTATCTTGTGGCCGTGGACAGCTCCACCGACCTCAATGCGGACAACTACCTTTATACCGTCCAATTCACCGCCGAGCAGATGCAGCAGGCTCTCACCGGGCTGGGGCTGCTCCCTGATCCTGCCGCACCTGCCAGCTGGTTCGGAGAGGCCGCGCTCACCCCTTCGGGCTATGTAGCCTCTCTGCCTGTCTGTGGGCAGAGCGTCACCGGCCCGGCCCTGCGCAAGGCGCTGGGCCTGCGGAGCGCCTGCTTCACGGTGCAGTATCAGGAGGGCAGCTTTCTCCTCACCACCAGGGGCTATGGCCACGGTGTGGGGCTGAGCCAGTGGGGTGCCAAGGCGCTGGCCGAGCAGGGACAGAGCGCGGAGGAAATTCTGGCGCACTATTTCCCGGGGACAGAGCTGCGGAGGTGAACGGGCTCACCCTCTCCGTCATCGCTTACGCGATGCCACCTCCCCCAAAGTGGGAGGCCTTGGCAGTAAATGCAAGGTTTGCGGTTTTGTCAAGAGCTCTCCCTTTGGGAGAGCTGGACGCGAAGCGGCCTGAGAGGGTGAGGATGCTAATAAAAAAGGCAGCTGACCCAACGGCCAGCCGCCCAAAAGATCAATATTCAGCCAAACAGGCTCGTCCACCAATCCTGACTGCTGCTTTCCTCGCCAGCAGCGACTTCAGTCTCCGCCGCAGTCTCAGTTTCCGCGGCGGCTTCCTCCGCCTGCACAGCCTCTTCCAGAAGCTCCAGACCATCGTCATTGCCATCCTCGGTGATGTACCAGTAGCAGGACGCGCCGCCAATGGAGATGCTGGCGGCAGACAGCGGCACACGGCCGGAGGCAACCCCGTTGGAAGGATCGGAACAGTAGAACACGCCGTCGGTGTAGTCCGTCAGGAGCACGGCATGGGGTCTGGTGCGGTCGTACAGCACGATGCCCTCCGGATGCTCTGCCAGAATGGAGACCAGCGCTCCCGTCTTGGCCGCCTTGCCCGAGGGCAGGGTCGCATAACCCACATGCATATCGTTGTATGTAAAGCTGTGGGAAAGCCCGCCTGACCAGGCCGTGCTCTTGATGCCGTTTTCGGTCACATCCACCCAGCTGTCCATCCCGTCCAGATAGGCCCGGCGGCGAAGCATCATTGCAGCAGAGGCCAGGGTGCAGGTGCCGCCCCGGCTCTGTTTGAAGTAGAACCCCACATCAACGTTCAGGTCCACGGCCAGTGCCCCGGGGAGCAGCACGGCCATCAGGGCCATCGTTGCAAGCAGGGCAGCGAGAGTTTTCCGAAGTTTGCTTCCAAAGTGCTTGGCTGTTTCCACGTCAGTATCCTTTCTTCACAAAAGAGCGTTTCATTCACTGGTGTAAAGTATATCATTCTGTTACTCTTTTGTAAACAGTTTTGCAGCCATTTTCTCAATATTTACACGCTTTGGTCACAATTCAAGGGCAGATTGCACAATCGTACAGTGAAGTAGTTGGATATTTGCTACAAAAGTCCGGAAAAGTTTTTCATCGTGCTTCCCACGCCTTCTCTCAACTGCCGGTTTCTTTTTCAACGCAATTATGGTATAATCTGCCCTGAAGTTGAATTTTCAGGAGCATCTATATATGAAAGCAACCATCGTTATCCCCAACATCAACGGCAAAGGCTGGCTCAAGGACTCCATCGAGTCGGTCTATGCCCAGACAGAGCAGGATTTTGAGCTCATCATCGTGGACAACGGTTCCACCGATGAAAGTCTGGAGCAGGCCCGCAGCTACTGCGGCCGCCCCAACTTCACCCTGATCGAAAACGGCACCAACACCGGCTTCTCCCACGCCGTGAATCAGGGCATTGCCCGGGCCAGGGGCGAGTATGTAGTCATGTTCAACAACGATGCCTTTGCCGAGCCGAACTGGCTGGCCGAGCTCATCCGCACCGCCGAGACCGATCCCAAAATTTTTGCCGTGCAGAGCCTGATGCTCCGCCACTTTGAACGGGAGCTGGCCGACGATGCCGGTGATTACGTCACCTGGATGGGCTTTGCCTGCAAGACCGGCGACGGCCGCCGGGCCAGCCGTTACACCAGGCAGAAGCGCATCTTCTCGGCCTGCGGCGGCGCGGCGCTCTACCGCAAGAGCATTCTGGAGGAGATCGGCACCTTTGACGAGAACTTCTTCGCCTACTTTGAGGATGTGGACCTGAGCTGGCGTGCCAACAACGCTGGCTACAAGTGCGTCCTCTGCCCCACCGCCAGATGCTACCACATCTGCGGTGCCAGCACCGGCGCGGTGAAGTACAACGCCTTCAAGAGCCAGCAGAGCGGCCGGAACAGCATCCTGCTCCCCCTCAAGAACGAGCCGCTGCTCATGCTCATCCTGAACTTTCTCCCGCTGGCGCTGGGCTATCTGCTCAAGTGCTACAAGTTCCACAAGCAGGGCTTTGGCGAAGCCTGGGACAAGGGAATGCACGAAGCCTTCGCCCTGCTCAAAGAGGGGAGGCTCGGCAAGCGCCCCTTCCGCCTGAAGGATCTGCCCAACTATATTCTCATGGAGCTGTGGATGATCTGGAACATGGTGCCCTACCTGTGGTATCGTCTGGTCGTGGTCAGGTTTGATCTGAAATAATCAGGAAACAAAAACACCCCTGCGTGGAATGCTTCACACATTCCGTGCAGGGGTGTTCTGTCAGATTTCGGTTTCCGGTTATGCCGCCGGGCTCTCAGAGGAAGCCTCGGTACTCTCAGCCGGGGTGCTCTCCGCCGCCCCTTCCACCGGGGCAGCCTCGTCAGCAACGGCGCTGGCGGCGGCAGAATCGCCTGCGGTTGCAAGGATGGCATCGTTGACCTCGCTCTCAGCCAGCGGGGCGGGCTCCGCAGCAGAGGCTGCGCTGTCGGCAGATTCGGGCTTGGTCTCGCTGTCGGTCAGGCCGGTCAGATACCAGCTGCCGCTCTGGCGGCTGAACAGGTAGTCCATATACTTGGTGGGCGTGTCGGACAAGTTGTTCAGGATGCTGTCATCGCTGCTCTGGGTGGGGATATAGCCCACGGTAACGTGGAGCAGGCCGTCCTTCTTGAACAGTCTGGTGACGGTAGCGCGGAAGATGCCCACGCTGCCGGTGACGGGGATCTTATAGCACTGGGTCGTCTCGTCAAACTCGATGGTCATATCGTCCATCTCAAAGCTCCTGTGGGTCAGCTTGAAACTGGGGCCCACCAGCTTTGCCAGATAGGCATCCACATCCACCGAGGGCAGCAGCAGCTGTTCGGTGTCGGGGTCCGTATTGTAGTTGTCAAAGCCTCCCTGGGTCTCCTGGATGCTGTACACGCAGCCCCAGACAGCGGCTTCGCGCAGGGTCAGGTCATCGATGTTCTCAATGCCGTTAAAGGGCAGCGGATCAAACAGGACCAGACCTTCCAGCCGGTCCTCATATTCCGCCTTCTGCTGGGTGTCGTCAAACAGGGTGGCCACACCCTTCACACCGGCCCGCACGACTGTTACAACGCCCACCAGTGCCAGCACGGCGATCAGCAGGCCAAGGGTCTGCCGGGCGCGGCGGCGGTGGAGCCGGGCGTGTTCTTCCGGGGTCATATAGGTCTTCATATCGTTATCGTCTCCTAAATCAGGTCATCTTTTGGGGAAATACCAGCTTTCAGTATACCACAAATTGCCCGCCGGTGCAAAACCCGGGGCGTGGATTTTTTGTGAAAGCGCGATTTATTCCCACGTTTTCCAGATCTCGGGCTGGTAGCCCACGGTGGCCTTTTTGCCGTTGCGCACAATGGGCGTTTTGAAGAGCTGCTGATTCTCGAACAGCTTGTCCTCCTTCTGCCAATCCACCAGTGCATCCAGCAGGGCCAGCGTCTGCTTGTCCTTTGCTGCCGGGTTCACCAGCTGCTCCCAGCCGCCCAGCGCGCGGGCCACGTTCTCAAACTCGCCCCGGCTCATCTCTTTTTCCTTCAGGTCGATCATCTGGAACCTGATGCCCCGCTCCTTGAAATAGCGCTGGGCCTTTTTGGTATCAAAGCACTTGCTGGTGCCAAAGATCTGAATGTTCATCGTTTTTCCTCCTGGATCCTGTGTGCTCTATTGTATCATATCTGCCGGAAAAAACCTAGGGATAATTCATCTTCTTTCCGTCCATACTTGCTTTATCACAAGCCGCCCCTGAGATTGAACGAAGGGCGGGCCATTTCAGAAAGAGAGGAACTTCCCATGAAAGCATTTGTTGACCCCGATCTCTGCATCGGCTGCACCCAGTGCACCGGGATCTGCCCCGAGGTGTTCCAGATGACAGGCATCCTGGCCGTTGCCGTGCCAGGCGAGCTGCCGCCCGACACCGTACCCACTGCCGTGGAAGCCGCACAGGCCTGCCCGGTGAGTGCCATCACCATCTCGGAGTAACACCTTCACCTGCCTTCCCAACACGGGAGGGCATTTTTGTTTTTTCTGCAAAAATCCCCCGCTGGCCCCCATTTTGTGTTATACTATAAATTGAGTTATAATGCAATGGAGGAGACTGACTATGCGTTTACTGGTCATTGACGGCAACAGCATTGCCAACCGTGCCTTTTACGGCATCAAGCTGCTGACCACCAAGGACGGCCGCTATACCAATGCCATCTTCGGCTTTTTGAATATTATGAATTCCCTGCTCCGGGAGTGTGAGCCCGACGAGGTGGCCGTTGCTTTCGATCTGAAGCACCCCACCTTCCGCCACGAAATGTACGACGGCTACAAGGGCACCCGCCACGCCATGCCGGACGAGCTGGCCCAGCAGATGCCCATCCTGAAAGAACTGCTCACCGACCTGGGCTACCGCCAGGTATCGGCAAAGGGCTGGGAAGCCGACGACATTCTGGGCACGCTGGCCGCTGCCTGCGAGGCCCGCAGGGACGACTGCTTTCTGGCCACGGGAGACCGCGACAGCCTGCAGCTGGTGAGCGAGACCACCACCGTGCTGCTGGCCACCAGCGCCATGGGCCGCAGCAAAACGGAGACCATGGATCTGGATGCCATCCACGAAAAGTACGGCATCGAGCCCAAGCAGCTCATCGAGGTGAAGAGCCTGATGGGCGACACCTCCGACAACATTCCGGGCGTGAAGGGCATCGGCGAAAAGACCGCCATGACCCTGGTCAAGAACTTCGGCACCCTGGACAGCGTGTACGACCATCTGGACAGCCCGATCATCAAGCCCCGGCAGCGGGAGAACCTGCTGGCCTGCCGGGAGGATGCCTACCTCAGCCACACGCTGGGCACCATCCGCACCGATGCTCCCATCGACACAGCGGAAGGGGCCTACAAGGTGACCGAGGGCAACAAGCCCGCTGCCGTCCGTCTGATGCAGGAGCTGGAGATCCAGACCCTCATCACCCGGTTCGGGCTGGACGGCATCGCTCCGGAACAGGACCCCGACACCCTGCCGGAGGTAAACGCAGCCATTGCGTCCCTGCCCGCAGAGCCTTCCGGCCACTATCTGGTGGCCGCACGCCCCGCCGTTCTGGGCAAAAAGAGCGCGGTCGTGCAGCCGGATGCCTGGTACGCCGTGCAGGACACCACCGTGTATCCCCTCTCCGAGGAGGAGCTGGTCTCCCTGCTGGACGACCCCAAGGTGACGCTGGATGTATTCGATTCCGCCCCCCTCTACGCCAGAGCCATGGCCGCAGGCAGCTGGGGCAGCAGCATCGTCTGGGACGGCAAGCTGGCCGCCTACCTGCTGGACGCTTCCGCTTCCCACTATCTGCTCACCACCCTTGCCACCAGCTACCATGCAAGGTCAGCGTTCTCCTGTGAGGAGTACCCCGATGCCGGTTTCCTGGCAGACCTGTTCGCCAGAATGAAGGCGGAGATCACCGAAAACGGCGAGGACGAGCTCTACAACAACATTGAGTTCCCGCTGGCACAGGTGCTGGCCGATATGACCCGCATCGGCATCCTTGTAGACCGTGAGGGCATCGAAGCCTTCGGCGTGCAGCTGCGGCAGGAGCTGGATCAGGTGCTGACCCGCATCGAGATGGAGGCAGGCACCTCCGATTTCAACCCCAACAGCCCCAAACAGCTGGGCACCCTGCTCTTTGATACCATGGGCCTGCCCCATGGCAAAAAGACAAAGAACGGCTGGTCCACCGATGCCGAGACACTGGAAAAGCTGCGGGACATCCCGCTGGTGGAGGACATTCTCCAGTACCGTGCCTGCCAGAAGCTGAACTCCACCTATGTGGAGGGTCTGCTCAAGGTCATTGGCGAGGATGGCCGCATCCACACCCGTTTCAATCAGACCGAAGCCCGTACCGGGCGGCTCTCCTCTGACAATCCCAACCTGCAGAACATCCCCATCCGCACCGAGATGGGCAGCAAGCTCCGCGCCTACTTTGTGGCAAAGCCCGGCTGCGTGCTGGTGGATGCCGATTACAGCCAGATCGAACTGCGCATCCTGGCCCATGTCACCGGCGACGCACACATGCAGGAGGCGTTCCTCTCCGGTGCCGACATCCACCGCAGCACCGCAGCCAAGATCTACAACATCCGGCCTGAGGATGTCACGCCCCGCCTGCGCTCCAGCGCCAAGGCAATCAACTTTGGCATCATGTACGGCAAGGGCGCTTACAGCCTTTCCAAGGACATCGGCGTGAGCGTCAAGGAGGCCGAGGCCTTCCTGCAGACCTATCTGGCCACCTTCCCCAATATCGACGGTTATATGGAAAAGACCATTGCGGATGCCCGCCAGTGCGGCTACGTTTCCACCCTGTTTGGTCGCCGCCGCGCCCTGCCGGAGCTGAACAGCAACAACCACAACATCCGGGCCAGCGGCGAACGGATGGCCCGCAACACCCCCATTCAGGGCACGGCTGCTGATGTTATCAAGCTGGCCATGGTGCGTGTCTGGCGGCGGCTGCGGGACGAAAAGATGGAAAGCCGCCTGATCCTGACGGTCCACGATGAACTGATCGTGGAAGCTCCGGAAGCTGAGGCCGAAAAGGCCGCGCAGATCCTGCGGGAGGAAATGGAGGGCTGTGTGCACTATGCTGTCCCTCTGAGCACCGATGTGCATACTGGCAAAAACTGGCTGGAGGCCCACTGAACTATGATCGTTTTAGGAATCGAATCCACCTGCGACGAGACCGCCGCATCCCTTGTGGAGGATGGCCGCCGCCTGCTGAGCAACGTCATCTCCACCAGCGTCAAGGAGCAGGCTCTTTATGGCGGCGTGGTCCCTGAGATCGCCAGCCGCCGCCACTGCGAGTTCATCAGCGCCACGGTCAAAAAAGCCCTGCTGGATGCTGGCAAGACCATGGACGATGTGGACGCGGTGGCCGTCACCTTTGCGCCGGGCCTGATCGGCGCGGTGCTGGTGGGCGTGAACTTTGCCAAGGGGCTGGCCTATTCTGCCAACAAGCCGCTGGTTCCGGTGCATCACCTGCGGGGCCACATTGCGGCCCTTTACCTGACCCATCCGGAGCTCAAGCCGCCCTTCCTCTGTCTGGTGGCATCCGGCGGCCACAGCCATATCGTGGAGGTGCAGGACTACACCCACTACCACATTCTGGGCCACACCGTGGACGATGCCGCCGGCGAAGCCTTTGACAAGGTTGCCCGCACCCTGGGTCTGCCCTATCCCGGCGGCCCCAGCGTGGCAAATGCCGCCAAAACAGGCGACCCCAAGGCCTACCGCCTGCCGGTGCCTCATGTGGACGGCAAGTACAACGTCAGCTTCTCCGGCCTGAAAACCGCCGTGCTGAACGAGGTAAACAAGGCGCAGATGAAGAACGAGGAGATCAACGTGCCTGATCTGGCGGCAAGCTTTCAGGAGCGCATTGCGGGCATTCTGGCCGAAAAGCTGCTGCTGGCTGCTGCCGACACCGGGGCAAAGCAGGTCTGTCTGGCGGGCGGCGTGGCCGCCAACGGCCGTCTGCGTCAGCTGGTGAACGATGGTGCCCAGAAGCTTGGGGCCAAGGTCTATCTGCCGGAGCTGAAATTCTGCGGCGACAACGGCGCAATGATCGCGGCGCAGGGCTACTACCAGTACATGGCGGGCCACACGGCGGGCCTTGATCTGAACGGTCTGCCCACCCTGCCCATCGACTACGAATAAACGAAGCAAAACCAAAGCTCCCGGAGCGGTGCGGCATTCAGTGCCACTGCTCCGGGAGCTTTTTGCCCTGCTGCGGGCGCACAACCAAAAAGGCACCCTCGCCTTTCAGCGAGAGTGCCTTTTGTTTCAAGAATAAGAATTCAAGAAAGAACGTTCAGAAGGGATCAAATTACTTGATCTCGACCTTAGCGCCAGCCTCTTCCAGCTTCTTCTTGATGTCCTCAGCCTCAGCCTTGGAAGCCTTCTCCTTGACAGCCTTGGGAGCGCCGTCAACGATAGCCTTTGCTTCCTTCAGGCCCAGACCGGTGATCTCCTTGACCAGCTTGATGACCTGCATCTTGGTAGCGCCAGCCTCAGCCAGGATGACGTCGA
>OGZF01001844.1_pt1 | contig 11621 bp, 9 predicted proteins | sample 1576771 | NCBI WGS metagenome assembly OGZF01 (sample SAMEA3541536, study PRJEB24748) | human gut metagenome | biome: human gut; feature: human-associated habitat; material: faeces | place: China | collected 2012
CCGAGGGCTACATCCGCCTGAAGGCGGATGCCTGCACCAGCTCGAAAGAGCTGTACGAGGTCTACCGAATGTGGTGTGAGGAGAACAGCCTGAATGCGATCAAGGCCAGAGGGTTCAGTGATGCCCTGATTGCCAACCAGCGCAGGTATAATCTGGAATCTACCAATAACATCGTCAATTCGTCCGGGCGGAGAGTCCGGGGCTTTATCGGCATCGAAACCCTTGTTCAGCCCGACCTTACGCCAAACGGCTGGCGGGTATGACCCCCATAAAAGGAGAATTTGGGTGTTTTGCTGCGTACGTGCGTACGCGGCAGCCGCCCTTTTCTCGTACGCACGTACGCAGCGATTGACCGAAAACGCACTTTATAGGGTGGTGTTGGCAAAGTGTCAAGTTGATAACTTGCCATAAACCGAAAGGAGCGTGATCTATGAAAGCCCAATACGGCATTTTAAGATTCAAAAAGTACAAGGGGCCTGCTATCAGCCCCATTGAAGCCCACAATGAGCGCACCAAGGAGCAGTATGCCAGCAACCCGGACATCGATACGAACCGGAGCCGCTACAACTTCCATCTGGTGCAGCCGCAGGGCAGATACCGGGAAGAAGCCGACCGCATGATAGCTGCCGCCCACTGCCGTGTCCGCAAGGACAGTGTGCGGGTGGTGGAGGCACTCGTCACCGCCAGCCCGGAGTTTTTCAAGGGCAAGTCGCGCAGCGAAGTCAAGGCGTACTTTGAGTATGCCTTGAAATTCCTGGAGAGCAAGCAAAGCCCGGACACCTTTCTCTCTGCCGTCATCCACATGGACGAGAAAACGCCCCATCTGCACCTCTGTTTTGTACCCCTGACGGCTGACGGGCGGCTGAGCGCCAAGGAAGTCATCGGCAACCGCAAGAACCTTGTGAAGTGGCAGGACGAGTTCTGGCAGCACATGGTCAAGCAGTACCCGGAGCTGGAGCGTGGCGAGAGCGCCAGCCAGACCGGGCGGGAGCACATCCCACCCCGCATCTTCAAGGAGATGACCCAACTGACCAAGCAGAAGGAGCAGTTGGATGCCCTGCTGGTGGGCATCAACCCCTTCAACGGCAAGAGCCGTGCGGCGGAGATCAGCAAGGTGCTGGATAGCTATATCCCCAACGTGGCACGGATGAAGGATCAGTTGCGAAAGTACAACATTGCCTTTAGCCAGACCGTAAGCGAGAACAAGTCACTCAAAAAGAAAAATGCTGCACTTTCAGCAGCGGTAGATAAAGCACAGGAAACCAGTGTCCTGAAACAGCTGGCAGATGCGCAGCTTCGGCGGGATTACGAAGCTGCTGTCCAAACCTTAGACCGAATCCCGAAGGATGTACTTGACTTCTATTGTCAGGCGGAAAAGCGAGAGGGGGATGATCGACAGAATGCCCATGCTCGATGAGTGGAGTGCATTGGCAACATTTCTGGCAGATATGATTGAAAAATACGCAGATGTTTTGGAGGTGGATAAAATGGAGACTGCATCGAGAATTTCTGACGTGAAAGTTCCGGCACAGAAGAATGAAAATCCGCAGATTTCGGTTGAGAATGTTGATGCGGCATGATATAATAATGACATGAGATTCATGTCCAAACTCCACACGGAGACACTTTTCCTGTGTGGAGATACATATTCCGAACAAGACGGTACGAACGGGAGGTGCTGAAAATGGCAGCAGAAAAGACCAAGGTCTACACATACACCCGTGTTTCAACTGCGATGCAGATCGATGGATACTCGCTGGATGCCCAGAAAGCCCGGATGAAGGCATACGCTGACTTCAATGATTACCAGATCGTTGGTGAGTATGAGGATGCAGGTAAATCGGGCAAATCCATTGAGGGGCGGGCGTCCTTCTGCCAGATGATGGATGACATCAAGTCGGGCAAGGATGGAGTTTCCTATGTTCTGGTGTTCAAGCTGTCCCGCTTTGGCCGCAATGCCGCTGACGTGTTATCCACCTTACAGGTGATGCAGGATTTTGGCGTGAACCTGATCTGTGTGGAAGATGGCATTGATTCTTCTAAAGACGCAGGAAAGCTGATGATCTCCGTGCTGTCTGCTGTGGCCGAGATCGAGCGTGAAAACATCCGCATTCAGACGATGGAAGGACGTATCCAGAAAGCACGGGAAGGCCGCTGGAATGGCGGGTTTGCACCTTATGGTTATCGGTTGGTCGATGGCAGACTGGAGATCAACGAAGAAGAAGCCCCGGCCATTCGGACAATTTTTGACCAGTATGTCAATACGAATATGGGAGCAACAGGCCTTGCCAAATATCTGGAAAATCACGGTATCCACAAGATTCAGCGCCAGAACGGCAAGAATCCGCTGTTTGCATCCAGTACGATCCAGAAAATTCTGAAGAACCCGGTCTATTGCGGTAAAATCGCTTTTGGACGGCGCAGAACGGAAAAGGTAAAAGGTACCCGCAATGAGTATAAGCTGGTCGAGCAGGAAAGCTATCTGCTGGTGGATGGCCTGCACGAAGGGCTGGTGTCGGAAGAAGTCTGGCAGGCGGCGCAGGTCAAAATGAAGGCCACTGCCCAGAAGTATGAGCTTGTGTCAAGGCGCAAGACCGACCGTGTGCATCTGCTGTCCAGCATTGTGAAGTGTCCGGTATGCGGGGCTGGAATGTACGGGAACAAGAGCATCAAAAAGCGCCCGGATGGAACGAAATATAAAGATTTCTATTATTATGGCTGCAAACACCGGGGGATGCAGCGAGGATATAAATGCACCTACAGCAAGCAGATTCAGGAAGAGGTGCTGGACGGCGCTGTTGCCGAAGTAATCTCCAAACTGGTCAGCAATCCAAAGTTTGCCGCTATGATGCAGGAGAAAATCAACATGAAAGTTGACACGACTGCCATCGAGCAGGAGATCGCCGCCTATGAGAAGCAGCTCCGGCAGTATTACGCTACCAAATCACGGCTGATGGATGAAATCGACAACCTTGATCCGGACGACCGGCATTTTATCTCCCGGAAATCCGACCTTGACGACCGTCTGTATAAGATGTACGATAAAATCGAGGATGCCGAAAATAGCCTGATGGATGCTCGTGCAAAGAAGCAGGCCATTGAAGCCGATAAGATCACAGGCGACAACATCTACAAGATTTTGATCTGCTTTGATAAGCTCTATGCCACCATGAGCGAAGCGGAACGCCGCAAACTGGTAGAAATTCTGATCGATGAAGTGCAGATTTACCCGGAGCGTCAGCCCAACGGACAGTGGCTGAAATCCATCCGGTTCAAGCTGCCCATCATTGACCACGACCTTGATTTGAGTTTGGACAATCATAATCGTGTGGAGGTGGTCTGTGCGCTGACCAGATCACAGAAGTCCAAAGGGTGAAACAAGTCACGATGAACGGATATTTTTATGTATTAACGGCCATTGACCTTTTTGTGCTGAGCTTCATGTGCATCCTCACAAAGCTCAGCGAATCCTTGAACAAAAAGCAGAAGCAGGGATTTTTTCTTGCTTTTGCGCTGATCGCGGTGATCTCGGTGCTGGAGGTGGTGACACTGGCGGTGGATGGCACCCCGGCGGGCTATCGCTGGCTGAACATCCTGTCCAACTATCTGGGGTTCGGCCTGTCCCCGGGAGTGTGTCTCTGCCTTGTGTATGTCATGGACCGGAAAAAGAGGATGAACCGCTGGTTCAGGGCGGCGGTGTGCTGCGAGGCGTGCTACCTGCTGTTCCTTGCTCTGTCCATCCCCGCCGGGCTGGTGTTCTCCGTCAGCGCCGACAACGTTTATTCCCGCGGGCAATACTTCTATATTTATATCATCCTGTATTTTGCGGCCATCGTGTATCTTTCGGTGTCCACCTTCGTCACGGCGCGGGAATTCCAGAACCGCAGCCGGGCGCTGATCTACCCTCTGATGTTCTTTCTGCTCATTGAGACCATCATTCAGGTGACACTGCCGGACCTCCACGTTACATGGCTGTGCGTTACGCTGTTGTCGGTGCTGTACTTTATCTACTGCAGCGAGATGTGGAACCAATTGGATGCCCTTACCGGGCTGCTGAATCAGAACAGCTATCTGAACCGCACTGCTGAGATGCGCCGCCGCGGCGGGGTGCTGGTGGTGTTCGATGTGGACGATTTCAAGCAGATCAACGACCGCTATGGCCACCTGCAGGGGGATCTCTGTCTGGCCGAGATCGGCCGCTGCATCAAAAAAGCCTATGCCCGCAGCGGCTACTGCTACCGTACCGGCGGCGACGAGTTTTGTGTGCTGATGGAAAACGCCGACCGGGAGGCCCAGTGCGCGCAGGAGTTTGTACGCCAGCTGGAACAGCGGCGAAAAGCCGTGGACTTTCTGCCCACGGTGTCCTTTGGTTCAGCTCCCTTTTTGGGGGAGGATGTGCTGGCTGTGAAGAATCGGGCCGATCAGGAAATGTACCGCCACAAAAAAGCCCGGAAGCCCGGTGCCGCAGGCGAAATAACCGAAGGCGAAAGGGGCTGACCAGAACGCCACCCCGGAGGACATTGATCGGCTCCACCGTCTGCTCCCACTTCAACATCATTACCTCCTATGAAAAGGGACTGCTGCACTGGGGTTTCCCCCTGTGCGGCAGTCCCTTTCCTTGTTCTGGCAGGGCACGATGTGGAATGGCGTGATTTGTACTGGCTTTTTTGCATTTCCTGTACTATAATAAAGAGCTGTGAAGTTTACACCTGCTATCACTGGGAAAGGAGAATCACCCCTTGAATAAAATGCTTACCCACCTGAACGGCTACAAGCGCGAGGCTGTGCTTGCACCGCTGTTCAAGATGCTGGAAGCCACGTTCGACCTGTTTGTGCCGCTGGTCATGGCAGACATCGTCAACGTGGGCATTACAGCACATGATTTCCACTATATCCTTGTGCGGTGCGGCATCCTGCTGCTACTGGCCGTTGTGGGCCTTGCCTGCAGCCTGACGGCCCAGTATTTCTCGGCCAAGGCGGCAGTGGGCTACTCCACCTCCCTGCGCCATGCCCTGTTTGAGCACATCCAGAGGCTTGGCTTTACCGAGATGGACACCATGGGCACCAGCACCCTCATCACCCGCATGACCAGTGACATCAATCAGGTGCAGAGCGGTCTGAACCTCTTCCTGCGCCTGTTCCTGCGCAGCCCGTTCGTGGTGGTTGGTGCCATGATCATGGCGTTCACCGTGAATGTGCGGGCCGCCTGGATCTTTGTGGTCGCCATCCCGCTGCTGAGCGTGGTGGTGTTCGGGGTCATGGTCATCACCAACCCGCTGTACAAAACGGCCCAGGCCCGGCTGGACCGTGTGCTGGGCCTGACCCGCGAGAACCTGACCGGTGTGCGCGTGGTCCGCGCCTTTGATAAGGAGCAGAGCGAGATCGACCGCTTTGAGTCGGCCAACGATCTGCTGACCCGGATGCAGCTCCATGTGGGCCACATCTCCTCCCTGATGAGCCCGCTGACCTACGTCATCATCAATCTGGCCATCGTGGCTCTGCTCTATGTGGGCAGCATCGAGATCAATGTGGGCGGCATGGCCTCCGGCGATGTGATCGCGCTGGTGAACTACATGAACCAGATCCTGGTGGAGCTGGTCAAACTGGCAAACCTCATCGTGCAGGTGAGCAAGGCGCTGGCCTGTGCCGGCCGTGTGCAGGCTGTGCTGGACACCGAACCGGGCATGGAATTCCCCGCTGCGCTCAAGGGTGAGGCACCTGCAGACAAGGCCGGGGATGCTGTGCGGTTCGACCATGTCAGCCTGACCTACGCCGGTGCCGGTGCCCCCAGCCTGACCGATATCAGTTTTACCGCAAAGCGCGGCCAGACCATTGGTGTCATCGGCGGCACGGGCAGCGGCAAATCCAGCCTCATCAACCTGATCCCCCGCTTCTATGATGCCACGGAGGGCACCGTGGAGATCCTGGGCCGTCCGGCGCAGGAGTACCCCCGCGCGGCTCTGCGCGGCAGTGTGGCGGTCGTGATGCAGAAAGCCCAGCTGTTTGGCGGCACCATCCGCTCCAACCTGCTGTGGGGCAACAAAAACGCGGCGGACGCTGACCTGTGGGCCGCACTGGAGACCGCACAGGCTGCGGATTTTGTCAGGGCAAAGCCCCTTGGGCTGGACGAGCCTGTGGAGCAGGGCGGCCGGAACCTGTCCGGCGGCCAGAAGCAGCGCCTGACCATTGCCCGTGCGCTGGTGGGCAAGCCGGAGATCCTGATCCTGGACGACAGCGCCAGCGCGCTGGATTACGCCACCGATGCGGCCCTGCGCAAGGCGCTGGCCGCTCTGCCCGGTGACCTGACCGTGTTCATCGTGAGCCAGCGTGCCGCCAGCCTGCAGCACGCCGACCAGATCATCGTGCTGGATGACGGCAGGATGGTGGGCCTGGGCAGGCACGCCGATCTGCTGAAGACCTGCCCCGTTTACGAGGAGATCTACGCCAGCCAGTTCAAGAAAGGGGATGCGCAGAAATGAGTGCAAAAGCAAAGAGTAAGCTGACCCCGGAACAGCGCAACGCAACGCTTCGGCGGGTGCTGGAAAAGATCCGCCCTTACGGCTTTTTTGTGGTTTGCAGTCTGATCGTGGCCGCTGTGAGCGTGGCTGCCCAGCTGTATATCCCCATCCTCTGCGGCAGCGCCATTGATATGATGCTGGGCAAGGGGAATGTGGACTTCAACGGTGTTCTGCGCATCGTGGTGGAGATCGTAATCGTGGCCGTGGTGGCTGCATTTGCCCAGTGGCTGCTGAGTGTCTGCAACAACCGCATCACCTTCTCGGTCAGCCGGGACCTGCGCAACGCCGCGCTCCGTAAGATCCAGACCCTGCCGCTCTCTTATCTGGACAGTCATCCCTCCGGCGATATTGTCAGCCGCATGGTCGCCGATGTGGACACCTTTGCGGACGGCCTGCTCATGGGCTTTACCCAGCTGTTCAGCGGTGTGCTGACCATCCTTGGCACCCTGCTGTTCATGCTCAGTGAGAATGTGCCCATCACGCTGGTGGTGGTCTGCATCACCCCGCTGAGCCTGGTGGTGGCAAGCTTCCTTGCCAAGCGCAGCTACAAGTATTTCCAGGGCCAGAGCACCGTGCGCGGCGAGCAGACCGCCCTGGTCAACGAGATGATCGAGGGCCAGAAGGTCGTGCAGGCCTTTGGCCATGAGGCCGAGAGCCTTGCCGCCTTTGACGAGGTGAATGGCCGCCTGCAGAGCGTGAGCCTGAAGGCCATCTTCTTCTCCAGCATGACCAACCCCGCCACCCGCTTTGTGAACAACATCGTTTATGCAGGTGTCGGTCTGGTGGGTGCCGTTTACGCTGTGGCGGGCGGCATCACCATCGGCCAGCTGAGCATCTTCCTGAACTATGCCAACCAGTACACCAAGCCCTTCAACGAGATCTCTGGCGTGGTCACCGAGCTGCAGAACGCACTGGCCTGCGCGGCCCGTGTGTTTGAGCTGCTGGATGCCGAGGATCAGGTGCCCGAGGCGGAGAACGCCAAGGTGCTGGAGACCGACGGCCATGTGGAGCTGAAGGACGTTTCCTTCCGCTACCTGCCGGACCGCCCCCTCATCGAGGGCCTGGATCTGGATGTGAAGCCCGGCCAGCGCATCGCCATCGTCGGCCCCACCGGCTGCGGCAAGACCACCCTCATCAACCTGCTCATGCGGTTCTATGATGTCAACGGCGGCTCCATTGAGGTGGCCGGGAATGATATCCGCACCCTGACCCGCGCCTCCCTGCGCGGCAGCTACGGCATGGTGCTGCAGGAGACCTGGCTGCGTGCCGGTACCGTGCGGGAGAACATTGCCTACGGCAAGCCCGATGCCACGGAGGAAGAGATCATTGCCGCTGCCAAAGCGGCCCACGCCGACAGCTTCATCCGCCGCCTGCCCAAGGGTTACGATACCGTCATTGCTGAGGACGGCGGCAACATCAGTCAGGGCCAGAAGCAGCTGCTCTGCATCGCCCGCGTGATGCTCTGCCTGCCCCCCATGCTGATTCTGGACGAGGCGACCTCCTCCATCGACACCCGCACCGAGGTGCGCATCCAGGCTGCCTTTGCCCGGATGATGCAGGGCCGCACCAGCTTTATCGTGGCCCACCGCCTGTCCACCATCCGTGAGGCCGATGTCATCCTTGTGATGAAGGATGGCCACATCGTGGAGCAGGGCGACCACGACACCCTGTTGGCGCAGGGCGGCTTCTATGCCAAGCTCTATAACAGCCAGTTCGAGGGCGTGGAGACCTGAAAAAACCAAAATGGGAGATGTCGGCAGCGGCATCTCCCATTTTTTATGCGATGGTTTCCAGCACCGGTTCCTCCGGCGGGGGAAGCAGGGTGGAGTGGGCTTCCACGAACTCTGCCGCCCGCTGGCTGGCGATGCCCTGCCGCACCTTGCGGAAATCGTTGGCAGGGAAGGTGCGCTCACCCTTCCAGTGTGCCAGTGCGGCCTCCACCTCGGCATCGGTGGGCCAGAGGTGTTCCCGCTCGGCCACCATCAGAAGGCCCAGATTGCCCCGCAGCTTCTGCTCTGCCTGTGCGTGAAGCTCAGTGCGGAACTGCTCCACGGTCTGGCCCCGCACCTTGAGGTACTGGTCAAAGTTGACGTTGTTGGCCTGCAGCCGCAGGTTGAAGTTCCGCTGCTCGGCAAAATAGTTGCCGGAGACCAGGTCCTTGGGCAGGGTGCCCTTGACACAGCCGCCCAGCTGGAAGATAAGCTCCCGGCGGGCCAGTGCCTTGGCCTGCGCACAGCGCTGGGCATAGAGTTCCCGTGCCACCTGCTGGCGCAGAGCCGCCTTGCCTGCGGCATCGGCGGCGCGGTCTTCATCGCCGTGCCGGGTGTTCACTTCCAGCTCAATGCTCACCTGCCGGATGGGCCGGGGCTGGATGGGCTGGGTGAAGCCGGTGTAACGCTCCAGCTTCAGCGGCGGCAGGCAGTAGAACTCTGCTCCCGCCCGGAAGCCCTCGGCCCGGTTGACGGCCAGCAGCTCAAAATCCGGATCGGTCACGGGAACCAGATGCTCTTTTTCCACAAGCTCCTGATATAATGTGGAAAAACCGGTCAGGATGGCCCGGTTCACGGCGGCGGTCAGCAGGTCCTCTTCTGTCTGCGGCGGGTTCTCTGCGGCCTGCTCGGCCTGAATGGCCGCTTCCAGCTCCTCGGCGCTGGCGGAAAATACCACCCGGCAGTCCCCGGGCTGGGGCATTCCAATATGTTCCAATACCATTGCGGTGACCTCCTCTCAGCGGCTAAAGCTGACCATCAGTGCCAGCAGCACAACGGCCAGACAGAAATAGAGGATCTCGGCCCCCAGAACGGAGCGGTCGCCCTCCACATACATCTTTTCGGGATCTTCGGGGTCGTAGTACAGCGTGACCGTTTCCCCGCTGGCAAAGCCCATGCCCTTGGCGGCTTTGGGGTAGTGCAGGCGGTGGCTGCCGCCCTCGGTCTCGAACTCAAGCAGATAAGCCGTGCCGTCCCGGCTCTGAACGGTGCCTGCCACCCGGGCCTCCACACGCTGGCCCTTCTGTTGTAAGCGGCGGCGCTGCAGCACACTGCGCAGGCCCATGTAGAACATGATGCCCGCGCCGATGATGAAGATCAGAACATTGAACATTCAGTTTCCCTCATTCCGTCATTACTCGCCCGGCGGCATACAGGCCGGACGGTCAGCTTTTATTGTACCATATTCCGGCCCAAATGCCCCTGTACGGAGTGCCCGAATTTTAGAGCATTTTTTTGTCGAACAATTTTGAAAATAGTGCTTGACTTTTCTTGTGGCTGTGGTATAATAACTAACGTTCCGAGCCGAATGGCCCACGAACAAAACAGAATATGCGGATATGGCGGAATTGGCAGACGCGTTAGATTCAGGTTCTAATCGGGGCAACTCGGTGGAGGTTCAAGTCCTCTTATCCGCACCAAGTGATGAAAATCCGAACCTTTTCTCGAAAGAGAGGGGTTCGGATTTTTTGTTTTCCTTGCGCTGGGATTTTCTGATTTACAAACCTGAAGTGCTGTATTATAATAAAGTAATCACACAACAGGAGGCTCCTCAGAATGTCCCATTTGATCGAAACGGTATACAACTTGCTCTGGGGTGATCTGTTCACCCTGCCGGTGGGCGGCGGCATCGGCATTTCGCTGATGGCAGTGCTGCTGCTCACGGCGGGCGTGTTCTTCACCCTGCGCACCCGGCTGCTGCCCGTGCGGCTGTTCCGGGATATGATCGCCGCTGTCTGCGAGAAGAACCAGAGCATGGACAGCCTTTCCTCTTTTCAGACGCTCATCGTCTCCACGGCCACCCGGGTGGGCATGGGCAATCTGGTGGGCGTGGTGGCGGCAGTGTCTGCCGGTGGTGCCGGTGCGGTGTTCTGGATGTGGGTCACGGCCCTGTTGGGGGCCTCCACCTCCTTTGTAGAATCCACACTGGCCCAGAAGTACCGGCAGCCTGACCCGCTCTATGGCGGGCAGCGCGGCGGCCCGGCCTACTACATCCATGTGCTGGCCGAGCGCAAGCGGGGCAAAAAGCTGCGTCATTCTATCATCGCGGTGTTGTTTGCCATTTCAGGACTCATCTGCTGGTGCGGCATCAGCCAGGTCATCAGCAATTCGGTCAGCTCCGCCTTTGCCAATGCGTTCTCCATCCCGCCCATCGTGACCACGGTGGTGCTGGTGGTGCTCTCGGCGGTCATTGTCCTGCGCAGGGATGCCACCGTGAAAAGCCTGGATGTCATCGTGCCGATCATGGCGGTCTGCTATTTCGTGATGACGGTCATCATCATTGCGGTGAATTTCCACCAGCTGCCCGCTGTGCTGGGCCGCATCTTCTCGGAAGCCTTCGGCCTGCGGCAGGTGGCCGCGGGCGGCTTTGGCGCGGTGCTGATGAACGGTGTCAAGCGCGGCCTGTTCTCCAATGAGGCAGGCAGCGGTTCGGCCCCCTGTGCGGCAGCGGCTGCCTCCTGCGATGATCCTGTGAAGATGGGCTTTGTGCAGGCACTGGGTGTCCTGATCGACACGGTGGTCATCTGCAGCTGCACTGCCTTTATGATGCTGCTGGCTCCCGCAAATGTCACCACTGGGCTGACCGGCATGGACCTGCTGCAGGCAGCGGCGCAGTACCATCTGGGCAGCTTTGGCGTGGTGTTCATTGCCGTCATGCTGGCGCTGTTCAGCTTCTCCACCTTCATCGGCATCCTGTTCTATGCCCGCTCCAATGTGGCGTACCTCTTTGGCGACCGCTGGGGCTGGCAGACAGCCTATAAGGTGCTGGCCCTTGTCATGCTGATGGTGGGCGGCCTGGAAGCTTATACCGTGGTGTGGGATCTGGGGGATGTGGGCATCGGCCTGATGACCATATTCAATCTCATTGCCCTCTACCCCATGTCCGGCGAAGCCATCGCCGCCTTTGCGGGATTACGAGCGCCGGAAACATCTGACCCAAAACTGACCCTGCCGACAGTTTCCGCAGAAAAGCTGCAAAAATCCGAAAAAAGTAGTTGACAAATCGCCCGCAGTCTGATAAAATAAACAAGTCGTCCGGCAACGGACGTGAACAGAATCTGGGCGTGTTCCCGAGTGGCCAATGGGGACAGACTGTAAATCTGCTGCTTTTCAG
>OGZF01001845.1_pt1 | contig 11614 bp, 9 predicted proteins | sample 1576771 | NCBI WGS metagenome assembly OGZF01 (sample SAMEA3541536, study PRJEB24748) | human gut metagenome | biome: human gut; feature: human-associated habitat; material: faeces | place: China | collected 2012
GAAGCCACGGCAAATTCCGTTACTGGGCACGTATGCGTGAACAGTAACAAAAAAGTTACAAGAAAAGATGGAAACAGAAAGGAAGAAACGCAATGTACCGCTTATGTATATTTGATTTGGATGGAACTCTTTTAAATACGGTTTATGCGCTGACTTATGTGACAAATTTAACATTGGATGCATTCGGACTGCGCCATGTTACACCGGAGGAAACGAAACGGATCGTGGGAAATGGATACCGGATGCAGATGAAGCGCGCGCTGGTGCTGGCGGGGGATGAGAAGCTGGTTCATTATGAAGCGTCGCTTCCGATTTATATGGAGAATTTCTCTAAATACTGCCTGAAAGACGTAGAGCCATATGATGGTATCCGGGAACTGCTGGCGTCGTTAAAAGAGATGGGTGTACATGTGGCTGTCCTTTCGAACAAGCCGCATGATCAGGCAATTGTGAATATTGAGACATTCTTTGGGAAAGGATATTTTGATGTGGTGCGCGGCGAGCAGGCAGGAACGCCGAAAAAACCGGCTCCAGACGGGGCGTTCGCCATCTGCCGGGAACTGGGTATAAAACAGGAAGAGTGTCTGTATCTGGGCGATACGAATACAGATATGGAAACTGGGCTGAATGCCGGAATGGACACGGTCGGCGTGCTCTGGGGCTTCCGTAACAGGGAAGAGCTGGAAGGCTGCCACCCGCAGTATATTGTGGCACATCCGTCGGAAGTAGCGGAGATTGTGAAGAAAAAGAGTGAGTCACATGGAAGAATGGAGTAGTGTCTGTGTTTGTTCATAGCTGTGAAAAGAGAAACAGTTGTGAAAGAAAATGATATTTGAAATAGTAATTCGAAATGTTTATTGAAAAACATTTACTGAAATAGAAGAAGTTAAGGGTAAAAAAGAAATATGGTAAAACACAAGAATGGATTTAAATGTAAATGGATATCATGGATGCTTGCTTTTTTGATTGCCTTTTCCTGTGTTCTTATAGCGTGTACGCCACGGCGGGGAACTGCATCGTCTGATTCATCGTCGAATCCGTTAAAAGGGGCAGATGCGTCTGGTGATACGCGCTTAAACGTTGTGACGACGCTATTTCCGTATTACGATTTTCTCCGGCAGATTGCCGGGGATTCGATCCGGCTGACGATGGTTGTTCCGGCGGGCATGGACAGCCATTCGTTCGAGCCGACGCCGGCGGACATGATCACGATCCAGAATGCAGATCTGTTAGTCTGCAACGGCGGTACGATGGAACAGTGGCTTTCGCAGGTGCTTGATTCCTTCGGGGAAGGCACCGGACCGAAGCGCGTCGTGACGATGATGGACTGCGTGGATGTAGTGCAGGAGGAGATCGTCGAGGGCATGGAAGATGGAGAGGCGCACGATCATGGACATACGCATGTTCATGCGGATGGAACAGTTCATGCGGGTGATCACGATCATGAGTCGGAAGATCATGCTCACAGTGAAGAAGAACATGAGCCAGAGGACCATGTTTACAGTGAAGAAGAACACGACACAGAAGAGCATATTCACAGCGAGGATGAGCATGATATGGAAGATGTGGCGGTTCATGATGAAGATCACGCTCAAGAGTATCTGGATGAGGACGATGGTCACGGCGTCGAGATTGAATATGACGAGCACATCTGGACGTCCCCGGTCAATGCGAAAAAGCTGGCCGGCGTGCTGGCGGAGGTGCTGGCACAGGAAGATCCGGCGCACGCGGCTTCCTATGCGGAAAACTGCGCGTCCTATCAGGATAAATTGACGGAATTGGATGCAGAATTCAGAGAAGTTGTCTCCCATGCCAAGCGCCGTCTCGTCGTTTTCGGTGATAAATTTCCACTCCGGTACTTTTTCGATGAGTATGGGCTGGAATACAGGGCGGCATTTTCAGGATGCAGTACGGATACGGAGCCGAGTGCCAAGACCATCGCCTACCTGATCGATAAGGTGCGGGAGGAACAGATACCAGCCGTCTATTACCTGGAGCTTTCCAGCCCGCGCGTGGCGGAGATCATCGGGGAAGAGACGGGCGCGGAACCACTGTTGTTCCACTCCTGCCATAATGTGACGAGACACCAGTTTGATTCGGGTGTTACCTATCTGGAATTGATGGAGCAGAACGTAAAGAACTTGAAAAAGGGATTGTCATAAAAAGAATAGATGATTATGGGAAAAAGTCTTTAGCCATGGTGAATGTTTATGACAATAGAAGAGTAGAGCAGTAGTGAAAGGAATTATAGATGGGATTACTCTTAAAATGTGAGCATGTAGGTTTTGGTTATGAAAACCAGGATGCGGTGCTGGATGTGAACCTGGAGGTAAATGAGGGCGATTACATCTGCATTGTCGGCGAAAATGGTTCGGGAAAAAGTACCCTGATGAAGGGCATTCTGGGACTTTTAAAACCGACTTCGGGCAGGATTGAATATTCGGAAGAATTAAAAAAAACCGGTATTGGTTACCTGCCGCAGCAGACCGACGCGCAGAAGGACTTTCCAGCGACTGTGTTTGAGGTGGTTATCTCCGGGTGCCTGGGAAAACGCGGCAGCCGCCCGTTTTATTCGATGAAAGAAAAGAAAGAGGCGCGGGCAAATCTGGATCGTCTGGGAATCCGCGATCTGGAAAAAAGCTGTTTCAGAGAGCTTTCCGGCGGTCAGAAACAGCGTGTTCTGATCGCGCGGGCGCTCTGTGCGACGGATAAGCTGCTGATTCTCGATGAGCCGATCACGGGACTCGATCCGTCGGCGATTCTGGATTTTTACCAGCTGATCCGGAAACTGAATCAGGAAGAAAAGGTTGCAATCCTGATGGTTTCCCATGATATGGCAAATATTGTGCATCAGGGAGGAAAAATTTTGCAGATGCGGCAGAAGCCGCTGTTCTGGGGGACGATGAAAGAATATGTGAAGAGTGAGATTGCTCATTCTTTCCTGGGACGGGAAGAGCTGGCAACTCTGGGGCACAGATGCGGAGTGCCGATGCAGAAGGATGGAATCAGGAAGATGCAGAAGCCGGAAATGGGTTCGGAAACTGATTCTGAAACGAAACAGCATTTGAAAGACAGAAATGCGGAGAAGGAGGTGTAGAAGATGGGAATTATATCTGAAATGTTATCATATCCGTTTATGGTGCGGGCGCTGATCGGCGGTCTTTTAGTCTCTCTCTGCGCCTCTCTGCTGGGTGTCAGCCTGGTGCTGAAACGCTACTCAATGATTGGAGACGGTTTATCCCATGTTTCGTTCGGATCCCTTTCGATTGCACTGGCGGCAGGCTGGTCGCCTTTAAAGGTTTCGATTCCGGTGGTCGTGCTGGCGGCATTTTTCCTGCTGCGGATCACGGAACATGGAAAAGTAAAGAGTGACGCTGCGATTGCGATGATCTCGGCCAGTGCGCTTGCAATCGGTATTATCGTAACTTCCCTGACAACCGGTATGACGACCGATGTCAGCAGCTATATGTTTGGAAGCATTCTCGCGATGAGCCGGGAAGATGTCCAGTTTGCGGCGGTGCTTTCCATGGTGGTGCTTGGATTATATCTTTTTTGCTATAACAAAGTATTTGCGGTTACCTTTGATGAGAGCTTTGCCAAGGCGACCGGCGTCAATGTGTCGCTCTATAACGTGCTGATAGCGGTTCTGACCGCGATCACGATCGTGATTGGAATGAGGATGATGGGCGCGATGCTGATCTCCAGTCTGATTATTTTCCCGGCTCTGACCTCCATGCGGGTGTTCAAGAGCTTCCGGGGGGTGGTTATCGCATCGGGGATTCTGTCGCTGATCTGTTTCTTTGGAGGAATGGTGCTGTCCTACACGTACTCAACACCGGCGGGCGCGAGCGTTGTTGTGGTGGATCTGGCAGCGTTTCTGCTCTTTTCGCTGATACAGAGAGGGGTAGCTGCTACTGCCCGCAAATAGGATGTTTTTTTGTAAAACATACACATTCTGTATGCTCATGTTTCTGTTCACAGATAGGCACTTTTGGAACCGAAAGTGCCGTAAGAAAACGTGGTGGCAGCAGGAATTTGCCGCGATGATTTGCCGGGGAGTGGTTGACAAATAAAATGGCTTGCGGTTATAATAATATTCGGTTGCCGGAATGGGCAGATCGCCAGCAAAAGCTTGCAGAGTTGCTGGTCGGCGATAGAAAACGAAAATCGAATAGCTTGTCTAAGCGTTAAAGAGACTATAGGGTTTGTACTGTTTCTGAGATAAACAGTAAAGTCCGTAGTCTCTTTTTATTTGATAAGAAATGCTTTGCAGAAGAAACCTAAGTGTTTTTTTCTGCGAAGAATGTGTCAGAAACGCTCATGAAAAGTGAAAAATAAAAAAGGGAATGGAGATGGAAAAATGGATCAGACCTACATGAAAGAAAAACCAGTTGTCCCGCTGCTGCTTTCGATGGGAATCCCGGTCATCATATCGATGATCGCCGGGGCACTCTACAATATCGTGGACAGCATTTTCGTGGCAATGATCAGTGAGGACGCGATGACGGCGGTTTCGCTTGTCTATCCGATCCAGAACCTCGCGCATGCAGCCGGGGTTGGGTTTGGCGTTGGTATCAATGCGATGGTGGCGAGACGCCTTGGCGAAGGAAAAACATGGATGGCGAACCAGACAGCATCGCAGGGAGTATTTTTAAGTGCCTTACATGGAATGATTTTAACGATTTTAGGAATGGCGGTGATTCCGTATTTCCTGCGGATGTTTACGAGCGATGAGGTAACGATTTCCTACGGACTGACGTATTTTTGCAATGTGTTTCTGTTTTCAACGATCGACACGATGGGAATGGCATATGAAAAGGTCTACCAGTCGGTTGGAAAGATGAAAATATCGATGGCAGCCGTCTTGATTGGATGCGGCGTCAATATCGTGCTGGACCCGATCTTTATCTTTGGCTTAGGCCCCATGCCGGAACTGGGAATCCGCGGTGCGGCGTGGGCGACAGGAATCGGGCAGACGGCGTCGCTGCTGTTTTATTTGATTTTAAACCATGTGAAACCGTTAAATGTGGAGATTTCGCTGCGGGAAATGCGTCCGTCGAAGGAGATCTGCGGCGGTATGTATTCAGTCGGAATCGCGGCAACACTCAATATGGCGCTGACATCCCTGCTTCTGACGGCGCTCAATGCGATTCTGGCACCATTTTCGCAGGTATATATTCTGGTGCTGGGTGTTTACTACAAGCTGCAGGCACTGCTTTATCAGGGAGCCAGCGGCGTGGTGCAGGGAATGCGCCCGCTGATCGGTTACAATTACGGTGCAGGCGAGCAGGAGAGGGTGAAAAAGATCTTCCGCGCGGCCTTCATGATTGTTGGCATTATCATGACAGCGGGAACCCTGCTTGGCGAGCTGGTGCCGGATTTCCTGATGGGGCTGTTTACGCAGACGCCTTCGACGGTGGAGATCGGCAGAACGGCGCTCCGGCTCATCAGCCCGGGCTTTGTCATGTCAACGGTTTCCGTCATTGCTTCTGGCGCGTTTGAGGGACTTGGAATGGGACTTAAATCTCTGAAAATTTCCCTGATGCGCTATGCTGTGATTATCATTCCGATCGCATTTGTGCTCAGCCGGATCATCGGTCCTATCGGTGTCTGGCACGCGTTCTGGCTGGCAGAGCTTATCACGGCAGTGTATGCTGGGGCGAGCTGGAAGCGGACGATTACTGTGTCTTTATAGGGCGTTTTTGGTCTCAAAAAGGCTGCATATATGTGAGGCTAAAAACGTTACTGTTCACACGCGCCCAGTAACGGGATTTTGCCGATGCTTGACTTTACTAGGTATTTGTGTAAAATAATAAGTGGCTGATCGGAACTTCGGCAGATTCGGGCGATGTAAAGCTATGCATTGCCGGGATGCCAGGTACCGGGCGGACAATGATTTACAGTCAGTACACATTTGTACAGAAAAGAAGGTAAGTAAAATGACAAAGATTGATATTATTTCCGGTTTCCTGGGTGCAGGAAAGACTACGTTTATTAAACAGCTTTTAAAAGAAGCAATTTCAGGCGAGAAAGTCGTTCTGATTGAAAATGAATTTGGACAGATCGGCATTGACGGCGGTTTTTTAAAAGACGCTGGCATCGAGATCCGTGAGATGAACTCCGGCTGTATCTGCTGCTCTCTGGTCGGCGATTTTGGACGTTCCCTCGAGGAAGTTCTGACGAAATATCAGCCGGATCGTGTTATTATCGAGCCGTCAGGCGTCGGCAAGCTGTCTGATGTTATGAATGCAGTAAAAAATGTAGCTTCTGAGATTGAGGTTATGTTAAACAGTGCGGTTACCGTGGTAGATGTCAACAAATGCCGTATGTATATGAAGAACTTCGGTGAGTTTTTCAATAACCAGATCGAAAATGCAGGCACGATCGTGTTAAGCCGTACCGATGTAGCGGATCCGAAGAAGGTACAGGGCGCGGTTGAGATGCTTCGCCAGCACAATGCAAAGGCAACCATCGTGACCACTCCATGCAGCGAGCTGACCGGCGCACAGCTTCTTGAGATGATCGAGCAGGAAGACGATATGGCAGAGGAGCTGATGAAAGAGGCAAGAGAGCATATGCATGAGCATCATCACCATCATGATCATGACGATGACTGCGATTGCGGCTGCCATGACCACGATCATGAGCATCACCACCATGACGATGACTGCGACTGTGGCTGCCATGATCATGATCACGAGCATCATCACCATCATGATCATGACGATGACTGCGATTGTGGCTGTCATGATCACGATCATGAGCACCATCATCATGACCATGATGATGACTGTGGCTGTCACGATCATGACCATGAGCATCATCATCACGACCATGATGACGAGTGTGGCTGTGGCTGCCATGACCACCACCACGATCACGAAGGACACCATCATGCAGATGATGTATTTACAAGCTGGGGCTTGGAGAATGTCGGCGTGATGAAGAAAGAAGATCTGCAGAAGATTCTGGATGATCTGGCTTATGGTGATAAATACGGCGAGGTTCTGCGTGCGAAAGGCATGGTTCCGAGTGAAGAAAAGGGCGTATGGCTGCATTTTGATATGGTTCCGGAGCAGGCTGAGATCCGTGAGGGAGCACCGGATTTTACCGGAAAGGTGTGCGTGATCGGTGCCGAGCTGGACGAAGAGGGTCTGAAGGCAGCGTTTAACGCGTAAATACAAGGAGAATGAACTATGAATGAAGATAAGATGCCGTTGTTTCTCATCAATGGTTTTCTGGAAGCTGGAAAAACCCAGTTTATTAAATTTACAATGCAGCAGGATTATTTCCAGACCGAAGGAAAAACACTTCTGATTGTCTGCGAAGAGGGCGAGGAAGAGTATGATGAGGAGCTTTTAAAGCAGACTCATACAGCGGTTGTCTATATAGAGGAAGCGGAAAAGCTGACGCCGGAATACCTACAGGATCTGGAGCTTCTTTACAATCCGGAGCGAGTTCTGATGGAGTGGAACGGTATGTGGAATCTGGATGCCCTGAAACTTCCGAACGATTGGGATCTGTATCAGCAGATTACGATCATCGATGGTTCCACATTTGATTTATACCTGCAGAACATGAAACCATTGATTGGTGCCATGGTCCGCAACACGGAAATGATTATCATGAACCGTTGCGACGAGATCGAGGATCTGGATGTATACCGCCGTACTTTAAAGGGCATGAACCCGCAGGTTCAGATCGTATTTGAGGACGCAGAGGGCGAAATTGAGGAAGTGACTGAAGCGGATCTTCCATTTGATGTCAATGCCGAAGTGATCGAGATTCCGCCGGAGGCATATGGTATCTGGTATATTGATGCGATGGATAAACCGGACCGTTACCGTGGAAAGACTGTTGAATTTACCGGCATGGTACTGAAAACCCCGGATTTCCCGAAGAACAATTTTGTTCCTGGACGTATGGCGATGACTTGCTGCGAGGCAGATATGACGTTCTTAGGTTTCATGTGCAAGGCAAAAAATGCCCGTCTGCTTGAGACGAAAGACTGGGTCAAAGTACGTGCCCGCGTAGAATATGAGTATATGCCGGAGTATGAGGGCGAAGGTCCGATGCTTTATGCAGATTACGTGGAAAAGGCAGAGCCGATTGAGGAGATTGTGCAGTTCTAAGGTTTGCAACGGAAAGCTGTGTTAAAAAGAAACGGCGTTTTGTGTTATAATGTCTGTAGGTAAAAAATGATGTAAGAGTTCCAAGTGGAACAGTGAAAACCCCGGAGTGTGGAAGACTCCGGGGTTTTTAAAAAAGAAAGAGAAATCGAACAAATGCTCGATTTCTCTTTCTTTTATTTAAAATTGGATTACAGCTTTATCTTACTCCGTCATCTTCGGCACCGGAGTAGGTCTTGACCGGTCAAATACCTCGTTGACATCAAACAGGTCACTCAAATGGTCGCCGCCGACTCCACTTTCCGGAAGGTCATAATACATCCGGTAGCCGTCAAGGTTCCGGCGCCCCTGTCGCATATAATCGTCGCCGATCTGGACGAAATACTGGGAGGAATCTACGTTACAGAAGTAACGGAATCCCTTGTTGTACAGGTACTGGAAGCGCTCGCTACTTGTATCATACGGATGCCAGTCCCCAATATCGCTTCCAAACGGGAAGAGGATGATATCACACGGACCGGTCAGCGTTTCGACTTCATTTGCCCATTTATCGGTATCTTCACGGAATTTATCCATTGGGATCGTACCCATGTTGCGGTGGCCCCAGCTGTGGGAGGCAATTTCAAAACCGTCGTCGCGCAGGCACTGGACGACTTTTGCTGCGTTGGCGCGTTCTTCCTCAAAGTTGAAATCCGGGTGTTCCGCTTTGTACTCGTCAGTATTGTAGGCGGAATCGGTGCGGTAACCCAGGATGCCATTGTAACCGGTAAAAGCAATGCACGCTTTTGCGCCGCGGTAGGAGAAATCCGGGTGCTCTTTGATGAAATCATCCAGTAACGGCACCAGATCATAGGAACCGACGGAAACAGAACCGTCGTCCATCTTCATCTCGTTCGTTGGCTTGCCATCCTCGCCGATAATCATACGGGAGGCAAAGCCATCGCCATCCATGTATTCGTAGTAGCAGACATCATCCTGTGACATGACGAACGGTTTCTTACCTTCCGGAAGCATGATATCGCCCTCCTGGAAATGCCTGGAACCGTCCTCTGCGGTCACCTCATATGCTACATCGTGCAGACGTACCAGAACGAAACCGCGCTCATACATCGACTGGAGAATCTTCATAAATTCATCCTTGGTCGTCATGACCTGATTATAACCCTTTTCGCGGCTGTCGCCGTCAAATGCTTTCGAGGTATCCATAATCAGTGTATGGAAGAATACATGCGTTACTTTGCGCGGATCAGCGCGCACCAGTGTTTCTTTGGTGGCGTTGTATTCGTCGATCGCTGCCGTCACGGACTCGTCAGATGCGTATGTACTGCTGGACAGGAGATTGATTGCCCCGTCATAGTCATAACCGTCTGCCAGAAGCTTTGCCTGAGCGATGACACCCTCGAGGCTGTCATCAGCAGGTGCAGATGCATTATCAAGGGAAATTACTCCATTTTCAGAATCCGTTTCGGTTGACGCTGGAACCGAAGATACATGTGCTGCCGGAGAGCGGCGCACCCAGAGGAACGCGGCAATTCCAAGCAGTACAATCAGAATGCCGATTAAAATTAAATACGGAAGTTTGGAGGAACCGCCGTGCCGTCGCCTGGAACGTCCGCCACGTGCAGAAAATCCAACGCTTCCAAGGGAGGAATTTCTTCTCATCATAGTTTTCACCTTTTGTTTATTCATATTTATCTGTCGTTTTTTGCGTCAGATAGTAATAACAGGCCGAGAAAGTTTGCCACCGACTCGACACAGCAAGAAAGAGAGCGGAAAACGTTTTTATAAGCCTGTCTGTGTTCTTATAGTATACCATAAAAAGGAAAGGTGGTCTATGACAGTTTCTTACAATTCTCTTTGGCATAGGGACGGGCGGATATGCCATATCTTGAGAAGAGAGTATGTGCAGACGGAGGAAGATATGAATGAAAAATGTATCATGCAGGGAGAGGCGTGGTATTTGAAATGGAAGCGTGTGGAAAAATGGTGTTGGTTTGTGAAAAAGAAGCTGTTTCGGGAAAAAGAATGTATGTGTTGGGACGAAGGGGGCAGAGACAGGAGAAGAGAGTATTTAAACAAAAATGCTTGGAGAGGGCTGGCAGCGATTGGTGTAGCGGTTGTGCTTACGATGGGAGAATGTGTGTCAGGCATACAGCTTGGAATTGGTAAATTGGGGGGAAGTGGTATGCTCACATCTTACGCGGAGGAACTGTGGATTCCCGTTTCAGTAACCGCAGAGACAGCGCAGGCAGCAGAAAATGCCGCTGAGCTTCCCGTCCAGGCACCGGAGGCGATCCTTATGGAGGCCTCCACCGGAACTATTTTGTACGAAAAAAATGCGGACGAGGCGCGAAATCCAGCCAGCGTGACGAAGATTATGACGCTGCTTCTGATTTTTGATGCGTTACATTCGGGAAAAATTCATTTGCAGGATGAGGTCACGACCAGCGCGCATGCGAAATCCATGGGGGGATCCCAGGTGTTTTTGGAAGAAGGGGAGGTACAGACGGTCGAAACGCTGATCAAGTGCATTGTCATTGCATCGGGAAACGATGCCAGTGTGGCGATGGCAGAGTATATCGGCGGCAGCGAGGAGGCATTTGTTGCGATGATGAACGAGCGGGCGAAAGGGCTTGGAATGGAGACAGCAAGGTTTGAGGATTGCTGCGGTCTGACGGCGTCTACGACGCACGCGATGTCGGCGCGCGACATTGCCCTCATGTCGCGGGAATTGATCACGAAGTATCCGGAAATTTTTCAGTATTCAACGATCTGGATGGAAAATATAACGCACCGGACCAAGCAGGGAGAGAAAGAATTTGGACTTTCCAATACGAATAAGCTGCTGAAAATGGTGACAAATTTTGAGGTGACGGGACTGAAAACAGGTTCTACATCGCTGGCAAAATATTGCCTGTCCGCAACCGGGCGGAAAGATGGTGTTGATCTGATTGCCGTCATCCTGGCAGCACCGGATTATAAGGCGCGGTTTGCGGATGCGGTCACATTATTAAATTATGGGTTTGCAAATTGTCATCTTTACAAAGATGAAAATCCGGGAGCTGTGCCGGAAACGACGGTGGCAGGCGGCATCCAGGAACAGGTTGCAGGGCGTCTGCGGGGAACCTTTTCTTACCTTTCGATGGGAGGAGAGAATCTGGATGGAATCGAAAAAGAGTGGATGATGGAAGAATCCTGCAAAGCACCGGTTCGGGAAGGTGATGTGATCGGACATCTGGTCTACCGGCTGGATGGACGGGAATTGGGAAGTGTGGAGATAGAAGCGGCAGAAACGGTGGAGAAAGCGGGACTATGGGACTATTTTAAGAAGGTAATGGGAGTGTTTGCGGCATAGAAATAAAGAGCTGTCATGTTTGAATAGTGATACATGACAGCTTTTTTGTGTAATAGGAAATTCCTTGGAATTTCCTATTACACAAAAAGGCACTAACGTGCCAATGATGCGCACTCGCGCGAAGATGTAG
>OGZF01001851.1_pt1 | contig 11576 bp, 9 predicted proteins | sample 1576771 | NCBI WGS metagenome assembly OGZF01 (sample SAMEA3541536, study PRJEB24748) | human gut metagenome | biome: human gut; feature: human-associated habitat; material: faeces | place: China | collected 2012
AGTTTAGCTCAGCTGGGAGAGCATCTGCCTTACAAGCAGAGGGTCAGCGGTTCGATCCCGTTAACTCCCATAGGTCCCGTGGTGTAGCGGTTATCACGTCGCCCTGTCACGGCGAAGATCGCGGGTTCGATTCCCGTCGGGACCGTCAAGTAGAAATATTTGAGACTCGTTAGCTCAGTTGGTAGAGCAATTGACTTTTAATCAATGGGTCACTGGTTCGAGCCCAGTACGGGTCATATATGCGGGTGTGGCGGAATTGGCAGACGCACCAGATTTAGGATCTGGCGCTTAACAGCGTGGGGGTTCAAGTCCCTTCACCCGCATTAGAAAAGTTAGCCGGCTTAGCTCAGTTGGTAGAGCATCTGATTTGTAATCAGAGGGTCGCGTGTTCAAGTCATGTAGCCGGCATAAAATGCGAACGTAGTTCAGTGGTAGAACACCACCTTGCCAAGGTGGGGGTCGCGGGTTCGAATCCCGTCGTTCGCTTGAGGAGCCGGGGTGGCGGAACTGGCAGACGCACAGGACTTAAAATCCTGCGAAAGGAAACTTTCGTACCGGTTCGATCCCGGTCCTCGGCATAATATAATAATGAGCACCCTTAGCTCAACTGGATAGAGTACCTGACTACGAATCAGGCGGTTAGAGGTTCGACTCCTCTAGGGTGCATTTTATCGGGAAGTAGCTCAGCTTGGTAGAGCACTTGGTTTGGGACCAAGGGGTCGCAGGTTCGAATCCTGTCTTCCCGATTTATGGCGGTGTAGCTCAGCTGGCTAGAGCGTCCGGTTCATACCCGGGAGGTCGGGGGTTCGATCCCCTTCGCCGCTATATATATGGATTTCTTGGACCTTTAGCTCAACTGGTTAGAGCACTCGGCTCATAACCGAGCGGTCGTAGGTTCGAGTCCTACAAGGTCCATATATTAATTATAATATTTGGAGGATTACCCAAGTCCGGCTGAAGGGAACGGTCTTGAAAACCGTCAGGCGTGTAAAAGCGTGCGTGGGTTCGAATCCCACATCCTCCTTATAATTAACGCGGGATGGAGCAGCTAGGTAGCTCGTCGGGCTCATAACCCGAAGGTCGTAGGTTCAAATCCTGCTCCCGCAATATGGCTCGGTAGCTCAGTTGGTAGAGCAATGGATTGAAGCTCCATGTGTCGGCGGTTCGATTCCGTCTCGCGCCATTTTGTTAAGCGGGTGTAGTTTAGTGGTAAAACTACAGCCTTCCAAGCTGTTGTCGCGAGTTCGATTCTCGTCACCCGCTTTATTTGGAAACAAATAACCAAGCATTTAGCTTGGGCGCGTAGCTCAGATGGTTAGAGCGCACGCCTGATAAGCGTGAGGTCGGTGGTTCGATTCCACTCGTGCCCATATTGGAGAATTACTCAAGAGGCTGAAGAGGACGGTTTGCTAAATCGTTAGGTCGGGTAACCGGCGCGGGGGTTCGAATCCCCCATTCTCCGTAGTATTATGACGAATTATCTTAAAGATAATTCGTTTTCTTTTTTTTGAGGTGACAAAATGAAAAATAGTTTTTATCGATTTCTTCTTTATGGGTTTATTATTTTTCTATTTTTTGTAATGCTTTTTTCTTTTGTCTTTACTAATAAAAAATTAACCAAGGATATCTCGTCTAATGTTTCGGGTTTCGTTACCAAAGTAGACTCAGTGGTTTCAGTTCCATTTACTGCTTTATCAAAATCTCATAATGTTATTTCTGATCTCTTATCAACCTATAATGAGAATCAAGATTTAAAAAAATCTTTATCGAATTTAGAAAATCAATCATCTATTATTTCTAACTTGCAAGAAGAGAATGATTCTTTAAGAGCTTCGCTTAATCTTTCGGACAAGCTAAGTCGTGATAATGTTCTCACTGCTGAAGTTTCTATGCGACCTTCTGTGACTTGGTTAAAAGAGTTAACGATTAATGTCGGTAAGTCTAAGAATGTTAGTAAATCTATGCTAGCAACTTCTAATGGTGGAGTAATTGGTTTTGTAACTAAGGTATATGATGATACTACTACTATTTCTTTACTTTCTAGTAGTTCTAGTGATAGTTACCTTGCTTCTAGCGTCAAATCAGAGGATGATAACCAGATTTTCGGGATTATATCTCGTTATGATAATAAAAAGAAGCTGTTAGAGATGACACAACTCAATTCATCTTCTAACGTTAAGGTTGGCACTGAAGTAGTTACAAGTGGTCTTGATGATGTATCAGTAAAGGATGTTCCAATTGGTACTGTAGACTCTGTGAGTGATTATGAAGGAAATCGTACGATTTTGGTAAAACCTTATGCTGATTTTGATAAAATTTCTTATGTTACTTTAGTTGGAGATGGTAAATAATATGAAATTGTCCAAGTATTCTATTATTCCTTTCTTACTGAGTATTGTTCCTTTTCTATGGGATGGTCATATTTCGATGATACTTAATCATTATTTATCTCCTGAATTTTTTCTATCATCTCACCTTTTTATTATTTATATTTTCATCTTAACTCTTGATTTTCCAAATAAGTATTCCTTTCTTTACCTTGTTTGTTTTGGATTTCTTTATGATACCTATTATTTCAAAACAGTTGGTATAGTAATTCTAACTTTGCCACTGTTATGCTATCTGTTAACTCAGCTAGGTCGAATTGTTAAGAGAAATACCTATGTTGATTTTTTGTTAATGTTTTTATTCTTATTTCTCTTTGATGCCATAAATTTTGGCTTTGCCTTATTTTATGGTTTCTCTAATGAGTCTGTAACGGATTTTATTATTTATCAACTAAGTCCTAGTATAGTGTTTAATCTTTTGACCTTTATCTTTATTAAACCTATTCTTGAAAAATTATTTTTGTATCTGTCAGTTGATAGATTTAAATAGAACTGTAATATTGGCGTAACAAAGTTTGCGCCATTTTTTGATACAATTAAAAGGTCTTATCGAAAAGGAGTAGTATTTTATATTATGAAAAAACGTATTCTTTCAGCAGTGTTGGTAAGTGGTGTAACCTTATCAGCAGCTGCATCAGTACATGCAGAGGATTATGATTCGCAAATCGCTGCTGCAGATAACGCAATTAGTAACCTTGCTTCTCAACAAGAGACTGCACAAGCGCAAGTTGCTACAATCCAATCTCAAGTATCTACACTTAGAACACAAAAATCAGAATTGGAAACTAAAAATGCTGAACTTGAAAAAGTATCAGCAGATTTGGAATCTGAAATTCAAGAATTATCAAGTAAAATTGTAGCTCGTCAAGATTCTTTGGCGAAACAAGCTCGTAGTGCTCAACAAAATAATACTGCGACTAGCTACATCAACTCTATCTTGAACTCTAAGTCAATCTCTGAAGCTATTACTCGTATCACAGCTATTTCAAAAGTTGTTACAGCTAATAATGACATGTTGACAAAACAAGAGTCTGATCAAAAAGAGCTTGCTGCAAAACAAGAACAAAACCAAGCTGCTATCAATGAGATTGCAACTAATAAAGCAGAACTTGAAACAACAGAAGCTGGTTTGACAACTCAACAAGCAGAACTAGAAGCAGCACAAGTTACTTTGGCTGCAGAATTGGCTACAGCTCAAGATGAAAAAACATCACTTGTTTCTGCTAAATCAACTGCAGAAGCAGTGGCAGCTTCAACTGCAGCATCAGTTGCTCAGTCTCAAGCAATTGCAGAATCAGAGGCAGCAGCACAAGCAGTAGCATCTTCAGAAGCGGCAGCATTTGTAGCTCAATCAGAGGCGGCAGCAACTTCAGAAGCTGTAGCTCAACCTTCAGAAGCTACTGTTTCAGAAACAGCAACAGCCTCAGAAGTAGCACAAGAACCTGTTTCATCAGAAACTTCAGAAACTACTCAAGAGCCAACTGTTGCAACTTCAGAAGCAACACAAGAGCCTGAAGCACAACCAGAATCAGCTGCCTCAGAGGCACAACAAGAGCCTGCTGCTCCAGCAACATCTGAAGCACAACCAGAATCAGCTGCTCCAGCAGCTTCAGAAGCACCAGCAGCTTCAGAAGCACCAGCTCCTGCTAGCGAAGCACCTGCAGCAACTTCAGAAGCACCAGCAAGTCAAGCACCTGCAGCTTCAGAAGCACCAGCTCCAGCAGCTGAAACACCTAAAGTATCAGCTGCCTCAACTCCTAATACATATCCTGTTGGTCAATGTACTTGGGGTGCTAAATCATTAGCTTCATGGGTTGGTAATTACTGGGGTAATGCTAAAAACTGGATTGCTAGCGCACAAGCAGCTGGCCACTCAGTTGGTACAACTCCTGTAGCCGGAGCAATTGCGGTTTGGCCAAATGATGGTGGTGGTTATGGTCACGTAGCTTACGTAACATCAGCATCAGGTGCAAATTCAATTCAAGTTATGGAATCAAACTATGCTGGTAACATGTCAATCGGTAACTACCGTGGTACATTTGATCCAACATCTTCAGCTCATGGTGGTTCTGTATACTATATTTACCCATAATGACTACAAGAAGGCGATTCGAATTTTCTCGAATCGTTTTTATTTTATAGCAAAATGTCTTTACTTTCTGGAATTACTTTTAGACGGGAAAATGTCGAGGTTAAGGTTAAATCTTTTTAGTCTTGTTAAGTTACTGTGACACCATTTATTTTGCATTGAAAATCAATCTAAAAAAAGGTAGAATGGTTTAGTAGATATTTTGGAGGAAATCATGTCTTATACGAATTTGAAGTTGTTTGCTTTATCGTCTAACCAGGAATTAGCAGCAAAAGTTGCTGATAAAATGGGTATTGAACTCGGAAAATCAAGTGTTCGTGAATTTTCAGATGGTGAGATTCAAGTTAATATTGAAGAATCTATCCGTGGTCATCACGTTTTTATTCTTCAATCTACAAGCTCTCCTGTAAATGATAACTTGATGGAAATTTTGATTATGGTTGATGCGCTAAAACGTGCAAGTGCAGAAACGATCAGTGTTGTTATGCCTTATTATGGTTATGCACGTCAAGACCGTAAGGCACGTTCACGTGAGCCAATCACATCTAAATTGGTTGCTAATATGCTTGAGGTTGCAGGTGTTGATCGACTTTTGACAGTTGACCTCCATGCTTCTCAAATTCAAGGATTCTTTGATATTCCTGTAGACCATTTGATGGGTGCTCCACTTATCGCAGATTACTTTGATCGTGCTGGTCTTACTGGAGATGATGTTGTTGTTGTTTCTCCAGACCATGGTGGTGTGACTCGTGCACGAAAACTTGCTCAATGTTTGAAAACACCAATCGCAATCATTGATAAACGTCGTAGTGTTGATAAAATGAACACTTCTGAGGTTATGAATATCATTGGTAACGTTGAAGGTAAAACATGTATCTTGATTGATGATATGATTGATACTGCGGGTACCATCTGTCATGCAGCGGATGCGCTTGCTGAAGCTGGTGCAACTCATGTCTATGCCTCATGTACTCACCCTGTATTGTCAGGTCCAGCACTTGATAATATTCAAAAATCTGCTATTGAGAAGCTTGTCGTATTGGACACGATTTATCTTCCAGAAGAACGTTTGATTGATAAGATTGAACAAATTTCAATTGCTGATTTGATTTCAGAGGCAATTATTCGTATTCATGAAAAACGTCCATTGTCACCTTTGTTTGAAATGGGCCATAAATAGACTAAAGCTAGCCTAGGCTAGCTTTTTTTGTGTTTAAATGCGTTTGAGTTTTTGATATAATGTAAGGCATAATTGCAAAGAGGTGACAGTGATGGATTTAACACAACGTTTTAATAAAAATTTAGATAAGATTGAAGTTTCGATGATTCGTCAGTTTGACCAATCAATTTCAGATGTACCAGGTATCAAAAAGTTGACACTTGGTGAACCTGATTTTACGACTCCAGATCATGTGAAAGAAGCAGCTAAAGCTGCTATCGATGCTAACCAGTCTCACTATACAGGTATGGCAGGACTTCCTGCTTTGCGTCAAGCTGCGGCAGATTTTGTTAAGGAAAAATATAATCTTACTTATAATCCAGATAATGAAATTTTGGTGACTATTGGAGCTACAGAAGCCCTTTCTGCAACTTTGACTGCTATTTTGGAGCCAGGAGATACGATTCTTTTACCTGCACCAGCCTATCCTGGATATGAGCCGATTGCAAATCTAGTTGGTGCTGAAATTGTTGAAATTGATACAACAGCTAATGATTTTGTTTTGACTCCGGAGATGTTAGAAAAGGCAATTTTGGAGCAGGGAGATAAGCTTAAAGCCGTTTTGCTTAACTACCCAACTAACCCAACAGGTGTGACTTACTCACGTCAACAGATTAAAGATTTGGCTGAAGTTCTGAAAAAATACGATATTTTTGTTGTTAGCGATGAAGTTTACTCTGAGCTAACTTATGTGGACCAACATGTATCTATTGCTGAGTATTTGCCAGAACAAACGATTTTGATTAATGGTTTGTCTAAATCTCATGCGATGACGGGCTGGCGTATTGGTTTGATTTTTGCACCTGCAGTCTTGACGGCTCAGTTGATTAAGAGTCACCAGTATTTGGTAACAGCTGCAGCTACTATGGCACAATTTGCAGCTATTGAAGCCTTATCTGCTGGTAAAGATGATGCCCAACCAATGAAAGTTGAGTATTTGAAGCGTCGTGATTATATTCTTGAAAAAATGACTGAACTTGGTTTCAAAATTATTAAACCTGATGGTGCTTTCTACATCTTTGCTAAGATTCCAGAAGGCTATACTCAAGACTCCTTTAAGTTCTGTCAAGACTTTGCTCGTGAAAAAGCTATTGCGATTATCCCAGGGGTTGCTTTTGGGAAGTATGGTGAAGGCTATGTTCGTTTGTCGTATGCAGCTAGCATGGATACTATTGAAACAGCTATGGCTCGTTTGAAAGAGTTTATGGAAGAACATGCAGAAGCTTGAGAGTAGAGGGCTTGTCCTCTTCAATCGTAATTATCGTGAGAACGATAAGCTAGTTAAGATTTTTACCGAGCAAGCTGGTAAACGGATGTTTTTTGTTAGAGGTGGTGGGTCAGGTAAATTAAGTGCTGTGATTCAACCTTTAACCATCGCTGAGTTCATGATGACTGTAAATGATGAGGGCTTATCTTTCATAGAGGATTATAGCCAAGCAGAATCCTTTAAGGAAATTACAAGCGATATTTTCAAGCTGTCTTATGCGACTTATTTAGCTGCTCTGACGGATGCTGCTATTGCTGACGGTGTGGCAGATGCACAATTATTTGCATTCTTGGAGAAGACGCTTGAATTAATGGAAGAAGGCTTGGATTATGAAATCTTGACTAATATCTTTGAAATTCAGGTTTTAGACCGTTTCGGTGTACGATTGAATTTTCACGAGTGTGTCTTTTGCCATCGTGTGGGCCTTCCTTTTGATTTTTCGTATAAGTTCTCGGGGCTACTTTGTCCAAATCACTATGCAGAGGATGAAAGGCGTAGTCACTTAGATCCTAATGTACCTTATCTTTTAGATCGTTTTCAGGGGCTTTCTTTCGAGGAATTGAGAAGCATATCTGTTAAGGATGACATGAAACGAAAGCTACGACATTTTATTGATGATCTCTATGATAATTACGTTGGAATACATCTTAAAAGTAAGAAGTTTATTGATAATCTAAATTCTTGGGGTCATATTATGAATAAAGAAGATAGTGCTGACTAGACATTATCTTCTTTTTGTTTCACGTGAAACAGGAAAGTAATGGTTTTCAATCTCAGGGGTTAAAATGCAAGTCAGTTCGTGCTATAATAAGAAGATAATAAGCTGAAAGACTCTGCTAGAAACAGTGAACTAGTCTATTTTAGTTACATAATATTTTATTGATAGAAATCTGAGTTTATGTTTTATGGCAGAGGACAAGAGGGAGAATGCTATGCATGTAATTGCAGTAGATGCTATGGGTGGCGATAATGCGCCACAAGCAATTGTAGAGGGTGTCAACCAAGCTATAGCAGATTTCAAAGATATTGAAATCCAGCTTTATGGTGATGAAGCTAAAATTAAGACCTATTTGACAGCGAATGAACGTGTGAGCATTGTGCATACTGATGAAAAGATAAATTCGGATGATGAGCCAGCTAAAGCCATTCGTAAGAAGAAAAAAGCTTCAATGGTCTTAGGTGCACAGGCTGTTAAGGAGAAAAAAGCAGGTGCCGTGATTTCTGCGGGAAATACAGGTGCCCTTCTGGCTGCAGGTCTCTTCGTGGTCGGACGTATTAAGGGAGTTGAGCGTCCGGGTCTTATGTCAACAATGCCAAGTTTTACTGGTCAACCCTTTGATATGCTTGATTTGGGTGCTAATGCGGAAAATACAGCTAGTCATTTGCATCAATATGCTATTTTAGGATCTTTCTATGCTAAAAATGTGCGTGGAATTGCCAACCCTCGTGTAGGTCTCCTTAATAATGGGACTGAGGAAACAAAGGGGGATAGTCTTCGTAAGGAGGCTTTTGAGCTCTTATCTAAGGAGCCAAGTATTAACTTTGTTGGTAATGTTGAGGCGCGTGAAATTATGTCTGGAGCTGCTGATGTGGTCGTAGCTGATGGTTTCACCGGAAATGCAGTTCTTAAGGCAATCGAAGGAACGGGACTTGGTGCTATGAAGACCCTTAAGTCAGCTATCATGAATGGTGGTCTTAAAGCTAAGTTAGGTGCCTTCCTATTGAAAGACAGCCTAAAAGGGATGAAAGAGACTATGGATTACTCTAGCGCTGGAGGTGCGGTTCTCTTTGGTCTTAAAGCTCCCGTAGTAAAATGTCATGGATCTAGTGATGCTAAGGCGGTTTACTACACTATTAAGCAGGTTCGTACGATGCTTGATACTAAGGTTGTTGAGCAGCTAGTTGAAGCCTTTAGTCCGAAAGAGGAGGCTAACTGATGAGTAGAGTAGAAATTCTTCAGAAAATGCAGCTCGTAATTCAAGAGCAGATGGGTAAAGAGGACATTGTTTTAACCGAAGCTACCAAATTAGATGACTTGGGTGTGGATTCAATAGAGCTTATGGAATTCATTATTAATTTGGAGGATGAGTTCGACCTTGAGATTTCCGATGATACTATTGACCATATGGTTAAGGTAGCTGATTTGTTGGACTATTTGTCTGAGGAATTGAATAAAGAATAAGAAAGCTAGACGTAATAATATAATAGTTGTGTACTATACGATTGTTATTTTGTTGGAGTGAGGCAAGAAACTAAATGTTATATGGATTTAGTTCTGTCACACTCCTTTTTTCTATACATTATTTATTAAGAAACTCTAAAAAAGAACTAAAACACGAACGTTATTTTTTTACCTAAGTAATAAAGTTTGCTATATGTTGGTTTTTGGATTCTGGTGTGGTATAATTAAGACGAATAAACTTGAAAGGCGAACAATTCCATGTCAAACCAACTGATTTATACTGGGAAAGCTAAAGATATTTATAGTACAGAAGACGAAAATGTGATTAAGTCGGTCTATAAGGACCAGGCAACCATGCTTAATGGTGCTCGTAAGGAGACTATTAAAGGAAAAGGTGTGCTAAATAATCAGATTTCGTCTCTTATTTTTGAAAAATTGAATGCTGCGGGTGTAGCTACTCACTTTATCGAACGTATTTCTGATACCGAACAACTTAACAAGAAAGTTACTATCATTCCTTTGGAGGTTGTTCTTCGTAATGTGACTGCGGGTTCTTTCTCTAAACGTTTTGGCGTTGAAGAAGGTTTGGACTTGAAAACTCCAATCGTTGAATTTTACTACAAGAACGATGATTTGGATGACCCATTCATCAATGATGAGCATGTGAAGTTCTTGGATATTGCCAATGATGAACAAATTGCTTATATCAAGGAAGAAACGCGTCGTATCAATGAATTACTAAAAGATTGGTTTGCACAAATTGGTCTTCGCTTGATTGACTTCAAATTGGAATTTGGTTTTGATAAGGATGGCAAGATTATCTTGGCAGATGAATTCTCACCAGATAACTGCCGCCTTTGGGATGCTGAAGGGCACCATATGGACAAGGATGTCTTCCGTCGTGATCTTGGTAGCTTGACAGATGTTTATGAAGTTGTATTGGAAAAATTGCAAGGATTGAAGTAGCCTTTTACAAATAGAATACTTGGTCTTCACTACAATCTTTAAGTAGAAATAGATAAAGGAAATAAAATGGATAAACGTATTTTCGTTGAGAAAAAAGCTGATTTTCGTGTGAAATCTCAGTCTTTAGTAAAAGAATTAAAGCATAATCTTCAGTTGAAAACTTTGAATGATCTTCGTATTGTTCAGGTTTACGATGTCTTTAATTTGGCAGAGGACTTGTTTGCGCGTGCGGAAAAACACATCTTCTCTGAGCAAGTGACTGATACTGTTTTGGATGAAGCTGAAGTTCAGGCTGATCTTGAGAAATATGCTTTCTTTGCGATTGAAAGTTTGCCGGGTCAATTTGACCAACGTGCGGCATCTTCACAAGAAGCTTTGCTGTTGCTTGGTAGTTCAAATGATGTAACAGTGAACACAGCACAATTGTACTTGGTTAACAAGGATATTGATGCGAATGAGTTGGAAGCTGTCAAAAACTACCTTTTGAACCCAGTGGATTCTCGTTTCAAAGATATCACTGTTGGCATTGCTAAACAGGATTTCTCTGAGTCTGACAAGACCATTCCAAGTTTGGATTTCTTTGAAACTTATACGGCAGAAGATTTTGCACAGTATAAGGCTGAGCAAGGATTGGCCATGGAAGTGGATGACCTTCTCTTCATTCAAGATTACTTCAAATCTATTGGACGTGTGCCAACTGAGACTGAGCTTAAGGTTTTGGATACTTACTGGTCTGACCACTGCCGTCATACAACTTTCGAGACTGAGTTGAAAAACATCGACTTCTCAGCTTCTAAATTTGAAAAACAATTGCAAGCGACTTATGACAAGTATATTGCCATGCGTGATGAGTTGGGACGTACAGAAAAACCTCAAACTTTGATGGATATGGCAACTATTTTTGGTCGCTATGAGCGTGCTAATGGTCGTTTGGATGACATGGAAGTGTCTGATGAAATCAATGCCTGCTCAGTTGAAATTGAAGTGGATGTCAATGGTGTGAAAGAACCATGGCTTCTCATGTTCAAGAACGAAACTCACAACCACCCAACTGAAATCGAACCATTTGGTGGAGCGGCTACTTGTATCGGTGGTGCCATTCGTGACCCATTGTCTGGTCGTTCATACGTTTACCAAGCCATGCGTATCTCAGGTGCTGGTGATATTACAACACCAATTGCCGAGACTCGTGCTGGTAAATTGCCACAACAAGTGATTTCTAAAACAGCGGCACACGGTTATTCTTCATACGGTAACCAAATTGGTTTGGCAACAACTTATGTTCGTGAATACTTCCACCCAGGTTTCGTTGCTAAGCGTATGGAGCTAGGTGCAGTTGTCGGTGCGGCTCCTAAGGAAAATGTTGTCCGTGAGAAACCTGAAGCAGGTGACGTGATTATCTTGCTCGGTGGTAAGACTGGACGTGACGGTGTCGGTGGTGCGACAGGCTCTTCTAAAGTTCAAAC
>OGZF01001858.1_pt1 | contig 11547 bp, 6 predicted proteins | sample 1576771 | NCBI WGS metagenome assembly OGZF01 (sample SAMEA3541536, study PRJEB24748) | human gut metagenome | biome: human gut; feature: human-associated habitat; material: faeces | place: China | collected 2012
CCAGCCGCTCGTGCCGCCGTACTGTTTCTCGGCCAAACCACCAATCGCGGAGACATACGTGCCGTACGACGAGCCATGTGCGTTAACGGAAAGGCCCAGCGCGCACAGGGCATCATAGACGGTAGCGCCTTCGTTAAAGGTAAAGGTGCCACCAGAAGACACAGGATTGCCCACAGCGCTCGATGTGACCGAAACCGTCACTGTTACGTAGCTGGACTCCTGCGAGCCGCTCTGGCCGCCCGAGGAGGCGTTTCCACCATTAGAGGATGAGGCTCCATCAGACGACTGGCCACCGCCAGACGCATTGGAAGTATCACCGGCTCCCGTATTTTGGGCAGCGGATTTATCGCCAGACTTCTTGCCGTCCTGGTCCTCGGACTTCCTGTTATCCGAGTTCTTGTCCGATTCCTTGTTTGAAGACTCGGAATCGTCCTTGGACTTGGACTCATCAGAATGCTTGGAATCATCTTTTGCGTCATTTGATGACTTGGAATCCTTGGAACTGGCCTCGCCCGAAGTCGCAGTCGAGCCAGACGCCTTGGTGTCCTTGGTGACGACGCTCTCCCCCGTCACGGTCTGAATGATCCAGTCGATGGACCAGGCACCGCTCTCGGAAGGATGGACGAAACCCAGCGAGACGACGATCAGAATGGTGCACGCGGCAGTCAGGACGCCGAGGAGCGTCTTGCGACGAGGGGCGGACGCCGCCGAAGCGGCGCCCTGTTGCTTTGCATCGTCGAACTGAATGAACGAGGAATCTGGTTGCTTGGGGTCAGCGTCCTTGGATTTATTGGACACAGCCCTCACCTACCGACGTTTGGTGAACACGAACACGCCGACGATGGCGAGACCGATGACGCCGGCGGCAACGCCAACAATGGCGAGCGGGTTGGTGCCAGTCTCCTGCTCGGAGGCACTAGAGGACTTCTTAGCAGTGGTCGTGGAAGCAGCACCCGTATCGGACTTGGAATCGGACTTCTTGTCGGACTTGTTGTCCTTCTTGTCGGACTTCTTGTCAGACTTCTTCTCGTCCTTCTTATCGGACTTATCGGTGTCCTTCTTGTCGGACTTGTTGTCCTTGGTCTCGGTCTTGGTCGACACCGTCGTCTTGGTCGTCGGCTTATGACCCGGGGCGATAGCGCCGCCGGCCTGCTGGCCCTTCGTGCCGGAGCCGGAACCCGTGCCCGTGCCAGCACCGGAACCGTTGCCAGCGCCACCGTTGCCACCATTAGTGCCAGAACCGCCATTGCCGCCAGGGTTAACAGCATTCTTGGTCCACTTGGCATACAGCGTCAGATCGGCCGTCACCGGCGTACTGAAGTCATACGCCTGCGTGCAAGCCTCATCGGTGAACCAACCGCCGAAAGTGTAGCCATCGCGCGTCGGATCGGCCGGCTTGACCAGCTTGCCGTCGGCCGTAGCAACGAACTTAGTGTCGCAAGCAGACCCGCCGTTGGAATTAAAGGCAACCGTCCAAGACTCGACAGCCCCCAGCTTGAACAGCGTACCCGAATCATTGATGTAGTAGAGGTTGCCAGAAGCATCAGCAATGACCGGAGAGTCGCAGTGCTGGTAATGGCCAGCCGCATCATAAATCTGCGTCGCCTCTGCATCGCCGAGCGTATAGCGATACACGCCACCACCAGCAGAGTAGTTGACGTAATCCTTGCTATCCGCGCTGTTAACGGTGAAGTACACATAGGTTTTGCCGCCCTGAACACTCACCAGCGGAGTAGCAGCAATACCGTTAAATCCGGCCGGCAGTTCTTTACCGTCAGCAGCGGTGACCATCGTGGTCTTACCGGTCTTCAGATTATAGAGAGCCAGAGCAGAGCCAGTAGCCGTCTGTCCGCCGACAATCAAGTTTTCGCCAGCCACCGCCGGTGCGCTCATGTTATTAGTAAGACCCAGGTCGACCGTCTTCTGCTCGCTTAGTACGCCCTTCGCCGAAAGCGAAATCACATGGAGCTTTCCATCGTGCGTCATCTGATAGAAGGTCGAACCATTGGACGGATCGGCGACACAGTCGGCGTTCGCGAGAGCACCGAGCTTCATAGTCGAAACGACATCGCCCGTCGTCTTATCAATGCACTTAAGCGTGCCCGCGCTCGTAGGAACAATGGCGTACTTATCCGTCAGCGCAGCACCAGTCCAATAATAGCCCTCGGAAGGGTCAATGTTCTGCCAAGAGACTTCGCCCGTGGCAATCTTGATACGCTTCAGGGAGCCGTTGCCGTAGGTCGCGTTGTAGTTCTCGTCATACGAAATATCGACCGTACCAACATAGACGTACTCGCCATCCGAAACCACGGTGCAGGAGCTCTGCGTCAAGTCCGTCAAACCAGGCGTCAGCCACTTGCAGATCAGCTTGTCCGCAGTAATCGCCTGGACCGCACCGCCGTTGAGCGGAACGATGATAAGGCCATTGGTATAGATCGGACGAGAGGTATAGCTCACCTTGGAGGCAAGCGGCGCAGAGGCAACCTTTTTACCCGTGGACGAATCGATTTTAATGAGCTCGTTCTCGGTCGCGATGTACACAAAACCGTTAGCAATGACAGGCTCGCTGCAGTTGGCATACTGCTGGCCAGACTCGGCCTTCCAATCGAAGGCCCACTTAAGACCAGCGGCCTGCGCAGGCGTCTTGGCATCCGTTACGGTCGAACCGTTGCCACTGTTGCCGTAGCCGGCCCACTCGGCATCCCAATCAGGAGTCGTCGCACTCGGGTCCACGACAATCTTGTCGGGATCGGGCATGGGCGAATCGTCGGTGGTATAGGCAAGCGTAACCTTATCGTCGCTCTTGAGCGTAATCTGATTGGCGCAGAGTAAGGAGGGCTCTCCATTGATATACAGATGCCAGTATTTATTGGTCGCACCATCATAGCCGTACGTCTTGCCTCCGAACGGCGAGTCGATGGAATTGAGGAACCAGTACTCACCGCTCTGGGAGCCGCTGTACTTAACGCCCTTTGCCTTCAGAACCGCTTCGATAAGGTTCTGGGCCGTAGAGCCTTCGGGCAGGGAAACATTGCTTGCCGAGCCCCAGCGAGTATTGTTGCCGTTGGCATCGGGACCGATAACATCGACGGACCCAAGAACCTGACCGGGGAGGGCATCGGCGTCAGCACCATACATAAAGGTGACGGCGTCACCCTCCTGGAGCTTGTAGGCACCGGCGCCAACGTCGGCGAACTTGCCATTTACGTAGAATTGCCAATAGCTCTTGGTCCCAGCCATAGGACTTACTGTCGAACGGCGAAGTAATGCCGTTGAGGAACCAGCCCCAAGACGATTCGCCAGCATCGAGAGTAAGGCCGGTCTGCTCGAGGAGATCCTTGGCAGTAGAGCCCGCCTTGAGACTCGTCTGGCCCGTCGAGGCCCACACCTGCTGCTTGCCGTCCTTGTCCTTGCCAAGCACCTGAACGGAAGCATGAACGGAATCAGAGGGCAACTGGTCGCCCCAGCCACCGTAGAACCACGTGACGGTATCGCCGGCATGGATGGTGACATTGTCCGCCGTATAGTCACTCGACTTGCCGTTGATAAACAGCTGCCAATAGGTCGAATAATCGAGCGGCGTACCCAGCTCAACACCGTTGTACTTAAGGCTCAGAATGAAAGAGCCCGCAGCAACGGCGTCGATGCCATTCGCCTCGAGCGCGACCTTCGTAAGGTCAAGTGCGCTCGAGCCGGACGTCACCACATACTGCGCGTTGTCGACCCAGGTCTGAGTCTTGCCCTGGGCATCGCGACCAATGACGGTCACATTTGCGGCAACCTGATCCTTAACGATAGGGGACGCGCTACCAGCCGTATAGGCAAACTCAATCTTCTGCCCCTGGGTGAGCTTGACGCTGCTCGCGCCAACCGAGGAAGACGCGCCGTCGACAAACAGCTGCCAGTAGGCATAAGTCGCCGGATCGTAGGCAAGCGTGCGGCCATCGCTCGGGGATGTGATGCTTTTGAGGTAGAACCCGTATGCCGTGTTCGGATCGTAGTCCGCCTTGAAGCCCGTCTTCTCCTGCAGCTTAATGAAGGCATCCGCAGCCGTCGCGCCCTCGTCGAGCTTGAGCTGCGTAGGTGCCACCCAGGTCTGAGCCTTGCCGTCGGCATCGGTGCCGATAATCGAGAACGAGACCTCGACTTGCTTCTTGGCGACATCGCCGGTTTCTGTCGGGCTCTCCGTCTGGACGGCAGCCACGGCGGCAGATCCTGCTTGGCCAGCGGATGCCGTCGAAGACTGATCGCTCGCGGTAGGGTTCTCCCCCGTCGCCGAGCCCTCGTCGCCAGTTGCCGCCTCTGTTGTGGCGGCACTAGCTGCAGGCGCGCCCTCGGAATCCGAAACCTCGGCCTTACCCTTGTCGGCGGCACCGCCCGCAAGCGCTGCGTCCTCACCCGGCGTCGTAGCCTGAGCCACAGCCTCGGCAATGCCCTCGGCGCCCTCGGCCCACAGCTGAGCCGGCGTGGTGCCAAAGGCCATCGCGAAGGCCAGGAATGCCACCAGGCCGCGCTTGGCTACACCGCGTGCAATCGCGCCACGGCGATGCAACGAGGCGCGCTGGCGCTCGTCCTCAAACATATCCATTTGTCCCCCATTGTCTGTACTCGGAGCGTTGCCTTGAGGCTGCCCCACGTCATCGCGCATGTTGCGCTCGAGTTCCCCCATCGGGGTCCCCTTCCCTCCAGAGCCCTATGCACACCGACGGCATACGCCGCAGCCGCATGCAAGATGGGAGGCGATCCGACTTAACCTTAACGGCTCAGGCGCGCCGTCCGATCTGCGACGTGAACATCCCGAGCCAAGAGGAATTACGGTTACTGGTACAGCCGGGGACTTGCACCCCGATTCTCCCAAACGCGCAGGAAAACCGCGCATTCGTGCGTCTCCGCACCACCATCTAGGCCATCGATTATTACCGTCAAGATGGTATCACGCAAAAGGGCCTCGCACGCAGGCGAAGCCCAAGGTAAAAGCTATTGTTTGCGATAGGAAATGCGGTGACGGTCGCAGCCTCTAGTGCTTGCCGCCGTGGCTGTTGAGCCAGATATTGCGGCCCAGCATAAGCGCCAGCACCAGCGCGCTCACGTAGCCCATAAAGCCAATGACTGGGATACCAAACACAACCGGCTCGATACGTGCGTAGTACACCACCGACGAACCGATAAACAGGCCGGCGATAACGATAGCCATCGACATGCGGTCGATAATTCCGCCCAGCTGTCGCAGCGCCTTATCGCTGCTCATAATCTGCGTGTTCACCTTAAGCTGCCCGCGTGTGAGCATACGCGAAGCCAGCCCCAGGTACTCAGCCGCCTCGAGTGAGCCCTTCGCTGCGCGATAGCTGCTCGCGGCAAGATCGCGCCCCATTTCGCGGACGCGCGCATAGGTGCTTTTCTCATTTTTGATATGCGTCTGGATAATCTGGATCATGTTGACGTTGGGCATATACTCGGTCAGCAGACCCTCGAGCGTCACCATGCCACGGGCGAACATCGTCACCACGCTCGGCAGCTCAACGTCATTTTTGCGCGCCAGGTTTAGCAGCGAAGTCAAAAACTCGCCGATATCCAGGTCCTTAAGATCAAGACCCGCAAAGTCGGCAACGATAAAGTCCAAGTCGGACAAAAAGGCCGAATGGTCGAGCTCGGCCGAGTCGCCGCGCGTCACGGCAAAGCGCATGAGCGAATCCTTGAGCTTGGGCACGTCGCCCTCGGCCACGGCAAAGATCATATCCTTGACGATGCCGCGGTCATGGCTCGACATGCGCCCGACCATGCCCAGGTCAATAAAGTAGACGATGCCGTCCTTGAGGATAATGTTTCCCGCATGCGGGTCGGCATGGAAAAAGCCGTCGTCGAGCACCTGCGTCGAGTAGTCCTCGACGATCGCCGAGCCGATCTTTTCCAGGTCATAGCCCTCAGCTACCAGGCGCTCGGGATCGGCAATCGAGATGCCGTCAATGTAGTCCATGACGACGACATGTTCGGTGCACAGGTCCAGATAGGATTTAGGGCACGTCACGCCATGAACGCTCTTATGGAACTCGTAGAAGTCGTTGAGGTTTTTGGCCTCGGCCAAAAAGTTGGTCTCCTCACGAAACGAGGTCCACAACTCCTCGACTACGCCGTGCAGGTCAACGAATTGATCGGTGTTGACGAACTTGGAAACGATACGCACCACTGAGCGGATGATATCGATGTCCTGTGCCATAACCTGCTGCGCACCGGGGCGCTGCACCTTGACGGCCACGTCCTCGCCCGTCACCAGACGAGCGCGGTGCACCTGCGCGAGCGATGCGCTACCAAGCGGATTGGGGTCGATCGCATCGAACATCTCCCCCAGGCGCAGGCCGTATTCCTCTTCCAGACAACTGAGTACGACCTCGTACGGCACCGGCTCCACGTCGGAGCGCAGACGACGCAGCTCGTCGCAAAAGCGTTGCGGCAGAATCTCGGACCGGTTAGCCAGAATCTGCCCCATCTTGACGAACATGGGGCCGAGTTCCTCGAGCAGGCGGCGCAAACGAACCGGCGTGAGGTTATCCCACACGCGGTACTTTTTGACCAGGCGAACAATCTGCCCGATGCGTTCGCGACGACCCGCCGGCGTGAGCTGGTATTCCTCGTCCGGCGCCATCGCGTCGGGCTCCTCTGGCACCATATCGACAGCGCGCGGCTTCTTGCGAGCGCCCGAGACGGCGGCGTCGACCTCATCGACAACCGCCGCCTCGTCACCCAAGGGATCTAGATTGTTGTAATCGGTGGTGGAATCTGCCATCTGCGCTGCTACTCGGCCTCTTCGGTATCCTTCGCATCGTCGGGCTCAACGGACTCGACGGGCACCGAGGTCACGTTGTCCTCGACCGAATCGACGATGTCGCGCACATGGGCCAGGAAGGCCGTGCGCTCGGGGGCGGTCATAACGCGGACGCGAGCCAGAATGAGCTCGTCGAGCACGCGCATGCCCAGCACCTCGACAGGGGCCTTGTCGTCCGTCAGGATGCAGCTTCCGCCCTCATAGGGCGTGAGCTTGGAGTAGACCGTGCGCATCATATCGGCATAGTCGCTGTCCTTGAGCTTTGCGATGCTGCACAGGAACGTCTCCTCCCAGTCATCCGCGTTCGTGCAGAAGACCTCGGTATTCGTGTTGCCCCTCACCGGCGCGGTGACGGTGTGCTGGAAGACACTCGCCATCGTGTCGCAGAGGTATTCGTTGATCGAGCCGTCCTCCGCGGACGTCATGTTGAGGTTCACGACCATCACGCCGTTCGGCTTCAAATGAGAGCGCACTTCATTGAAAAACTCGACGCTCGAGAGCTGGAACGGGATGGTGATATCCTGATAGGCGTCCACCATGATGACGTCAAACTTCTCCTTCGACGCGGCAAGGTACGCGCGCCCGTCCTCGACCGCGACGGTCACGCTGCCTGGAAGTCCGAAGTAGTCCGTCGCGATGCCGGCAATTTTTTTGTCGATCTCCGCGCCCTGCACACTCGCGCCGGGGAAATAGCGCGTGCAGTAGCTCGCGTACGTGCCAGAGCCCATGCCGAGGATCATCACGCTGCGGTTTTCGTTGTCCGTGCCGTCCATGCCCGCCATGCAGGGCGCGGCGAGCGCGTAGTCATAGTACATGCCCGTCAGCGCGTCGCCCTTGACCTGCACGCTCTGCACACCGAAGAGCACGTTCGTCGAGAGCGTCGTGCGCTTCGCGTCGTCCTGCACCTGCAAATAGTTGTAGATGGACTCGTCCTCAAGCGTGATGTCGCTCTGCCAGAAGGCGAAGCTGTAAGACGGCAGGGCAAAGCACAGTCCAGCGATCAAAAGGACGGAGACGATCCCCGGCACACTCTTTTTCTTCTCGAACACGAAGTACGCGATGCCGATGGCCGCGAGCACACCGGAGAAGATCAAAAACGTTGCCGCCGTGCCGGCGGCGGGGATCGTCACAAACGTCGGCACGAAGGTTCCGATGATGCTGCCGATGGTGTTGAGCGCGTTGAGCCTGCCCACGGTCTTGCCTGTGTCGTCGAGATTGTCGACCGTGAAGCGCGTGAGCGACGGCGTGACGGTGCCGAGCAGCACGCACGGGAACGCGAAGATCACAAGGCACGCCGCGAGCGCCGCCCAGACGAGGAAGTTTTTCGTCACAAAAAGCGCCAGCAGCAGCGAGATGCCCGCGATCAGGTACCGTCCCACAAACGGGATGAGCGCGATCCAGATGGCCGCGATGATGAGGCGGCGGTAGAGCTTATCGGGCGTCGCGCTCCTGTCGGCGAGCTTGCCGCCCCAGACGTTGCCGATGGCCATCGCGATCATAATGACGCCGATGATAACGGTCCACACGATCTGCGACGAGCTGAAGTACGGGGCCATGAGCCTGCTCGCACCGAGCTCGACCGCCATGACGGACATACCGGCAAAAAATTCGGTCAGGTATAAAAAGTATTTGCTGCGGATGAGTTTATTTTCCATGCAGGACCTCCCTGTCGTTTCGTTTGTGCCGTCTTCGGTGCAGACAGAGAAATTATAACATGCCTGAACCGCTTTGCACAACGTTTTTGCCGCGTATTCATTCCCGATGCGCATATTCCCTCTCTGCACGCATATAGATGGAGCAACATGAGTCAGGAGTGTGCTGCATGAAGGGTAACATGGAAGAGCGCGCCTGCGCGCTGGCCGCCTACATCATCGAAAACCGCGCCACCGTGCGCGCCGCGGCAAAAAAGTTCGGCGTGAGCAAGTCCACCGTGCACAAGGACTTACAGGACCGCCTGCCGCAGTTCAACCGCAGCCTATACTTGCAGGTCAAAGAGGTGCTGGAGGTCAACAAGGCCCAGCGTCACATCCGCGGCGGCATGGCCACGCGAAAAAAATACAAGGGATTTTGAAACTTTTTTCGACTTTTTGCGTCTAACATAAGAGTGCGCCCTCCGCGCGGCAAAATTTCTCTTGCACAATTCCGCCGCGCAGGGTAGAATGCATTATTGTCAACCAAAAGAAAAAAGAACGGAGCAACAAGATGAGAAAACAGGACTATTACGAGCCCGACTTTGACGACGTGCCGCGCCGCAGCAAAAAGGCCAAAAAGCGCAAAAGAAAGCAGTCCGGCAGCCGCGGCGAGCGCGTCGTCGTCACGCTTCTGTCGCTTCTTTTCCTGACCGTGGCCGTCGTGGCGACGGTCAAGTACGTCGTGCGCGCGCCCGAGCCCGTCACGGACAACGAGGACCAGCAGACGCAGCAGGACGGCACGGCGGAGGACAGCGACGCCCTTCAAACCATTTCTAACGGCAAAGAGCGCAAAAAATACTGCTATACGATCCTCGCCTACGGTGTGGACAACGACGCCGGCGGCAGCGACACGAACATGCTCGTGCGCTTTGACGCGGAGAACAAGAAGATCGACGTCGTCAGCCTGCCGCGCGACACGCTGATGAGCAACGGCCATAAGCTCAATTCTTCTTACAACAACGGCGGCACGGAAAAGCTGCGCAGCAACATTGAAGATATGCTCGGTATTCCCGTGGACTTCTACGTCTCCGTCGACCTGAAGGGGTTCATCGCGCTCATCGACCAGATCGGCGGCGTCGACTTTGACGTGCCCGAGGACATGGACTACGACGATCCCTATCAGGATCTGCACATTCACTTCAAAAAGGGATTGCAGCATCTCAGCGGTCAGCAGTCTATGGAGGTCGTGCGCTTCCGCCACAACTCCGACAAGGATAACCCCGGCTACGGCGGGCGGCAGGATATCGGCCGCATCGGCACGCAGCAGGCGTTTTTGAAGACCGTGGCGCAGAAGCTGATGAAGCTCGAAAACGTCCCCGCGATGGCGGAAACGTTCTTAAAATATGTCAAGACCGACCTGACGCTCGGCAACCTTGTGTGGCTCGCCAAACAGGCGCTCTCCATGGGCGGGACGGACGCCATCAGCTTTGCCACGCTCCCCGGCGACGGCGCGGGCTGGTACAATGGCAAGTCCTTCTACACGCTCTATCCCGAGCAGGTGCTCGAGATGACGAATTCGATGCTCAACCCCTATGTCGCCGACATCACCGCAGACGAACAGAACATTTTAGTCCCGTGATCCCCGTGAAATTTTGAGAATGTGAGAAAGAGAGAGCAAACGCCATGAAGTTCCGCTTTGCGCTGCTTGTCGCGGCGCTCGCGCTTGCGCTGAGCATCAGCGCCTTTGCTTACAGCGAGAAGCCCGCGCAGGACACTGCCGCTCCCGCACAGGAGGAGACGACGACAGACGACAGTGCCCCGTTTGTGCTGCTTCGCGTCTACGAGGGCCAGTTTGCCGACGTGAAAGACGGCGACTGGTTCGCCCCCTCGGTCGTCTCGGCCTATGAATACGGCGTACTCAACGGCCGCAGCGAGAGTTCCTTTGCGCCAAGCGGCAACGTGACGATCGCCGAGCTTTTGACCATCGCCGCGCGGCTGCGCGCCATCTACACGACCGGCAGCGACGCGGTCATCCCCGCCGCGAAGGAGAATGAGGCGTGGTATGCGCCGTATGTCTCGTATTTGAAGAGCCAGAATTTGCTCGACAACAGCTTTGAGGGCTTCTACCTCCTGCCCGCGTCGCGCGCGCAGATGGCGGGCATTTTCGCCTTCGCCGTGCCGGAGGAATGGTACACCGAGCCCAACGCCTCGCTCGTCACCTCGGCCTACGCGAGCCGCGACTACATCGCCGACGTGACGGACAAAACGCCCTACCGCAGCGAAATTCTGCTGATGTACCGCCGCGGGCTGCTCTCCGGCATGGACGCAAAGGGCAGCTTTTATCCCGACCGCAGCGTCAGCCGCGCGGAGATCGCGGCGCTTCTGACGCGCGTTGTCAAACCCGAAACGCGCCTGACGCTCACGTGGACGGTCGCGCCGTATCACTCCGTGAAAAACGCGACGCTCGCGAGCCTTGTCAAAGCGCCGGCAAGCACGTCGCTCCCGACGTCTGCCAAGGACACCGCCGTCATCGACGGTTTGGTTCGCAATATGCTCGCGCGCGGCGAGCACACGGGCACGAATGTCGGCAGAGTGTTCCTCACTGGCCTGACCTCGTGCGGCAAGCGCGGCGTATTCAACCGGCTGCACAGCAACCTGCAGGTCGATTCGGTCGAGCAGCGGACCGGACAGACGGTGCAGATACTGCTGAACGGCAGCCTTGGTGCAGGTGCAGCGTTCCGTGCCGTACCAGCCGCATTTGCAGGGATTCATCGCGGCAATGAGCTGAAACCGTGCCGGATACGTCACCTGACCGGCGACACGCGAGATGGTAACTCTGCCGTCTTCAAGCGGCTGGCGCAGGGTTTCGAGCACATCGCGGCGGAATTCCGGAAATTCATCCAGAAACAGCACACCGCGGTGCGCGAGCGTGATCTCGCCGGGGACGGGCAGCCGCCCTGCGGCACCCGAACCGCCTGCCATCGCGTTGGCCGAGGAATTATGGTGCGGTGCACGGAACGGCCGTTCGGCACGTTCGACCGCCTCCTGTCCTCTGCCGATGGCAGACCAGACACGGATAACCTCCAGCCGTTCGCT
>OGZF01001869.1_pt1 | contig 11476 bp, 13 predicted proteins | sample 1576771 | NCBI WGS metagenome assembly OGZF01 (sample SAMEA3541536, study PRJEB24748) | human gut metagenome | biome: human gut; feature: human-associated habitat; material: faeces | place: China | collected 2012
CTTTTTTGCAAACAAAAAAGCCACTAACCCCGTCCCCTTTGGTCCACTAACCCCGTCCCCATTGGTCCCCCTTTTTTCCTTAATGAGAAAAAATTATCAATAAAGGTATTGACATCTAATAAGAATTAGCATAAACTAACGTATGAAAAATGAAAATGATTATCAATAAAAACTAAGGAAGGGATGAACATGATGCCGTTAACAATGGTAAATCCGGGAGAAGAAAACATTATTAAGCGTATAGGTGGAAAAGAAGATACAAGAAGATTTCTAGAGAACCTGGGCTTTGTCGTAGGAGGAGCCGTAACGGTAGTCTCTGATATCGGAGGAAATCTGATTGTGAATGTGAAAGAATCACGTGTAGCAATCGGAAAAGATATGGCAAATAAAATCATGGTATAGAAAGCGTAGAAGAAAGGATGAACAGCATGAAAACATTGAGAGAGGTATCGGTAGGTCAGACAGTGAAAGTTACAAAACTTACCGGAGAGGGACCTGTTAAGAGAAGAATCATGGATATGGGAATTACAAAAGGTGTTGAAATTTTTGTAAGAAAAGTAGCACCGCTTGGTGATCCTATTGAAGTAACAGTTAGAGGATATGAATTATCACTTCGTAAAGCAGATGCCGAGATGATTCTTGTTGAGTAATCAATAGTGATATAAATTTTAGAAGAGAGTGAAGGAGAAGCATTATGTCAGTAAAAATTGCACTAGCAGGTAATCCGAACTGTGGAAAAACAACACTGTTCAATGCACTGACAGGTTCCAATCAATTTGTTGGTAACTGGCCAGGTGTAACTGTAGAGAAAAAAGAAGGAAAACTAAAAGGGCACAAAGATGTTATAATCATGGATTTGCCGGGAATTTATTCCCTTTCACCATACACCTTGGAAGAGGTCGTTGCAAGAAACTATCTGATCGGCGAAAGACCAGATGCAATCATCAATATTATCGATGGAACAAACATTGAACGTAACTTGTACTTATCAACACAGATCATGGAGCTTGGCATTCCAGTAATCATGGCTGTAAACATGATTGATATCCTGGAAAAGACCGGTGATAAAATCCATCTGGACAAATTGAGTAAAAAACTTGGCTGTGAAGTTGTTGCGATTTCCGCATTGAAAGGAACAGGAATCAAAGAAGCAGCAAACAAAGCAGTGAAACTGGCTCAGAAAAAACAGACAGCAGAGACTGTTCATGAATTTTCAAAAGATGCAGAAGCAATCATTGATAAAGTTGAATATAAATTAACTGGTAGCGTGCCGGAAGAACAGAAAAGATTTTTCGCAATTAAGCTTCTGGAAAAAGATGATAAAATCAAAGACCAGATGAAAGCTACAATAGATGTTTCAGCAGAAATCAAAGAAATGGAAGATAAATTTGATGATGATACAGAAAGTATTATCACAAATGAGCGTTATGTATACATTTCCTCAATTATCGGGGATTGTCTTACAAAATCAAAAGCAAAAGGTGAGCTGACAACATCAGATAAGATTGACCGAATCGTAACAAACCGTTGGCTGGCACTTCCAATCTTTGCTGTTATTATGTGGATTGTATATTACATTTCCGTAACAACAGTAGGAGCTTTCGTAACAGACTGGACAAATGATGTGCTCTTTGGAGAAATTATTCCACCGGCGATTGAAAAGCTTCTTGTGTCTGTTCATTGCGCAGCATGGCTGCAGGGATTGATCCTTGATGGTATCGTAGCCGGTGTCGGAGCAGTTCTTGGTTTCGTACCACAGATGCTTGTACTTTTCATTTTCCTCGCATTTTTGGAATCATGCGGATACATGGCTCGTGTAGCATTTATCATGGATAGAATTTTCCGTAAATTCGGTCTTTCAGGAAAATCATTTATCCCAATGCTGATCGGTACAGGTTGTGGAGTGCCTGGAGTTATGGCATCTCGTACAATTGAAAATGACCGTGACCGTAAAATGACAATTATGACAACAACATTTATCCCATGTGGAGCAAAACTTCCAATCATCGCATTGATTGCAGGTGCATTGTTTGACGGAGCTTCATGGGTAGCACCAAGTGCATATTTCGTAGGAATCGCAGCAATCATTTGCTCAGGAATCATTTTAAAGAAAACAAAAATGTTCGCCGGAGATCCGGCACCATTCGTTATGGAGCTTCCGGCATACCATATGCCAACAGTAGGAAACGTACTTCGAAGCATGTGGGAAAGAGGATGGTCATTTATCAAAAAAGCCGGAACAATCATCACATTGTCAACAATCCTGCTTTGGTTCTTAATGAGCTTTGGCTGGGTAGATGGTTCATTTGGAATGCTTGAAGCAGAACAGCTTAACGACAGTATCCTCGCTTCCATCGGAAACGTAATCGCACCACTGTTTGCACCTCTTGGATGGGGAGACTGGAAGATGGCAGTTGCAGCCGTTACAGGACTTATCGCAAAAGAAAACGTAGTAGGTACATTCGGTATCCTCTTCGGATTCGCAGAAGTTGCAGAAAACGGAACAGAAATCTGGGGACAGCTCGCAGGAAGTATGACAGCAGTTGCAGCATACTCATTCCTTGTATTCAACCTCTTATGCGCACCTTGCTTCGCAGCAATGGGAGCAATTAAACGTGAAATGAATAATGCAAAATGGTTCTGGTTTGCAATCGGATATCAGACATTGCTCGCATACGTAGTATCACTTTGCATTTACCAGATTGGTACACTCATCACAGTCGGTACTTTCGGTGTAGGAACAGTTGTAGCATTCATTCTCATTATAGGATTCCTTTACCTCCTGTTCAGACCTTACAAAGAAAGCAAGACATTAAAAGTAAGTGCAGGAACCATTTAGGGACGGGGTTTAGTGGCTCTCGGGTGGCCATTGGGGACGGAGTTTTCCGGCTCTTTGGTGGCCATTGGGTGGCTCTTTAGGACGGAGTGGCTTCTTGAAATTTAGTGGCTCTTCAGAGTTTTAAACATGCCAAATAGACACGAAACTAATAAGAAAACAAATATGCAAATAAAAAAAGAAGGGATTGTCAGATATGGATAGAGAAGAAATAATTCAGCAGTTGAGAGCACATGGATGCCGTATAACAAAACAGAGACTGGCAATTCTTGATACTATCTTGGAGGGCGACTGCTCTTCATGCAAGGAAATCCATTACAAAGCTTCTAAATTAGATCCAGGAATCGGAATGGCAACAGTTTATCGAATGGTAAACTCATTAGAAGAGATTGGTGCAATCACGAGGAAAAACATTTATCTGGTAGGAGCGACCAATTAGGGACGGAGTTTAGTGGCTCGTCAGGACCAATTAGGGACGGAGTTTAATGGCACATAACATAACATTTCCATAGAATAAAAGAAAAAAGAGAAAGATTTTACAGAAGCGGTTGTAAAATCTTTCTCTTTATGATATTTTATATCTACTTAAGAAAAGTCTTCCGAGTTAAAATCATAGATTATTCTAAAATCAAAAGTCAAATTTTTATTCAAAACGATTCTATTAACAAAAATCAAAAAATTCCAAAAAGTAGAACAATATAATAAAGAAAGGAAAACTTATGCCGAGAAAACCAAGAGAAAAAAGTAGATTTGGCATTTATCACGTCATTTTGCGAGGTGTCAACAAGCAAATCATTTTTGAAGAAAATGAGGATTATTTGCAATTTATCCGTATATTAAAAAAATACAAAGAAGTATGTGAATTCAAATTGTATGCATATTGTTTGATGGACAATCATGTTCACTTATTAATGGAACAAACAACCACCGAATTAGAAACAATCATGAAAAGGATAGAGGTGAAATTTGTTAAATGGTACAATCGAAAATATAAACGCATCGGATATTTGTTTCAAGACAGGTATAAAAGCGAACCGATAAACGATGAAGGATATTTTCGGACTGTATTCCGCTATATTCATCAAAATCCGCTTCACGCGGGACTGGAAACTGCTGTCGGAACTTATAGGTGGAGCAGTTATTACGATTATGCAATCTCACAATCTTCGTTTGTAGATATAGACAAAGCGATAAATTTATTTCAAAGTAATGAAAAATGCATAGAATATTTACAATATATTTCTGATGAAAAATGCATGGAATATAATTCTTTATCACGGCTTTCTGACACGGAAGCATTGAAAATAATTCATAAGAAAACGTCTTGCGAATCCGCATCTGATTTTCAACATCTTGATCGAACCCTGCGAAATCAATACTTACAAAAGTTACATTATTCAGGCATTTCCATACGTCAGCTCAGTCGTTTGACGGGAATTTCCAGAACTGCAATAAATAATGCAATACGAGAAAAAGCCCATCCCTAACGGCCCCCCAAAAAAAAAGCCAGAAACCCCGTCCCCACTGGCACCCCCCCCCAGGAGAGTATAAAATGAGCAGTATAATAAATGTAATATATGTAATAATCCTAGTATGCGTAGCCTGGCAGGATTATAAAACCCGAATAATCCACAACAAATTTCATATCATTATCTTTTCCCTTGCATTTGTGCAAATGCTTCTCATACCAGAATACAGAATGCTGGATAGATTAATCGGCATGTTGGTTGTGTCTGCTCCAATGCTATTGCTGACCTTACTGATTCCAGGGGGCTTCGGCGGCGGAGACATCAAACTAATGGCCGCATCAGGTTTCTTTTTAGGGATGAGACTAATTCTATGTGCAATGATCCTGGCAATCATAGCAGGAAGCGTTTACGGGATTATTATGCTAAAAAACAGAAAACGAGATAGGAAAGATCAGTTCGCTTTCGGACCATTCCTAGCAATAGGGCTGTCGATAGCTGCTTTTTGGGGAAATGAGATTGTTTCGTGGTATTTAAAAATCCAGCATTGAACATAACAAAATATTTGTGTTACAGTATAGAAAAGATATGGTTGGTAAATACCATCAAAAATAATCAGAAAGAGGCGGTATATATATGGAAGAAACAGAAAAGGAATTTTTAAAGAAATACGACGCATCGAAGTATCAAAAACCTTCAGTGGCAGCAGATATCGTAATTTTTTCAACATGCAATATGGAAAATGTTGACTCAGGAGAATTAAAACTTTTGCTGGTTAAGAGAGGAAAACATCCTTATAAAAATGCATTTGCTCTTCCGGGAGGTTTTGTCGGCATCGATGAAACAATCGAGGAGGCCGCGCGGAGAGAATTACTGGAAGAGACAGGCGTGGATTGCGAATTCTTAGAGCAGCTTCGAACTACAAGCACAGTCGACAGAGACCCTCGTTACCGAGTAATATCCGCAAGCTATATAGCACTGATAGATGCAGAAAAATATACCATCAAAGCAGGAGATGATGCCAGTGATGCAAAATGGTTTGCAGTATCGATGAAGCAGAATGAAAACAAAAACTGGGTGCTGAAATTACAGTCAGACAAAGAAGAACTAAGAGCGGTTCTTCACGAAGAAAAGAAAAAATGGATTCCAGAGTCAGAACTGAGAATTCTGGAAAATGACGGACTGGCGTTTGACCATGCACTGATTATCGGATATGCAATATGGAAGCTTAAAAGCTGGAAAAAGATGTAAAAAATAGTGAATACTCTGTGAACAAATGATAGACTTCTCACAATTCATATGGTAAGATACTAAATGAAAAAATATAATTCAAGACAGAACCAGAGGAGACAAAACACAGAATGGGAACATTAGATATCAAGCGCGGGACGAAGATGCAGCTTGCAAAAGATGCAGCAGTAGGCCAGGAGCCGGTATTCAATATGCTAAGTACATTTAATAAAGAACTCGACGAATCAGCATTTCTTGTATCGATTCCAATGTTAGATGGAAAGCCACTACAGGCAGATGAAAGTCAAAAATTCTTATTCCGCTACGAAGAAGGAGAAGAAACCCGCATCATTGCAGGTTACGTTGACGATGTAATAAAAGAAGGAATCCGTCGTTATTGGAAGATTCGAAGAGTAACTGAAAACCGACAATTCGTAAAACGTATCGACGTTCGTATGAAAGTTGAGCTTCCGGTCAAATTTATGCAAGACACCTGGGAATTAAACTCACAAGGAGAGATAGAACAAGAATCCGGCGAGACGATGGATATTTCAAACAATGGTCTTGCGGTCTATATGAATCGCTGGTTTGAAGTCGGAGAAACCTGTATTTTTACACTTCCTCGTTTGGGAAATGCTTCCGAAGGGATGCCATCAAGAGAAGTCGTTGGCGTTATCTGCTGGGAGAGAGAGATGCCAAAAGGCGGACCATTCCGCTTTGTTACAGGTATTCAGTTAAGATTTGCAAATACAGATGAAAAAGTAAAAATGCAAGAATATGTAGCTTATGTAAAGAAAAGATATAAGCTGTGAGTAGCGTAGAATGAAGTGGAAAAAAGATAAAAATGACAATACCGATAATATCGAAAAGATAGAAAAGAAAAACAAAAAACAAAAGAACAAGAAAAAAAGAAAAAAAGCAAACGATCAGATTGTCCGTATTCAAGAATTAGAAGAAATGCTGGAAAAATCAGGAGAAGACATTGATCCGGAAACAATCGTCAGCATGTACGTGCCACACAGAAAACCAAAGAGAATCGGCGCCGCACTTCTGAGAATGGACAAGCTCAACTTAGTATTGATAGGAATGCTACTCATAGTAGCTGTCCTGTTCATCATTGCATTTTCACAGGAAAAGATGGGAAACTTCACCATCAACTTGAACCGTTTGGAATTATATCGAAGAGGAATCAGCATTTCCGAGACCGGAGAATTCAACGATGCAACCGCAAGACTTACAGCCAGTTCAGTAAAAGATGCAACAAATATTTCGATAGACGATATTCCAGACAACTTAGATGGAGAATCCGGCAGCCATAACGGAAAAAACTACATGGCTTATACATATTATGTAAGAAATGCAGGAAAAGAAGATTTAGGATACATCGCAAAAATCACACTGGATTCATGTGCAAAAGGCGCTGAAGAAGCAGTGCGCGTTGCAGTGTGGAGAAATGGAAAGCGCGTCGTATATGCTGAACCTGCAAAAGATGGTTCAGCAGAAAAAGGTTGCGTGAACTTCAAATCAGAGGATGTTGTCTGCAGCTATCATGAAGAAAATTTTCTGGTAGGAAATGTAGACAGATACACAATTGTTATCTGGATGGAAGGTGATGATCCCGAATGTGTAGATTCCATTATTGGTGGAAGCGTGCAATTTAGCATGCATATAGATTCAGATACAGACGACAACACAAGTCTGGTATGGAAATTTGTAAAAGACATTAAAGATACATTGAGCGGAGACAAGCCAATCAATGCAGCAGGAAATGAAGCTCCGAACGACAGTTACTATTCAGATCGCGACATCACTTGGGAAAATCGGAGAAACAAATGATAACTTAGGTATAAACAGTACCACAACAACTGCTTATATATATAAAATTCATAACATGACGAAAAGTGCAACAGAATAAAAAGGATGAGATACATACCTGTTATGAGATGGAATCCTCACCGGTAAAGGTGACGGAGAAACTCTTTCCACCGGGCCCGGTGAGAGTACGATTTGATAACAGGAGAGTAGAAAATTATGGATGATACAAAAGCTATTTTAGAAAAAATGCGGATGGTGATATATGAAATCCAATATCTCTATGAGAGATGATGTTCTGTTGTAAAATACGAATGGGAGGAAAAATATGAATGAATCAAAAAATGTAAAAGCGCTGAAGAAACAGCTCGCTGCAGCCATTGCCATGGTATGCGTTGCCGCTGTAGCGCTGGGATCAAGTACATATGCTTGGTTTGCTGTAAATAACAAGGTAACTGCAGAAAAGATGTCTGTTATTGCAAGCTCAGAAGTAGAATTCTTGGAAATCCAGAATAAAGGAACAAACTTTACCGGTGGAACAATTTCTGTTGATGCAACAAAAGCTGGTAATACAACTAACCTTAATCTCAAACCTGTAACACCTTTTACAGTTGCTGATTTAACAGCCGCAGGTTCTGAGAATACTAATCAAATTGCAAAGAGCAGTAGCAATTCAGATGATGGATATGGTGATGGCTTTATCTGGACATGGACGACAGCCGGAACAGGTATAGCATCCACTAAGGGCACTACCGCAACTTGGACCCGTGCAGATTTCTCTGGAAATGACAAGTATTATCTGCTGAACAACTTTAAATTTAGAACCACCGTTGAGAATGTAACTACAGATAAGCTGTATGCAGATACTGTAAATGTTGCTGGTCTTGATTCGAATGCTTTAGACGAAGCAGTTCGAATTCTGGTAGTCGGCAGCAATGGTATGCAGATTTATGACGTTGGAACATCTACTTGGACATATTATAATGCTGATGGTGCAAAAGTTGAAAAAACTGCATTTACTGGTCTGATTGATACAGTTAATTATCAGGAAACTACTGGTGAAGATCAGGCAGTACAGGTATTCACATATTATGAAGGCGATGATGCACAGCTGTATACTGCCAATATTAACTCTATGAAGGGTGTGACCGTTGGAATCACATTCTCTGTAGATACAAATGGCTTCAAGTAAAAAATATCAACAGACAAGATATTGGAAATGAAGCTTTATGATTTTCCCATAAAGCAAAGTAGCTAAAAGAACTTCCCAGACGGTTGTGGCGTCTGGGGAATTTTTTACCCATTTACCATCATGTTAACTATCCCAAATCTCCTCCCCCCCATTTTTTCAGTACATCTGATGAATTGCTATTTTCCCGACTTCTGGTATAGTCATGTAACTGAAAAGAGAACTTCAGAAGGGAGAAATGCAATATGCGAAAAAAGCAAGATATCATGTGGGAGCAAAGTACATTATGGGAATCGGTGGAGAAATGGGTGACTAAGTATTTGAAAAAGAATCACTCAGAATATCGTGAACTCCAGGTGAAAGCAATGAGAATTGTGGACGAAAATCCAGCACTGCGGATACTGATAAATAGTATGGAAGGTATAGTGTTAACACCGGAAGATCATAAAGCCTTGCATAAATACATCGAAACAAAGGATGAGAAGGCAATATTCGAATATGAATACTATTATCTTGCTGGACAGATAATGACATTCTCTTATGGAAGAATGTTAGCACAGCTAAAGAATGAGATGCTAAATGAGGATTCCGGGGCATTCACGCATTTGATTGAATTGCTTACCAGTATTCGTTCAGATGAACTGGAAAAACAGCTATTGGATGAAAGTGAAGAATATCAAAACTGCATCAAGGAAGAAGAGAACAGTGAAGTGGAAGTAAAAAGAAAATTATCATCAAAAGAGTGGAAATTGGTTGATCATTATGTAACGGCAGTTCATAATCGCTGGCTGTGTTGCGGAGATTACCTTTATCAATCGGGTATGAAAGATGTGTTGCTGCTTCTGGAAAACAGTTAAACAGAAATATAGATATACATAAGTAAAAAGCAGATAGGGAATGACAGATGCGTTTGTTAGCCTCAGAATTCAACATCGCAATTGGAAAATCCGTATGCGATTCAGTTTTTGGCTACAGTATTTGAGGTTTGAGAGTAGGTACGCGAAGTGCGAATGTCAGAGATTCCAAAATGTGTTATGGTTTAGATAGAAAACACAAGGAGGATAGAATCATGGATGAAACTAAAAAAATGAAAATGAGTGAAGAAACTCAAGAAGAACAGAAAACGCTTATTCACTGAATCAGGGAGCATAAAATGGAAATTGCCATTGCAGGAATAAGTATCACTGCAATGGTGGGACTTGTCTTAGGTATCGAAAATAAAGAGGTAATGGAAACTTTTTGGAATGCATTAAAGAATAATGATCCGAAAATACCGATAAAGACCGAGGCTCCAAGAATCACAGAACAGGTAAGCAGTATTGAAAGTGTTGCGATTCCGATGCACAGGGAGTATAAAGAGCCTTTTGATGTGAGTTCCCATATTCGAAATCTTCATGAGGGGTGGAAAGCTTCACCATTATCTACTATCCATAATGTAAATGGTAAGCCCTACATCTCAAATTAGAAGGTTAACTTATGGATATAAAGCTAGCAATAATACGAAGATACCTCCAAGTATTTGATATATTAGCAAATTTTACATGAAAAGGTATTAAAAGGTATAAAAAAGATTTAAAAAGCATATAAATATGTTATAATACAAATAAATCCATGTGGAGGTGAAAGTAATGATAATGAGAGCCGAAGAAGTATTTAAACCAGGTGCATACCCAACATATACATATGTATCGCGTCATTATGAGGATACAGATATATCCTATGAATTACGATTAAAACAAGCACTGCGAACCGCTGGATGTCTGACTTCTATTATTGGTCCGTCAAAGATGGGAAAGACGATCTTATGTGAGAAAGTTATTGGATTAGATAACATAGTTGAAATTTCCGGAGCAGATTTTAATGAAAATACAGATTTTTGGGCAACAGTAGCGGCTAAGGTTGAGTTGCCTTATATGGGAGAAATAACGACCGAGAGATTTTCAAAGACCGAAGAAATAACAGACAGAGATGGAAAAAATGAAAAATATGTTCTTTCAAAAGATAAAATTATTGAATATTATATCCAACATGATAAAGTCTTGGTTATAGATGATTTTCACTATGCATCGCCAGAGATGCAGGTAAAAATAGCGCAACAATTAAAAGATGCAATACGCAGAGAATTAAAAGTTATAGTTGTTTCACTTCCTCACAGATCAGATGATGCAATTCGTCAGAATGCCGATTTATCAGGACGTTTGAGTTTGATTACTATTGATACGTGGAAAGAAGAAGATTTGGAAAAAATTGCACTAATGGGATTTGAAAAACTCGATATTAAAATTTCGGATGCTATTGCTGAAAAACTTGCTGTTGAATGTTTGACATCACCACAACTGATGCAGTATATATGTTTAAGCATTTGTACTTTATTAGAAGATGAAAATAAACAAGAAGTAACAGATGAAATTCTGGAAAAAGCATATAAGTTTACAACTGTGAATTTCAGCTATGCTGATGTAGTTAATACGATGGGAAAAGGTCCCAATCAGCGAGGTCAACAAAGAAAAATGTATGAAACAACAGATGGAAAGTTGTTAGATATGTATGGCTTGATTGTTGAATCACTTGCTAAAAATCCGCCATTAACAGAGATCTCATTTGAAATATTTTATAGTAGAATTATTCAACTGATTAAGCTGCCAGCAAATGAAAAGAATCCTGATAAAGCAATTGTTAAAGAGCATTTAAGAAAATTACAAAACGTACTGGAAGCAAAAGAAGAAATTTACAGGGCAATTGAATGGAAAGATGGAAAAGTATATGTATTGGATCCACTTTTTTTGTTTTATTTGAGATGGGGAAGAAAAAATGGATAACTGGTTGAAGCCATATATCGAAAAATTACAAAATATTTTTGAAATTAATGAGTATGATCAATTTGTTACAGAATTATACGAAATGCTAAGGATCAAGGAGTATCCAAATGATATTATTGTTCAA
>OGZF01001871.1_pt1 | contig 11471 bp, 9 predicted proteins | sample 1576771 | NCBI WGS metagenome assembly OGZF01 (sample SAMEA3541536, study PRJEB24748) | human gut metagenome | biome: human gut; feature: human-associated habitat; material: faeces | place: China | collected 2012
CAGCTGCTGCCGCAGCTGACGATTTTCGCTTTGCAGCTGGGAGATCAGATCCTCCGTTTCGGCCATGTTACCGCCCCCCTTCTGTTTCTATGATACAGGAAGTATTCCGAAATATCAATATTATTTTGCCCTTTGCCCAGTTTTTGCCGGAGGGGAGCCGGGGGATGTGTGAAAAATGACAAAATTTCGTGTAAAAATAAGTCGAAATTTTTCATGACTGCTATTGCCCATGTCCAAGATTTCCTGTAAAATAACCATGTTAGCTGCTATCATCCATGGGAAACAAACAAGTCCAGTGGGGTAAGTAGCTATTGTTTATTATGCCGGAAATTCCGGCGAGTATTATCATGTTTGGAGGAATAAAACATGCAGAAGAGAATCTTTGCACTGCTCCTGGCCGCTGCTATGGTGCTGGGTCTGTGCGCCTGCGGTCAGTCCGTCGGCGGTTCCGCTCAGGATGCTGCCGCAACCACCGCTCCCGAGGCTGCCGGCTCCAATGCCGCTGCTACTGAGGCCGGCTCCAATGCCGCTGCTACTGAGGCCGGTTCCACCACCGAGCCCGCTGCCGCTGGCGACGTTCTGAAGGTGGGCTTTGTTTACATCGGCGACGAGACCGAGGCTTACACCGCCAACTTCATCGCTGCTGAGAAGGCCATTGCCGACACCTATGGCAACAAGGTTGAGTGCATCTCTAAGTACAATGTGGCAGAGGATGCTGTAGAAGATCCCGTCCGTGAGCTGTGCGACGCAGGCTGCGGTATCATCTTCACCACCTCCTTCGGCTACGGCGCTGTGGTCAAGGAGCTTGCTTCCGAGTATCCCGATGTACAGTTCTGCCAGGCTACCTGCTCTGACGCTGCGCAGGATCCTGTTGTTTCCAACTATCATAACTACATGGGCGAGATCTATCAGGGCCGCTACATTGCCGGTATCGTTGCCGGTATGAAGCTCCAGGAGATGATCGACAACGGCACCATCACCGCTGACCAGGCAAAGGTCGGCTATGTTGCCGCATTTGCTTACGCTGAGGTTATCTCCGGCTACACCGCATTCCTGATGGGTGTTCGCTCCGTCGTTCCCGAGGCTACCATGGAGGTTCAGTACGCCAACACCTGGGGTGACTTCGACACCGAGAAGACCATGGCTACCGCTCTGATCGAGGACGGCTGCGTCATCATTTCCCAGCACTCCGACACCGAGGGCCCTGCAAAGGCTTGCGAGGATGCCCATGCCAAGGGCGAGGAAGTCTACTGTGTTTCCTACAACCAGGATATGACCGACGTAGCTCCCAACACCTGCCTGATCTCCTCTCGTCAGGACTATGCTCCTTATGAGGTTGCAGCCGTACAGTCTGTGATGGACGGCACCGAGATCCCCGTGGACGACCATGCCGGTTTCGACAAGGGCTGGGTCGCTATGACCGAGCTGAACACCGCTATCGCTGCTGAGGGCACTCAGGAGAAGATGGACGAGGTTGAGGCTCAGTTCAAGGACGGCACCCTGAAGGCGACTGACGTATTCAAGGGCCCCTACACTGCCACCAACTCCGATGGCGATACCATCGACCTGAAGGACGGCTATGACGAGAACGCAACGCAGTCTGCTCCTTCCTTCAGCTATGTCATCGACGACATCATCACCGTGAAGGGCAACTAATATTCTGCATGTACAGGCGGAGCCGGAAAATTTCCGGCCCCGCCTGTGACGTGCCGTTTTTTGTTTCTGGCGTGCAGTGAACAGAAAACCGGAATTTCGCTGAAAGCTTGGTGAAAATCGGGTTGTTTGTTCACCGCACACCATTCACTCTTTACACTTCGCGCAGTGCCTAGACTGTGCCCAATGAAAGGATGAGGCATTTGGAAAAGGAAGTTGCCATCCGTCTGGAGCACATCACAAAGCGATTCGGCTCTGTGGTGGCCAACCAGGATGTAAGCCTGGAGGTATGTCGGGGCGAGATTCTGTCGCTGCTTGGGGAAAACGGCAGCGGTAAGACCACGCTGATGAACATGATTTCCGGCATCTATTTCCCCGATGAGGGAACCATCCGGGTCAATGGAAAAGAAGTTACCATTCGCTCCCCCAAGGACTCCATTGCCCTGGGAATCGGTATGATCCATCAGCACTTCAAGCTGGTGGATGTACTCAGCGCCGGAGAGAACATCGTGCTGGGCCTGCGGGAGTCCGGAAAGTTCGACCGGAAGGCCATCCATGCCCGGGTGCGGGAAATCGCCGGGCGGTACGGCTTTGAGATTGACCCGGACAAGAAGATTTACGACATGAGCGTCTCCGAAAAGCAGACCGTGGAGATCATCAAGGTGCTGTATCGGGGCGCGGATATTCTGATTTTAGACGAGCCCACTGCGGTGCTGACCCCCCAGGAGACGGAAAAGCTCTTTGACGTACTCCGTGCCATGCGCGCCGACGGCAAGGCGATTATCATCATCACCCACAAGCTCCAGGAGGTATTGGAGCTCTCCGACCGGGTGGCGGTGCTCCGGAAGGGTCAGTATATCGGCACGGTGGAGACGAAAGATGCCACGGCCCAATCCCTCACCGACATGATGGTGGGTCAGGCTACGGCGCTGAACATTGAACGTCCCAAGCCGGTGAATCCCGTGAAGCGGCTGGAGGTCAAGGATCTGACCGTCATGGATGAGAACCACCTTGCCAAGCTGGATCACGTGAGCTTTGAGGCCTATAGCGGCGAAATCCTTGGCATTGCAGGCATTTCCGGCTGCGGCCAGAAGGAGCTGCTGGAGGCGATTGCGGGCCTCCAGAAGATGGAGAACGGATCCATTGTCTATTACGACGAAAACGGCCCCCAGGAGCTGGTGGGCAAATCTGCCATGGAGATTCGAAATCTGGGTGTGCGCCTGTCCTTCGTCCCGGAGGATCGGCTGGGCATGGGCCTGGTGGGCAATATGGACATGGCGGGCAATATGATGCTCCGTTCCTTTAAGCGCGGCAAGTTCGGTCTGGCGGATCGAAAGAGTCCCGAGCAGCTGGCCCAGAAGGTCATGGACGAGCTGGAGGTCGTAACCCCCAGCATCCAGACCCCCGTTCGCCGGATGTCTGGTGGCAACGTCCAGAAGGTTCTGGTAGGCCGTGAGATCGCCTCCAACCCCAAGCTGCTGATGACGGCTTATGCGGTGCGCGGCCTGGATATCAACACCTCCTACACCATCTACCATTTGCTCAACGAGCAGAAGGAAAAGGGGGTTGCAGTGATTTACGTGGGCGAGGATCTGGACGTGCTGCTGGAGCTGTGTGACCGGATTCTGGTGCTCTGCGGCGGCAAGGTCAGCGGCGTTCTGGACGGACGCACTGCCACGAAGGATCAGGTCGGCATGATGATGACAAAGCTGGGAGGGGAGACGGAAGCATGAATAAAAAAGAACCTCTGATCCGCCTGGCCAAGCGGGATGATATTGGAACGGCAAAGGCATGGGCCATTCGAATTGCCTCGATTCTGGTGGCGCTGATTCTGTTTGGCGGCCTGATTCTGGGCGTGGGCTTTAGTCCGGCTTCCGTTTACGCAGCGATGGTGAACGGCGCACTGGGCAGCAGCCTGAACATTCAGCAGACCATTAAAATTATGATTCCCCTGCTGGGCGCGGCCCTTGCCATTGCCCCGGCATTTAAGATGAAGTTCTGGAACATCGGCGTTGAGGGCCAGATCACCATGGGCGGCATTTTCGCCACGTTCTTTGCCCTGAACTTCCAGAATTCCTGGCCCTCCTGGCTGCTGCTTATCGTGATGTGCATTGCGGCTGCCATCGGCGGCGGCCTGTGGGGGCTGCTCCCTGCGGCATTCCGGGCAAAATGGGGCACCAATGAGACCCTGTTCACCCTGATGCTCAACTACATTGCCATTGGCTTCGTCAAGTATCTCCAGGGCGGCCCCTGGGAGAAATCCCCCAAGGGTACTCAGATGATTGAGCGCTTCGGTACGGCGGCGCGGCTTCCGAATATTTGGGGCATTACCGCCGGCGGCCTGATTATCCTGGCGTTGGTCATTTTTATGTATTGCTACCTGCGCTTCACCAAGCACGGCTATCAGATTGCCGTGGTGGGTGAAAGTGAAGCCACCGCCCGGTATGCGGGCATTGAGGTGGGCAAGGTGATTATGCGCACCATGTTTGTCTCCGGCGCCATTGCAGGCATTGTGGGCTTTATCGTGGTGTCCGGCATCAACTACACCCTGTCTGATTCCGTAGCAGGCGGCGTGGGTTTCACCGGCATCACCGTGGCATGGCTGGCGGCGCTGAATCCCATTGGCATGGGGTTCATTTCTCTGCTGCTGGCGGTGCTCACCAAAGGCGCGTCTACCATCAATACCCTGACCCATAATGCACTGCCGGAATCCATGAGCGATATGCTGACGGGCCTGATCCTGTTCTGTATGCTCTCCAGCGAGTTTTTCATTCGCTATCGGATGATCTTCCGGAAGAAGAACCATCACGCAACCGCCGGGAAGGAGGCTGCATCGTGAATTTTATCATCAATTTCTTTGTGGCTGCCGTCCTGATGGGTACCACTCTAATGTATGGCACCTTGGGCGAGATTTTGACCGAGAAGTCCGGCAATATGAACCTGGGCGTAGAGGGCCTTGTGTATATGGGCGGCTCCTCGGGCCTGATTGCGGCGTTCCTCTATGAGCGGGCAGCGGGTGCAAATGCAGTTCCTATGGTGGCGGTGATTCTTGCCTTTGTGGCGGCCTTCCTTGCGGCGGCATTGGGAAGCCTTTTGTATGCGTTCCTGACCATTACCCTCCGCACCAATCAGAACGTAACCGGCCTTGCCCTGACGATTTTCGGCGTGGGCTACGGTGAGTTCTTCGGCGAGTATTTCCGTCAGATCGGCGACGGGCGGCTTCAGATTTCCGAAGCGGCGGGCGGCATTTTCTCTCAGCCGTTGCTGCCCGCATTCCTGCGGAACATCCCCGTGGTAGGAAAGATGCTGTTCTCCTATAACTTTATGATCTATCTGGTGCTGGTGATCGCCATTGTGATGGCGTGGTACTTCTCCCGGACCCGCAGCGGTCTGTGCCTTCGGGCTGTGGGGGAAGATCCTGGCACTGCGGATGCAGCTGGTATCAACGTGACCCGGTATAAGTATCTGGCCACCTGCCTGGGCGGCGGCATCTGCGGACTGGGCGGCCTGTATTTCACCATGGTATCCGCCGGCGGCAACTGGTCCTCCGGTGCCATGGACGGCAAGGGCTGGCTGGCAGTGGCGCTGGTCATCTTCGCCCTGTGGAAGCCTCTCCGCGCGGTTTGGGGCTCGGTGCTCTTTGGCGCGCTGATGATTATGTATATGCGCGTGACCCAGCTGGGCATCCCCACGGAAATCTATAAGATCCTTCCCTATGTGGTGACGGTAATTGTGCTGATCAGCATTTCCATCCGTCAGAAGCGGGAGAGCCAGCCCCCGGCAAGTCTGGGCAATGCCTACTTCCGAGAGGAACGATAACACAAAAACGCTGTCTGATTCGTTCAGACAGCGTTTTCTTATACCATATCCGGTGGAGGCGCTTCCTCCAGCTCACGGAAATACTCCACCAGCGCCTTCAGCAGCGGGCTTTCCTTCCGCTCGGGGGATTCCGGGGGCAATAGGGCATAGAGCACCCGGGTAAAATGGACTCCGCCCAGATGGCACAGCCGCACCTTGCTGGGATCGGGCCTAGGCCAGGTTTTTGCAGGCCAGAATGCGGCACCATCCCCTTGAGTGACCAAATGCCGTAGGGTTTCGTCCTTGGAGGTGACTGCAAGCACCTCGGCCACCAACGGGCGGGAGAGAATTTCCCGCTGGATGCTCTGACGAAGGCCGCTCCCCTCCCGGGGCAGAATCAGCGGCAGTCCTTCCAGCGAAAGCACATTGGGCCCCTGAGATACGGCCATGGAGACCGGAACTGCCAATAGAATTTCCTCCTCCAGCAGACGAACGCTGTCTTCCTCCCGGCCCGAGGGGGAAGAAGAAATGCTGAGATCGCAGTCGTCGATCCAGTTTCCGTCGGTGAGCACCACCTCGGCCTGGGGGTCGATCTGGAAAAATCGGTGGAGGAATTCCCCCATCACCGCTTCCGCAGCCCCCACATTGATCCGGTATTGCCGCCGGGGAAGATGCCGGGACTTTACGAATTCGGGCAGACGGCGCACGGCGGTGAGGATTGGACGAACCTGCTGCAAAAATTCCTCTCCCGCGGGGTTCAGCACCAGATGAATGCCCTGTCGGTCAAACAGCGGAAGATCCAGCTCCCGTTCCAGCCGCAAAATGGATTTGCTGACCGTGGACTGGGACACCATGGCTTCCGCTGCCGCCTTGGCTGTGGAGCCGTTTTCCGCTACCAGAACGAAGTATTGCATTTGTGTCAAATCCATAGGGAAGCCTCCTTCGCTGGAATAGAATCTATGCTTATCCTACCATAAACCGATGGAAAAGTCAAAATCAGAGGTGGAAGCTACATTTTCAATGCAGCAGTTGCAATTCGAAGCATAATGGGAGTATAATATAATTTGCGGTATGCCGCGATGACTACGGTAACATGAGGTGTTTGCCTGTGAACAAAACAAGGAAGCCGCTGGATTTGACCACCTGTTCCATTACCAGCGGACTGATTCGCTTCTCTCTGCCCTTTCTGGCCTCCAGCATTTTGCAGACCATGTATTCCACGGTGGATACCATCATCGTCGGGCAGTTCTGCGGCTCGGCGGGACTGGCGGCGGTGAACAATGTGTCCTATATCTGCAACGCTGCCAGCAATATCGGCCTGGGTGCCAGCGCGGGTTCGGCGGTATTGATTGCCCAATACTGCGGGGCGAAAAATGAGGAGGGCGTACACCGGACGGTGGGCACGGCGCTGTCCATCAGCGCGATTATGGCCGTGATTATCTCGGTGATCGTCTGCTGCTTCATCGGCCCGATCCTGAGCCTGGTGAATATGCCCGTGGAGGCCCAGGGCGAGGCGCGGAATTATCTGATGATCCGTGCGGCCTGCTTCCTGATTTCGTTCTTCTACAGCTCCATTACCTCGTTCTTGCGGGGTATGGGCGATTCCAAGCGGCCCCTGTATTTCTCGGCGGTGGCTTCCGTTGCCAACGTGTTCCTGGACCTGCTGTTTGTGGCGGGCATGAACATGGGCGCAGGCGGTGCAGCCATTGCCACGGAGATTTCCGAGCTGATTTCGCTGGTTTGGGCGTTCATCTATCTGAAAAAGCATCAGCCCGGGATGCTGACGCTGAATCCCCAGCAGTATAAAATCCACGGGCCTACGGCGAAAACCGTACTGAAAATCGGCATTCCCTCGTCGTTCCAGTACCTGTTTATCGACCTGAGCTTTGTGTTCGTGAACTCCATCATCAACAGCTACGGCGTAATTGCCGCGTCGGCGGTGGCAGTGGGCAGCAAGGTGGTCAACCTGAGCCAGACCGGCATTTCCGCCCTGTCCACCGGCGTAGGCACCATGGCCGGGCAGAATATCGGTGCAAACAAGCCCGAGCGGGCGGATAAAACCATTCGAGTGGGCGTTCGGTGTGCGCTGGTGGTGGCAATCGTGATGTTTGCCATGATCCAGGCCATTCCCGGACCGCTGGTGAAGCTGTTTAACCGGGATCCGGCGGCGTTGGAGGAATCCATCCGCTGCCTCCGGTATCTGTCGATCATGGCGTTCCCCTCGGCGTTCTTCTTTATCTATGTGGCCATTGCAACGGCATCGGGCTTTACGGTGTTCTCCATGTTCTGCCACGTGCTGGACGGCGTTGTGGTGCGGGTTGCCCTGAGCCTGCTGCTGACCCGTGTGTTTGGCATGGGGCTGGTGGGCGTATATCTGGGCATGGGCCTGGCACCCACCCTGTCGGCGATTTTTGCGGGCGCATATTTCTACAGCGGCGCATGGAAAAAGCGTAAGCTGCTGGAACAGAATCCATAAACAAAAAATACAGCAGATTTCATCCAAACCGGGTGAGATCTGCTGCTTTTTTATGTGGTTTCTATGATTTTAGATCAGGCCGCTTTCTGCCATGGAAACATAGTCCTCGTCGGCCACCACCACATGGTCTGCCAGGTATACGCCCACCAGATCCAGTGCGTGGGAGATGGACTTGGTGGTGCGGATATCCTCCTGAGAGGGGACGGCGATTCCGCTGGTGTGATTGTGGGCCAGGACAACGGAGGACGCTTTCATATTCAGCGCACACTCCACCACCTTGCGGATGCTGAGTCCGGCGCTGTTGACGCTCCCGGTGGACAGCTTTACGCAGCCCAATACCTTGCATTTTGCGTCCAGCCCCAGCAGATAAACCTCCTCCTGGGTGGCCCCGAAGAAGAACGGCACCAGATAATCCCCGCATTTCTGGGTGGAATCCAGAAGCTGATGGCAACTGCTGCGAGAAAGCTGCTGGCGGCGGGCTGCTGCGGGAATCAGCTTAATGAGCGTTGCGGCATTTTTGCTGAGACCGCCGCGCTCCATCAGCTCCTCCGGAGTTGCGTCAAATACTGCGGCCAGAGAGCCGAAGGTATTCAGCAGCCGGTGGGCAATGGGGTTGGTATCCTGTCGGGGAATGGCATAGAATAAGATGAGCTCCAGTACGTTCACGTCGTGGATGGGATCCATGCCGTGGGTCAAGAACTGATCCTTCAGCCGCTGACGGTGCCCGCTGTGGACGCCTGCGGCATCCTCGGACTTGGTCATGCCTTGGCTCCGTACTGCCGGAGATAGGCCTCCATCCGCTCCTTCATGGCGTCGTCGATGTAGACCTTGCCGTCAATGGGGCGATTGTGGAGGAAATCAATGATCTGCCGGACGGTGACAATGGGATAGACCGCGATGCCGTATTCCTCCCGCAGCTCGTCCAGGGCGGACTTTTCGCCGGTGCCCTTCTCCATGCGGTCCACGGAGACAAACAGGGCGTTGATCTTCACCGGGGCGATGGTTTCGAATAGAGCGATGGTCTCCCGAACGGCAGTGCCGGCGGTGACTACATCCTCCACAATGGCAATCCGGTCGCCGTCCTTGATCTTTGCGCCCACCAGATTGCCGCCTTCGCCGTGATCCTTCTTTTCTTTGCGGTTGAAGGCATAGGGGTAATCCTCACCATAGTTCCGGTACAGGCTGGCAGCAGCGGTGACCACCAGAGGGATGCCCTTATAGGCGGGCCCGAACAGCAAGGTCACGCCCTCGGGCAGGCTCTCCTGGATGCAGGCGGCGTAGTAATCGCCCAGCTTGGCGGCCTGAGCCCCCGTCTTATAGTTGCCGGTATTGACGAAGTAGGGTGTCTTGCGGCCCGATTTGGTGGTGAAGTCCCCGAAGGTCAGCACGCCGGAGCGCACCATAAATACGATAAATTCTTCCTGATAGGTCATGTTATGTTCCTCCTTGTTGTTCTCTCAGGGCTTGCAGCGACCGCAGGGGCTGTAGCCCTCCTGAATCAGCGTTTCCCGGGAGCCGGTGTAGTCCTCCCGATTTTCCGGATTCATGTCCTTTACACTGGAGCAATCCGGCAGATGAAATTTATGATTACTCTGATTTAGCACATAGGTTTGGCTGTCGCCGGAATCAGAGGAAGGCGCAGCGGATTCCTCCGGCCAGCTTTCTCCGGTGGCGTAATCAATGCAAACCCCGGGCTGGACATTATAGCAGTAGACGTGGAAACGGACGGTATCGTCCTCTACACTGGCGGCTTCCATTTCCACACCCCGGGCCACCAATTCGCTGTCCCGGAAATCCGGCGTGACCCGATAGAGCACGTGGTGCCCGGTGTCTCGGATGTAATCGGCCACCCGATCTTCAAAGGGCAGCATCCCATTCACATTGAGATAGCGGGTGCCGGTGATCAGGTTGTGCTCGTTGGCGTTTTCACCGGTGAGCTGAAAGCCGATGAGATGGCAGCGATTATAGAGGTTCTTGCCCTCCACGCAGTCATATTGGGCCTGCTTCCAGCCGGAGGGATGGACAGAGCTGATGCTGCCCCGATCCTCGGTGGGCAAGAGATCCGGACCGATGTTGGCATAGCAGGCACCGCAGCGGCCCAGCTGATCCAGATCGGTGTAGAACGCATAGGAATCGGTGTGAAACTGGCTTTCGTCAAAGTCCGGCTGATTTCCGCTCAGTTCCACATAGGGACTGCCGCTGTAGTCCGGGAGATTGGAGAGGGTATAATAGCCGGAATCCGATGCGTCTATGACCGATGCCGGTGGCTCGGGCGGTGTTTCCCCGAGACCTGCGGGCATGGTACAGCCGGTCAAGAGCGTCAGCAGCGCGAACAGACACAGCGTCCAGCGCCGGACCCCGTGAGAGACCCGCTTAGGTGAGCCCATGGACGGCCTCCTTCAGCGCGGCAACAAAGCCGGAGATGTCCTCCTCAGAGGTATCAAAGCAGGTGCTGACCCGGATGGAGCCGTCGATCAGCTGCGGATCCAGTCCCATGGCCTCCAGCACATGGCTGCGGTGGCCCCGGGAACAGGCGGAGCCGGCGGAGACATACACACCCTGCTCCTGAAGATAGCCGATGAGCCCCTGAGACCGCACCCCGGGAATGGCCAGAGAGAGAATATGGGGGGCCTGATGGCTGCCCAGGATCACCGCTTGGGGAACCTCCTTTGCCAGCAGGTCAAGGCACTGCTGCTTCCGCTGCTCCATCTTCCGGAGCTTGTCCGGCAGATGGTCGCAGGCGGCCTCGCAGGCGGCGCCAAAGCCCAAAATCATCGGGACATTTTCGGTGCCGGAGCGCATATTTTTCTCCTGCCCGCCGCCGTACATCACCGGAGGCAGGTGGAGCTTTTTATCCACATACACCGCGCCCGCACCTTTGGGGCCCTGAATCTTATGGGAGCTCACGGAGATGATGTCAGCGCCCAGAGAAGACGCCCGGAACGGCACCTTACAGAAGCCCTGGACGGCGTCGGTGTGGAAAATGGCGGTGGATTTTTGATGGGTGATCTTTGCAAGCCGGGCGATGTCGTTGACGGCGCCGGTCTCGTTGTTCACCATCATAATGGAGACCAGAATGGTGTCCTTTCGCAGGGCGGCGGAGAGCTGCGCCGGGGAAATGGTGCCGTCCTCCCCGGGCTGGAGATAGGTGACTTCGAAGCCCTGGGCCTCCAGTGCGCCGATGGGGTGGAGAATGGCGTGATGCTCTACCGCAGTGGTGATGATATGGCGGCCGCGCTTATGATATTTCTGCGCGACGGAGAATACGGCGAAATTATCGCCCTCGGTGCCGCCGGATGTGAAGAACAGCTGCTCGGGATTGCAGCCCATGGCGTGGGCTACCTGCTCCCGGGCGTGCTTGACCGCCTTTTCCGCCCGAAGGCCCAGCTGATGCACCGCAGAGGGATTGCCCCAGTTGTCCGTGAGGGCTTCCATAACCGCAGAAACCGCCTGGGGGCAGGGCTTGGTGGTGGCGGCGTTCGCCTTGATGTCATCGGTCAGGGTCAGGCCGTTCCAGATGCAGTCAATGCTCTTGGCAGCCAGC
>OGZF01001872.1_pt1 | contig 11455 bp, 7 predicted proteins | sample 1576771 | NCBI WGS metagenome assembly OGZF01 (sample SAMEA3541536, study PRJEB24748) | human gut metagenome | biome: human gut; feature: human-associated habitat; material: faeces | place: China | collected 2012
CGCCCGGAGCCACCTCGAACTGCTCGGTCAGCTCGCCCTGATTCTCAGCCGGATCGACATACGTGTACGCATGATTGTTGAACAGACGGAAGAAACGGTCCAAACGCACGTCAATGGAAGCGGGCTGCACCATTTCCGGGGTCCACGGATCGAGTGAAATATGACCTTCGGCCTGCGCGGCGAGAATGTCGCGATCGGACAGCAGCATCGAAACTCCTTATTGCCAGGCACGCGAATGTGCCGGTATGGCGCTCGCCAACATTCGAACGTTCGCATGGTTGAGCGTGCGAATGCCGGCAATTGCGAAATGATTATTAGCTGGCTCTAGTCTAACGCGGTATCGCTATATCGTGGCTTATATCGGGTTGTAACGATTGCCGTGTGCTTGGTACGCAAAATCCGTTGCATCGGATTTTTCTGCAGGATTTTTCTACGGGATTCTTCCGCAGGATTTCTTACAGGATTCCCGGCGCGATATCGTGCGCGGCAAGCCAGTCGCGCAAATCGCTGAATTCGTTGAGACTGACCGCATGATCGAGTCCACGGTAGCTTTTCGACGTGAGGAACGTATGCTCGTCCAGCCAAGCGGCGGTTGCGAAAAGCTCCGGCATCGGAATCACGGTATCGTTCTTGCCATAGCCGTAGAACACAGGAATATTCAATTCCGCGACATGACTGTCGGCCGGCGCGCTACCGGCGACGATTCCCGGCGCAAGGAAGCCGGAAAGCGAGATTGACGCGGCGTACCGTTCCGGATGGACGCGCAGCAGATGAATCGCCAGCAAACCGCCCTGCGAAAAACCGATCGGCACTACAGCGCGATCTTCGGGAACATTGCGCGCAACCCAATCGTCAATGGCTTGAGCGGCAGCATAAGCGTCTCGATCCAGGTCTTCGCCGGACGGCACGCAATCATGGAACCACGAATACGCGCCCTGACCGAAACCGAATTCACCGGAACCAGCCTCCTGCAGCACGAGCGGCGCGCGCAACGACGCGAAATCGTTATAAGGAGCCACGTAACGCATCATGTCGGCCAAATCGGCCTCATTGGAGCCCCAACCGTGCAGGCAGAGGAACAGCGGGCGTCGTGGAGCCGCATTGCCGCCCCCGCGCGAATACTGTACGTACGTGACCTGCAGCGGCTCGCCGAACCTCCCTGGAACCACCTGCGATTCGCGCCCGATCAGACCGGTCGGGGTGTTTGGGTTGCTGGAGTCGTGGGAATCACTGGTCTCGTGCTCGCGTATTTCACTCATGCCTCCAATATACCCGTTCCAGCGGGGCAATCCTCCCAGTCACTGGAAGGATTGGGACGTTGGGCGGCTTGCCAGCGGGGTGATTGTTCCAGTGAGTGGCGGTTTCTGGACTTTGAGTGAGCTGCCAGCGGGCGGATTCTCCCACTGGCTGGAGGAATCTGGACTCTGGATGGCTTGTAAGCGGGATGATTGTGCCAGTGGGTGGAGGTTTTGGGACGTTGGGCGGCTTGCTGGCGGGCAGATGTTCCCACTGGCTGGAGGAATCCACCCGTTGAGGGCAAAAAGAAACCCCGGTGGAGAGAAAACCACCGGGGAGAGGAAGGAGAGAGAAGAAGAAAGGGTTCAATTGTCGGGAACTGCTGTGGGTTCCTGGTCGGCTCTTTTGCTGACATCTCCTATATAAACAGACGATGCTGAGTACATGTCTGGTGTTTTCTGGGAAATATCTGAGAATTTCAATTCCCTCATGTTTTAGATTGTGGAATGGCCTCCAGTTTGCCGCCTTCCACGCCGTGTTCCGTTCCTACAGTTGTCTCGTCCCCCACGTTTCCACAGTTCGTCCGCAGACAAACTCGCTGCGGATCACCGGCTCACGCCAGCTTGCTGATCCCATCAGATCAGTTGGATGCTAGATCTGCGCGTCGGCGTCCACGCTCATCACATACACGTTGCGTCGCAGCTGCTTGGATTGCGCGCGCGTAATGTCACCCGCCTCGTACATGTCTTGGATCACACCCAGCTCGATACCGTAGCTTTCGCGCTTCACCTCTTCCGCCTGCGCCTGCGCCTCCGCGCTCGTGCCCACATTCGGGCGCGACCTCAGCGTAGCCTCGCCTCGTCGGTAATCCAACAGCAGTGCCGAGCAATGTTCCGTATTGTACGTGTCGCGGCCCATCTCCTCATACAGGCGGTCGATCACATGTTCGATGGCATCCACCTGCACCGCGCGGGTGTGCGCGAACAGCTCGTCGTCGCTGAACAGCGGGGTAGTGCGGCGAATGCGGCTGTTCACACGCTTCACCACCGTGCCCAAACGCCTCTGCAACGCCCTGAAGCGGCCTTTGACTCGCCAGATGGTGCGTCCGGAATTATGTTCCGTTTCGATATGGCGCAGCGAGCTCATGATCTGGTCGAGCAGGCGCTCGCATGCTTCGATTTCCAGATCGTGCGCTGCCTTGTCGTCGTTCGTCGTCGCCTTGACTTTCGCCAGTCGCGCCTTGACGTATTCCTTCTCCCAGTTGAGCGCGTCGATCTGCAGTTGCATATACCCTTGCGGATCGATTTCTCCGATGCGCTGCTTCAGTCGTGTGATACGTTTCGTATACGAGTCGATGATCATCAGCACCGCACGACGATTGTCGGGTGTGACTCGTCCCGTCAGTTCCTCCACGGTCCGTCGCAGCACTTCGATGGTGATTTCGGTCATTTCCACGGAAGTGTCTTTATTGCGATTCGGCGCCAGCAGCGGCAGCAGGAAGTTGGCGAGCAGCAAGGTTACGACGATCACGCCACCTGCGATGAAGATCAGTTCGTCACGCATGGGGAACCACGCGCCTCCCGTAATGGTGTACGGGATCGTGAACATCAATGACAGGGTGATGGTGCCTTTCGGCCCGCCGAACGTCATGACCGCGGCCGAACGCCAACGTTGCGCCGTCATCTTGCGTCGCTTGCCGGTGACGGTATCTCGCGCGAGACGTAGCATCAATGAAATCCACAGGAATCGCATGATGATTACCACTGCGGAAACCGTAAGAATCGCAACCAGTAGCAGCCAATTGCTGACTTGCGGATCGTCCCAGCTTGCGCTCATCGCATTCGGCAGCAACATGCCAAGCAGAATGAACACCGTGCCGTTGAGCGTGAACGAGAATACCCCCCATACGCTTGACGAAACAATGTTGGTGCGAGCCACATTCGGGCCGATGCCGGTGCGATCGAAACGGATGATCAAACCGGCCGTCACCACCGAAAGAATGCCGGAAACATGCACCGCTTCCGCACCCAAATACAGAATGAACGGCAGGAACAATTCCATCAAAATACGGCTTGTGGTCGTCTCCCAGCCGAAAGATCGCAACGATTCAAATAACAGGTCGGCGACCATGCCTACTGCCAAGCCGAAAATGGCGCCGCCGAAGAATGAGAACACGAACTGTGCGGCCGAATCGCCCACTGTAAACACGCCACTGACGGCCGCCGCGATCGCGAACTGGAAGCCGACGATGCCGGACGCGTCGTTGAATAGCGATTCGCCTTTAAGCACGCTGGTTTGACGTTGCGTAAGCGCGGCTTCCTTGCCGAGCGACGATACGGCGACCGCGTCGGTCGGTCCAAGTGCGGCGCCGAGCGCCAGTGCCGCGGCAAGGGGAATTGCGGGCCATACGGCATGCAGTGCGAAACCAACGGCCACCATGGTTGCGATCGCTAGTCCAATTGCCAATGAAAGCGACAATGTAACGGATTTCAGCAGCTCGCTTTTATCGATTTCATGCGCTTCCAAATACAGCAGCGGCGCGATGAACAGCACCATGAACAGTTCCGGATCGAGCGTGACGTTCGGGAAAAACGGCAATTGCGACGCCAGCGCACCCAACGCGATCTGCACGAGCGGTGTGGAAACCTTGGGAATGAAACGGCTGAGGAATGAAGATAGTACGACGGCGGCGATAATACATACAATCAACTCGAATGCCGCCAACGTGCCTCCTTTTTGCGCGTTTTCTTCAATCTCTTCCAGCCTACCAAGAGGTATTTATGGGCGTGTTTCGTCTTTCGCTTCACGCGAGCGGAACCGTATAGTGGCGGGTATGCAGTGGAGTGACGACATGGAGCTGGCGATTGAATTGGCCCGCGAGGCCGCCGCGGAAGGCGAGGTACCGGTCGGTGCCGTCGTGCTTGACGCTGGGGGAGCGGTGATCGGCAGTGGCCGTAATCTGCGCGAGGCGCACGCCGATCCGTTGGCGCACGCCGAGGTCAAGGCCATGACGCAGGCCGCTCGGTCGCTTGGTACGTGGAATCTTGCCGATTGCACGTTGATTGTTACCTTGGAGCCGTGCCCGATGTGCGCCGGCGCGTGCCTGCAAACGCATGTCGGACGAATCGTGTTCGGCGCGTGGGATGCCAAGTTGGGTGCATGCGGTTCGATTTGGGACATTCCTCGCGACCCGCATGTCGGTCATGTTCCGGAAGTTATCGGCGGCGTTCGTGAATCGGAATGCGCACGATTGATGACTGATTTTTTCGCTGGAAAACGATAATTGCGATTTTGCAGTCGCAAAAACGTAAGAAATATTGAAATGCCAAGTAAATCTTGGTAAAGATGATTGCGATTTCAACGGTAATGTTTACGTAATAATATTTCTTGCGATTCTATGGTCGCAAGAAATACTTTCCGACAGAAAGAAACACGCTCGGCGACGTCAACAAATGAAGCTTGTCATACCATCGAAGGTGACAATACAAGGCAATCGCAATATGTAAAGGATGCTGCAATGACGCTCATTCAGACCTTCCATGGCAACGCTACCAACGGTACCGAACTCACTGCGGTCTACGCCGAACAGCCAGCCGCAAACGTGGCGTTCGCGCTCGTATTCCCCGGCAATGATCTGCCGCGACTCGTGCATTGGGGTCGCCCGCTCGCAGCCCCGGCAACCGTGATCGACATGTTCGACGCGCAAATGCCACAGCGCGTTTCTGGCGCACTCGACTACACCTCATGGCCGAGCGTGCTGCCCACGCAATCCGAATCCTGGATCGGCGCAACCCGTTTCGATGTGCGTCGCGACGGCGTGGAACTGTTCTGCAAGTTCGCAGTCAGCAACATCACCGCCGAAACCGTGGCGGCTGGCAAAACCTACGTCATGGGCGAAAAAGACGGATACCCGAACTGGAGCGTGGCCGACGAACCCAAGCAGACCCCAACCGTCACCGTCACCGCCGAAGACGAGGAACAGCATGTGAAACTCATCTGGACCTGCGAACTCGACGAAACCGGCCTCATCCGCCAGAACGCCGAAGTCGTGAACACCGGCGAAGGCCAGCTCGAAGTCGGCAAGATCGAACTCGCATTCACCGTGCCGGCCGACGCCAACGAAATCCTCACCACCACCGGCCACCATCTGCGCGAACGCTCCCCGCAGCGCCAGGACTTCACCCTCGGCCGCTTCGCCAAAGCATCCATGGCCGGACGCCCAGACTTCGATGCCACCCTGCTGCTCAGCGTCGGCGAAAAAGGCTTCGGCTTCACGCACGGCAACGTCTACTCCGCACACGTGGCATGGAGCGGTAACAGCGTGCTCTCCGCGGAACGCCTGCCATACACCAGCGGCGTGATCGGCGGCGGCGAAGTACTGTTCGGCGGCGAAATCAGCCTCGCCAATGGAGAGTCCTACACCACCCCATGGCTCATCGGCTCCTACGGCGAAGGCCTCAACGAAGTCGCAGCCCGCTTCCACAGCTACATTCGCCGAGTGCACCGCGACTGGCTTGCTGAACACAACATCGCGCCCAAGCCGCGCCCGGTCATTCTCAACACATGGGAAGCCGTCTACTTCAACCACGATTATGACACCCTCACCGCACTCGCCGACAAGGCCGTGGAAAGTGGTGTGGAACGCTTCGTCGTGGACGATGGCTGGTTCGGCTCCCGCCGCGACGACACCTCCGGCCTCGGAGATTGGCAGATTTCGCAGGACGTGTGGCCCGACGGCGACAAGTCGCTCAAGGCGCTTGCCGATTACGTGCACGGCAAGGGACTCGAATTCGGTCTGTGGTTCGAACCGGAAATGGTCAACCCTGATTCCGACCTGTTCCGCGCACACCCCGACTGGGTGTTGAAGCCCACCGAAGGCCGTCTGCCCATGCAAGGACGTACCCAGCAGGTCGTGGACCTGACCAATCCGGACGCCTACGACTACATTTACGGCGCAATGGACAAGCTCGTCGGCGAACTCGGCATCGACTACATCAAGTGGGATCACAACAAACTCGTCACCGAAGCTGTCTCCCCACGCACCGGACGCCCGGCAGTGCACCAGCAGACGCTCGCCGTATATCGCATTTTCACTGATCTGAAGGCCGCGCATCCAGGACTTGAAATCGAAAGCTGCTCTTCCGGCGGTGGCCGCGTGGACCTCGGCATCCTCGAAGTGGCCGACCGCATTTGGGGATCCGACTGCGTCGACCCGGTGGAACGCGCCGACATCCAGCGCTACACCTCGTTGCTCGTGCCGCCGGAAATGATCGGCGAACATGTGGGCGCATCCCCGGCGCACTCCACGCACCGCGCCACCACGCAGGAACTGCGTATGGCCATGGCCTTCTTCGGACACATGGGCATCGAATGGAACCTGCTCAAGGAACCGCAGGAAGATATCGACAAGCTCGCCGAATGGGTCGCCGAATTCAAGAAGCATCGCGAATGGTTCGCCGTAGACGCAGTCGTGCATTCCGACGCAGCCGATCCGGCAGTGCGCTTGGACGGTGTGGTCATGCCTAACCAAGCGGCCGCCATCTACCGTTTCACCCAGCTCACCACCTCGCAGACCTACCCGGCCGCGCCGGTACGCCTGCCCGGACTCGACCCTGACAAGGTGTATGAGGTGTCGCCGCTTGACGTGAGCCTCGACCTCGCCAAGCAAGACATCGCCAACGGACAGAGCCCGCTCGGCTGGTGGAAGGCCGGAGGCGTGAGGATGACCGGACGCGCGCTTGCCACGTACGGCATCCGCCCGCCGGCACTGCACCCGGCGCAAGCAGTCCTTTTCAAGGCCGTGCTTGCGCCCGTCGAGAGCGCCGAATAGCGCGCTCTCTCCCCTCACCTACGGGAAGCCCACTGGGCTTCCCGCTTAACGGTTCGGCAAGCAGTCCTTTTCAAGGCCGTGCTTGCGCCCGTCGAGAGCGCTGAATAAGCCGTAATCGCATAACAAAAATCCTCCCTGAACAAAAGGGAGGTTTTTTTGTATTGCAAGACAATCAATCGCAATCAATCGCAATCAATCAGCCAACATATTGCCGAATTGCCTGTGATGCGGCAGCCTTGGCCCACAAAGCCCAATCGTGGTCGGGAATTTCAAAATCCACTGGCGCGGCCTGGCTATGCCGATACATGTTGATGCCGTTACGCAAGTCGTCAATGCCGAATTTCGCGATGAACGACGATTCTCCGGCGATCATGATTTTGTCTGGCATGGCAAGATTGGCGATGGTCGCCACCAGGGTGCCGAGACGGAAGCAGGTGCGGTTCACCAGATTCGTCGCTTGCGGTTTGTTCGCGCGTGCGTCACGTGCGAAATCGTCGAATGATGCGGGATGTCCGATGATTTGCGAATATTCCGCCGCGATCGAGTTGTCGGACAGGCATTGCGCGCATCCCTTGTGTCCGGAAACACAACGCGGCCCATCCGGATCGACCAGAATATGCCCGACCAAACCGTAACTTTTATCCGGACAGCTTACCAGCTCGCCGTTGAACGTCAACGAATAGCCGACGCCCGCGCCGAACGTCAGCACCGCGAAGCTATCCAATCCAACGCCCGGTCCAAACAGGCAGGCGTCAACCACCAACGAATCGATATCGTTGTAAATTCCGGTAGGCAATCCGGTCGCCTCACGAACCATGACGGAAAGTTCCACGGGCTGCGACCAGTGCATGAACGGTGCGAACGTCACCACGGTACCGTCGACAATATGCCCGCCAAGCGAGATTCCCACAGCGCACGGTTTCGGCCAGCCCGCCATCTCCGCCTCGTCGGAACAGTCGGTCGTCAGTTGTTTGATCAGCGCGACCACGGTCTGCGGGGAAGCGTCTTCGATTTCCAGATCATGGCATCCGGTGATGATCTGCCCGATTGCGTTGACCGCAACTGCCGAAATATGCGTCGCGTTGATTTTCATGCCAACGAAAGATCGCGCATTCGCAATCACCTGCAATCCGGTTTGCGGGCGGCCGCGACGTTCCGTATTTTCTTTCTGCACGAAACCTTTCGGCAGTTTGCCGGCCTTGCCGGACGGCATCGGCGTCTCCTCAATCACGCCCGCATAAATCAGATCGCTGGTAATTCGGGAAACAGCACCCTGCGAAAGTCCTAAAATCTGCGCCAACGTAATGCGTGAAATCGGACCATATTTCATGATGCAAGCCGCGACTTTATGGGTATATTCCGAGCCTTCAAACCACTGTGGCAGAGGTGAAACCGCCATCTGAACCATCCTTCGTGCTCCCGTTCGCGCACATCGTGCGTCAAATTACTTTCTCAGAGTAACAAAATCTCGTCGTTTTTGTTTTCCGCCCCGCACAGGCGCGCTGAGTTGGGAATGAAAACCGCCCCCCTCTATAATTCTCAGTAACGGTGGTGTGGTAAGGAAGCCGCTCCACCGTAATAGAGAAAAAATACAAAGGAGTCGAGAATGAAACCTGATTCCACCACTAGTGTAGGTAAATTCAGGAGGATTGTATACCGCGCTCTCACGGCCACATGCGCAATCGCGTTGACGGCCGGCCTTGCAGGTTGCGGCAACAGCACCGCTGGAACCGTCACTTTGGATTTCTTCCAATTCAAAGCCGAAGCAGCGGACTGGTTCACCGCAAAAGCAAAGGAATTTGAGAAAACCCATCCCAGCATCAAAGTTAACGTCAACAATTCGTCCGACGCAACCACTGATTTGCGTACGCGACTCGTGAAAAATCGTGAACCCGACGTCATCACCATCAATGGCGACATTAATTTCGGCATGCTCGCCGAAGCGGGTGTTTTCCACGATTTCACCGACGATGACATCGTCGACGAACTCAATCCAGGCATGGTGAACATCGCCAAGAGCCTTGTACAAACCAACGACGAATCCAAGAAGCGCCTGTACGGCCTGCCGTATGCGGGCAACGCGTCCGGCTACATCATCAACGCTGACGTGTGGGAAGAAGCGGGCGAGGATCCCGACAATCCGCCGCAGACATGGAGCGAATTCATCGACCTGCTGCAACGCTTCAAGAGCAAGGGCATTGTACCGATCGAAGCGAGCACTGCCGATCCGTGGACACTTCAGGCGCCGCTGGCGTCACTCAACTCCACGCTGGTACCGGAATCCGAATATCTTTCCCTCAAAGACGGATCGAAGAAATTCTCCGACCTGTGGGGCACTGTCAGCGATCAGCTGGTCGAGATCTACCAGAACTACACGCAGAAGAATCCGGCCGTCACTTACCAGCAGGCCACGCAGGATCTGGCCGCAGGCAAAGCCGCGATTCTGCCACTCGGCACCTACGCGATTCCGCAGATCCGACTCATCAACAGCGATGCCAACTTGCGTTTTGCGCAAATGCCGGCAACCGACGATGCCAGCGAACAGCAACTCACCGCAGGCGATGACGTGATCCTGACCATGGGCGCACACACCAAGCATGAGAAGGAAGCGCGCGAATTCATCGACTTCCTGATGAACGACGAAAACATCAAGGACTACTCCAAGCAGCAGTCCGCCTTTACCCCCTACAAAGACACGTATGTGGGCGATGAAGCGCTGAACGGCGTGCTTGACTTCTACCAGGCGGGCAAACTGGCCGACTTCTGCGACCATTACGTGCCAGCCAGCATCAACATCGCAGGCTTCCTGCAGACGCTGGTTCAGTCGGGCAACACCGAAAAATTCCTGAACAGCATGCAATCCGAATACGACAAGATCGAAGCCAGAAACTTCAGGTGAGAGGAGGAACGGACATGACTACCGCACATACTGCAAATACTGCGAAGAAATCTGCAAAAACTTCCAAAAATAAGGTTTCGAAATATTCCAAGCGCAAGGTCGATCCGGCATTTTATTGGATGACCGTTCCGGCTGCGATTCTGGTGTCCATCTTCCTGTATTGGCCGTTCCTGCAGGGCGCGGCATACTCGTTCACTAATTCGCAGGGTTACGGTGATTTTAAATTCATCGGATTGAAGAATTATATTGCGATGTTCCAGGATTCTCGCGTCGGTCACGCGTACCTGTTCACTATTCTCATCGCAGTTTTGATTACGCTCGGCACGAATATTCTCGGCATGTTCCTGGCGGTGCTGCTGAATTCGAAAATCGCATTCAAAAATGGATTCCGTGCGATCTTCTTCATTCCGTACACCCTGTCGGTGCTGGTGATCGGCTACGTGTTCAAGTACATTTTCATGACGCCGCTGCCGGCGCTCGGCCAGGCGCTGCATATTGATTGGCTGTCGACGTCGATGATTTCCAATCCGGATTTGGCATGGTTCCCGATTGTGTTCCTGTCGATCTGGCAGGGCGTTGCCTACTCCACACTGCTGTACTTGGCTGGCCTGCAGACCATCGACAACGAGATTTACGAGGCGGCCGCGATCGACGGTGTGAACGCTTGGCAGAACTTCTGGCAGATCACCTTCCCGCTGATCGGACCGTTCTTCACCATCAACCTCGTGCTGTCCATGAAGAACGCGCTCAGCACCTTCGATCAGGTCGTCGCCTTGACCGAGGGCGGCCCGAACTCCTCCACCGAAACCGTCACCTACCTCATTTGGAAGGGTGGCCTGACCGGTGGCGAGTACTCCTACCAGACCGCAAACGCCGTGCTCTTCTTCATCGTGCTGGCGATCATCGCCTTCGTGCAGCTGCGCATCTCCCGCAGCCAGGAACAGATTTGATTTAGGGGAGGATAAGAAATGACTACTGCAACAGTTACCCCGTCCAAGTCCGGCAAGCCCGCCAAGTTCCGCAGGGACCACAAGATCAACTGGTGGCTGACCGCCGCCGTGGCCGTGCTGAGCCTGACCATTCTGATCCCGCTCTACTTCACCATCGTCACCGCGCTGAAGACTCCGGCCGAGGCCGGCACCTTCGCCCTGCCCACCTCGTGGCAGTGGCATAACTTCGCCGACGCCTCCGCCAAGGTCAACTACCCGAAGGCCGCGCTCAACTCCGCGATTATCACGGTGGCCGCCGTGGTGCTCACCTTGCTGACCAACACCTTCGTGGCCTACGCCGTGGCCCGCAACATGGACAAGCGCTTCTTCCGCTTCCTGTACTACTTCTTCATCGCCGCCATGTTCGTGCCGTTCCCGGTCGTCATGCTGCCGATTGCGAAGCAGATGGGCTCCCTGCACCTGGACAACCAGGTCGGCCTGATCATTCTGTACACGGTGCTCGGCCTGGGCACGAACCTGTTCATCGCCACTGGCTTCATC
>OGZF01001873.1_pt1 | contig 11449 bp, 10 predicted proteins | sample 1576771 | NCBI WGS metagenome assembly OGZF01 (sample SAMEA3541536, study PRJEB24748) | human gut metagenome | biome: human gut; feature: human-associated habitat; material: faeces | place: China | collected 2012
GGGACGTAGGGGTCGGGCGTTCGAGTCGCCTCATTCCGACACTGTAAAGGATAAGCCACTGAAAGTCAGTGGCTTATCTCATTTTAAGCAAATCCGCCGGGACGAAATCGGGACGGGAATTATTAACCATTTGTTTCTGCTGTTAGCAAAAACAAATAAAAAAAAATGTCCAAAATCCAAGAAATCAAGAGTTACACACCACCTATATTACATACGGGTAAAGATTGGTACATTGACTTTTACGCATTCAATCCTGTTGACGGAGTGATGAAACGGAAAAAGATCAAACTGAACTTCATCAAATCCGTTAAGGAAAGAAGGGCATACGCCAAAGGATGCATCAACAGACTATCAGAAAAACTCGCAACAGGATGGAATCCTTGGATTGAGCAAGAATGCGGCAACGCCTTTCTACTGTTCAAAGATGTAATAGACAAATACCGCACTTTTCTCGCCAAAATGCAAAGGGACGGGAGATACCGACAAGAAACGATCAAATCTTATAGCTCCTACCTTCGTAATATGGAAATCTTCAATGAAGAGAAAAAGGTCCCTATCACCTACATTTACCAATTTGATAAGGATTTTTGTGTTATGCTGCTTGACGAAGTGTATATAACTAGGGATAACACTGCATTTACGCGCGATAACTATCTCGGTTTTTTGAAGTCTTTTTCCACCTTCTGTCTGAACCATAACTATTTAACACAGAATCCAACAGCCGGGATCAGTAGTCTGGGAAGAAAAGGGAAAAAAAAGCTACGCAACATCCTGCCACCGGAAACACTTGCAAAAGTGAGCGACTACTTAAAGAACCATAACCCCTATATGTTGCTGGCAAGCTATATTCTATACTATTGTTTTATCCGACCGGCGGAAATGGTAGGATTGAGATTAAACGATATAAGTTTGAAAAAGCAAACAATATTCGTATCAGACAATATATCAAAAAATCGCAAAGATGGCACTATTACATTACCATCAAAAGTCATACATCTCATGTTGGACCTGCACATTTTCAACAATCCCGGTGATTATTATTTATTCTCTGACGGGTTTCGTCCCGGTAAAACAAAAAGATCTGAAAAAATGTTCCGGGACTGGTGGGCACATCATCTCAGAAAAGATTTAAAGCTTTCCGCCCAATATAAGTTTTATTCCTTAAAAGATACAGGTATAACGAATATGTTACGACATTATGATGTGTTAAGCGTACGTGACCAAGCTCGTCACAGCAGTATATTGATGACAGATATTTACACGCCTCATGATATACAGGAAGCCAATGATCTTATAAAAAATTATCAAGGAGATTTTTAGTAAGCAGATATCAAGCGGTTACCCGTCGCTGGGCCGCTTGATATTCTAAAAAAAGTAAAATATGAGATTTTATTTATTATCCTCAATCTTCGCTTTGATTTGTTGAAGTAATCTAAAAGCTCCGGCCATCTTATAGTTGCCCAGACATTGCTTGGCTTGCATGATACAGGATTCAACAGTAAGTTTCAAATCCGGTGTGAAAGCGGATTTGTTAATCTGCATTTCTTTGGGAAGTTCATCAGCATGGTTGTTGAACCATACGATCATTTCATTCAATTCCTCTTCGGAATAAGATTCTTTTTTTTCAGCCATAATACATAAGTTAATGTTAGTTCCGGCAAAGATAACAAAAATAGCCCCGACTCATCACGAGCTGGGGCAGTCCAATTTATAAATTTAAAGTCTTATGATGAATATTGTCTATTGCGCCAATGCTTTACTATCAGCATAACGACAATCAAAACGGTTACACAAACACAGGCAAAACCGATTTGTTTAAGCAAAGTGGATTCTTTTTTATCCTTTACCCCTTCAGTCTTGGTTTCTTCATGTTTGGTGGAAGTGGTTTCCTTGTCAGCTTTCACTTCCGTACTGTCTTTGATTGCAGTTTCCTTCCTTTTATTCTTGCTGAAATCACCTTCCACATGACCGTCTGCCAATAACGGAGGTTTCCCGGTCAGGCTATCGGGCGGTTTTCGGGTATCATAGATACAGAAATCAATTACATAGTTGCCATTAGTGGTTATCAGCTCTCTTAAAGAAGTAGCAGACCCATGTATGATGTTGACTGATTCACTGGTACTATCCTTCCTGATTACTTCTGTATCGGACTTGACAGATTTATGCGAGCTGCCACATGATCCGAACAGCAGGAACAGACACATGAAAGGAGCCGGCATATATTGCTGGCTTACCCAGTTCATAATTCTAACCAACATAAGAGATATCATTTATGCGGTTCATCCACCCCCGTTTGAACTTGTTGTTTGCTGGGCGTTTCCGGCATATATCCTCGATAAAATCAAACCGTGCAATCTTGATCTGGTCAAACAGTTCACGCGGATTACGGGAATTAACTGCGGCAATGGTCTTGGGACCTACAATGCCATCCACTGTAACACCAAGCAAGCGTTGAGGAATCTTAATTCCGTGCGCACCGGATGCCCAGACCCAATCAACCAATATATCAGCAACTGATTGCGATTTTATCTCATCAGCCTTCCATCTGTCCCAGTACATGGTTTTCAAGATTTCCGTCCATTCCTCTTTTGTGAGATTTTTCAATCTTTCAACTGTAGGCTTGGAATATCCTTTCTTTCGGCAATATGCCTCATAGGTTCTGATAGTCACTCCCATATTGGTAGCCCCTCCCAAATCGTCAGGGTCATTTACAAAACCGCCTTCCCATTTCAGAATAAACGGTGCAAGTTTTCTTACGTCAGCCATTTTTCTTTTCCTCTTCTTTAATTTTAATCTTGTCAACTAGGTAGTTAAACTTGGTGTTCACATACACCGCCACCCCGAATATGCTACCTGCATAAATCAGGCATTGGGCGAAGAACCACAAAACCGAGTCATGTATCTGGCCGGTCGGCTCCACGATAAATCCAGCGACAGACAGACTAACACCTGCGATCAACATACCCACCGCCGTACAAATCTGTACATCTTCTTTAGTCTCCTTTTTCATATCTCCTGTTTTTTTAAACAAAGAACGCTCTACTATTCGAAATGCAAAAAGACAAAAAAGGATATGATTATCTGTGGGGGATAATCCATTTGTAAAAATTATTATCCTCCAGCAAAAAAATCCTTTAGCTTTGACAAAAAAAATCAGTGCGACAACACTCCTCTAAAAAAAACGACCAATCGTGATAACAAATTGATCGGTTATGCCCAAGGGCTAAAAATAAAATATAAAATAGATAGGATATCTATGAAATCTATCAGAATCTGTATTTTTTAGCCAGGAGAACCGTTTCTGCCATGATTTTATTTTACACTGAATACCGTTCTCGATGGTGCTTCTTATTAGCTCGCATCAGATCTTTAATCATGGTTTCGTCCATCACCTCGGAATAAATCTGTGTGGTTTTGACTGAAGTATGCCCCAGCAATCGCTGGACTGTCGTAATCGGAACACCTTGATGCACCAATAAGGTGGCACATGTGTGGCGGGCGGTGTGGAAGGTGAACTTCTTTTCAATGCCGGCGGAACCGGCCAGCTTAGTCAATGTTCGGTTGGTTTCGGAATTACAGCCTAACGCCGCCAGTTCTTCAATCCGGTCGTACTTATGCAAGATTTTCAATGCCTTACCGGAAAATAAAAGATAGAGCGGAATATTCAACTTGATACCGGTCTTGACACTATTCAAGCACAACCATTCATGCCCGTCAATGCTCACCAGATTCTTGTAATTAAGTTGGCAAAAATCCGAAAATCGCAGACCGACATAACAACAAAAAAGAAAAGCATCTAATATATGCCTATGGTTGGGATACTTCTCATCAACTTGTAACCGTTCCAACTTCTTCAGCTCATCCGGCAACAGGAAATGATGTTCTTTTTTTTCTTTTTTCAACTTATATTTTTTAAATGGATACGCTTCTTGTGTAATATATCCCTGATTGATTGCTTCATTGACAAGTGTCCGTAATTGGCGCATGTGCTTATGGATAGTATTTACCTGCAACCCTCTAATTCGAAGAAAATTTTCAAAATCTTTTAGGAAAGTATAAGTCAGATCTGAAAAGTCGATTATAGTACGAAATTCTCTCAATAATGTCACTGTAGTCATCATATTATCCTTCGTACTTTGTCTGCGATCTGAAGTTTCTATAACTGTTTTTGCAAATTTGAGAAATGACACAGAAGGACGTATTCCTTTTCTGACCGCCTCTTTCAAAAGTGATAATGTTACTTCAACCCCTCGTTTCCAATACCCTAGTTCTATGGCTTGCAGCTCTAATATATGCTCATATAACATTGCGTTCAACTCATTTGACTGAGGATGGTTAATGACTTGTGCCCCCTCACGACTCCAGCATTCAGGCTTGAGGTAAACATTGGTCTTCAGGTAGATTTTCCTTTGATTTAAATAAGCTTCAACCTGTACAAGGGCCGTGCCTTGCTTATTCAGTTTCTTTTGGCGGTTAAAGACCAACCTGTATCGTATCTTCTCTAGCATATTTTTATTTTAAATTTAGCTATTTCCTCCAAAATAATCAAATTCGACAATATTAATCTTATAATCTCGACCTGGGAGAACTGTTGGGAAATCCGAAGGGAACAAAATCGTTTTCTTCATGGAGTGAATTTACGGATTTTGTAAATGAAATGCCTATAAAAACAATTCAACCTTTCGTTTCCAATTTCAATGCTTTTGCTGGAGAAGGATTCTACGGTAATGTCGTTCAAGGATTGGTTATAAAACAATTAGAAGATGCTGTTTTCATCTTCGGAATAGCAATAGACGGAACATTAATATTTAGAAAAAGGAATTATCCAGACGTTTCAACTTGGGAAGATCCTAAGATAATAATTCACAGTAATAATTGACATAAAATTTACTTCGTAACCGACCTGGGAGAACTGATTGGTGTTGCTACAGCCAAGAAAGATGGACTAATGCCTATGGAACAGTTCTTCGATAGAGATGTTAATCCCATTGAAGATTACAATACATTTACATGGAATGGGATTCGGAAAACAACTAAATCAACATCTAATTCTCCATTCGAAAGTGGTGATGGGCAAAATGCTGTTATATTTATAGGGACAAATGATGTTCAAAAAATAGGGTTTCAAGCAACCTATTCGGGGCAATTGATTAAGATCAGGCTATATTGGGTCGGTAGTTGGGGTAAATGGCAAACTTTTTCGTTGACATAGGATTAAAAAACGGGTGGTCCGGTACAAGCCGGTGCCACCCGATCCTGATATGCACAACGCCATATGCGGTGCAAAGGTAATAAATATCTGAATAAACCGCTATATTTTTCAAGATATAGAGATTTCTTCCAAATCTGATATACTGATTTCATCCGTCACGTTTGTGAAATAGAAGAGATCAGGGTTCTCTGAAAAAACCTCAATCTTGGTTCTTGTCCATACACTGCTATAAACGTAAACATAAAAAGATTTTCTATCTTTAAAAAGTCTGATACTATTATATCCTTTTTCAAATAATTTATTTACGAATATATATTTGTCTGATAAGATCACACGAATATAGTTGCAACTATCCAATGTGCCATTAGGTGAGCTATATATATGTAATATATGATTAATATTACTGCCATAATCACAAACTTTAAACAAAGCAGTTTCCTTATTTCCGGTAGAAATATTATAAATCGTAGAATTTAAGGCTTGAACACTATCGCTCAAGCCTTTATTTTCTTTCGTAGCAATCCCTATCAGTTCTCCCAGCTCTCAACTTATGCTATTATTCTGTTGCAATTTGTTGCCAATCACTTAATGATTCTGTCGTTTCAACAACCGTTAAATCAATCATGGCTTTTATCTCCATAATGCCAGCTGAATTATCAGGGCATTCCAGCATGAAGTCAAAATAATTAGCGCTATTCAACTTTTGATACAGCTTAAATTGGATATCATTTCCACATATCAATTTAAAATGGGAAACTCCATTACGATACCCACTTAATGAAGCTACATAGCAAGACGATATTCCACTTCTTAGCACATATAGTAAGCATATTACAGGCTTATATACATGTAGTTCCTCTTTATATGCTATCTTGTATAATTTGCCTTGAATTAAATCAAAATATGCTGTTCTCCTTGTTAATCCCTTATTAGTATTTGTCGAAAGTGGCAAAAGTTCTCCCAGGACTTTCGCGGCAGCCGAAGAAGATGTCAAAGTTGGGTTCTTGGAACCGTCCAAAGTACGGAGCCAAGAGAAGGTGTCGGACTGGGGCAACTGGTCCTCAAACTCATCTGTTCCGGCTGCCGCAGCGGCAGCAAATGTTGATATTTCTGATGCAGCGGAAACAATCCGTGCGGAAACTAATTCTGTCATCTCATCGACGGTCACCTGTCGTTCGTTGCCGTTTTTATCCACAGCTTTAAAGCCAACTATATTTTCTAAATTCAAATCACTCATAATATCCAAATTTTATAAAGTTCTTATATAAGTTTTCCACGCTTTTGAAGTGCCGCCAATCGATTTGTACAGCTTCTTCCTGCCACCTTTTATCTTGTACCGGGAAAGGTTGCTTCCGTCATAGTTCACGGGATAATCCAAATTGCCCTCGTTGGCATACGCCTCCATTTCGTATGAGATGGTATAATATGCCGAACTCGCAGGATGGCAGATAGGGTTTCCCTTAACCCACTCGACAAAATACCGCCAGTAGTATTTTACCCATGAGCCGATAACCTGTGCCTGACGCAAGTGTATGGTTTCGTGCGTCATACTCTCCTTACCCGCATAGGTCTGCATATACCTATCTATGTTCTCCTTGTTCTCGGCACGGTATATCATCCGTCCGCACCACATCATGAAACGGTATCTCTTGAAAGGATAATGCTTCATGGGAAGCAGCTCAGGAGTATCAAAATCACCCGGCTTGCTTGAGAACAGCATCTTGATTAATTGCCATAATTCTTTCATACTACTCCTTCTTTTTATCCAGATAATCATTCAGTGAGTCCGCCAGCAGACCGGGCAGCATGGAGGTGGAGCGTCTTATGATATCCACCTCCTCTTCGTCAAGTTCCACACCATCTACAGTCGACTTGAAGATTTTCTCCGCAAGGAGATGCGCCTTCAAGCCCGCTACGTTCTTATATATCCAGTCACCGAAGGCCTCAGTGATGTTACTGGCTATAAGCTTTTCTTTTTTAATCCCATCATAAATAGGGAATTGTGCAAAATTTATTCTCATACTTTATATTTAAATTATCCGCAATAAAACATAACCCAATAATTACCCATACACTTAATGAAGCCGGATGCAAAATCCAAATCAATATAAGACACCTCCTGTCCTCCGGGAGCAGGCAGGATCCGTCCTCCTGTCAATCTTACTCCGCCGCTCATACGTTTGAAGTATATAGTATGTCCCGGAACATCCGGAGGAAGCGTCACTTCTATATTGTCTCTATTAATAAACATCACATTATCATCGTTGTTGTTCAATGAAGCTTTGACAGAGATATTCCTCCAGTTGCCAACTATGCCACGAAGAGAAACATAGCTGTCATTGTTCGGATGAAGGAAAATGTTACCTCCCTCCACGAATAGAGGAATGCTCGGAGTCTTGATGTGCATCCCGATCATGGCATTTGGACTCTGTATGTCAATTCCAGCATCATACTTAATCCCTTCAATGGTGACAAACTGCGTGTTTCCCCCGATTCTTACGTTTGCAAATGTCCTTTCGTTATAAAACTCAATTTGTCCGGCAGACAAATTGAAACCGACGTATTTATTTGTTTCATTTTCATAAAGGATCTTTGAGGACAATATTCCCGAAGCGATGGAGAACGGACCGATACGTCCTTTATCCGCTGTGATTGTTCCTGTAATCTCTGCATTCTTACATTTAAAATACCCGGTTACGCCGTTGATAAGAAGAGTTTCACCTTTGTCATTAAAAGATTTGAGAACCTTGTCTTTGAACATGAAGCCGGCTACATTCGCACCATCGGCAAACAGGGTGTCAGTGGCGATATTCACAAACTTCTGCATAGCTTCCCAATTGGAATCACCGTTGACAGATGTGGGTGCAGCGGTAACGGAAGCGCCGTAATTTTTTACAAGGAAATTATAATAAACTCCCCCTATCAGATATATGACCTTATCCCGGTAATCCGCATTCCAGACGTAAGTCTGTCCGGAAGCCCATACGCCTCTGTCACGGGGAAACGCCCCTGTTGCTCCTGTCGCTCCTATGGAACCATCATTTGCAACACCCACCCCTTTTTCAGCGACAAAATTATTATTCCATGCGTTTGCGTCCGACGCGGATTTATAAGCCCGGACGGCAAACTGGGTGTATCCGGCTGTCGCTGGAACGGATATCTGATTGCTTAGGGTAGCACCTACGTGAGCCAGCCAGCTTCCGTTGTATTTGCGGGCTGCCAGATAAAGCGTGCTGCACGTGCTTACATTGCCTGCCACATTCTGTTTGCAAGTGACAAGGAATCCAGACGGGGATGGCGTGCCTGTTGAAGTGAAGTTGATCACGCTGACAGGACTGTCCAGCCAGTAGGATGCCGACGGTCCGACGGGAGCAACCATCTCCTGCCAGTCCGCATGTACCGTCCGGTTCGCAGATCTGCCGGCGAGGATGTATCCGCCGTCTCTTTTCCTGCGGAGTCTGCCGTTTCTGAACTTGGCGATTTTAATCGGAGGGTTGGAGGTTTCAACCTTGCTTAAGTAAGATCCTCCGGCAAACGATACTGTACTGTTCTTGGCATACGGAGTATTGGCGGATTCCCAATGACCGGCTGCTGTGATGCTCTCACCATCCTTTCCGTCACTGCCGTCCACAACCATCGGGACAGTTTCGACATCAACCGCCTGACCGTTCACGTAGAACACGAACTTCAAGCTACTGGTAAAATTACCGGAAGCCACCCCGACACCATCACCGATGGGAACCTCGGCCGCACCGTCATGACTGTACTTTAACTCCCCGTCCGTTGTGGCCGTAGTGACTGCACCGACTGTCTTCATACGCCGACAGGATACCGAAGCTACACTGTAACCGCCGTTCTTGTTCTTGCTGACCATCGTGACCGAAGTGACAAGGCTATAAATTACCGCATCGGAACCGTCCGCCCCGCCACGGACACCGGTTATCTTGAAAGTCAGTTCACGGGTATAGAGCTGCCCGTTCTTCATTGCAGCCAGTGTGATGGTGACCGTATTCTGTTCCGGAACCGACTTTCCGGCAGCGACGGATATCGCCACCGCTCCGGTGGCCTTGCTTGTGCTTGCCGTGAAACCGGCAGGCGTGCTGACTGTCAAAGATTCAAGGGTGAGTTTCTCGGTACCGTACCACATGGACACATGGGTAGTCCATGACTGTGCGGAAGTAGTAACGCCGGTACTGGTAAGAGCGACGCTCACCATCTCATTGTCAAGGTCGGCCATGATATTCGACTCCCCGTCCTTACTCCAACGGTGCACAGGGGCCGGAGTGCTCCATTCACTCCATACTCCATCACGCTTCACACGTTTGCACGCCCATTCCACCTGATGGTCGGCATCCACGCCAAGAAAATCATCTGTCCAGCCTTCCGGTATATAATCATCCTGCTGCTTCGAATCCGGCTTGTCAGGGGTAAGGCCGATGATGTTGGTACGGGTGTAGATCCACTCGTAACCTTTGCCGTCCTTACCGTCAGTCCCGTCTTTGACCATGACCATCCACAAACCATTCCGGTATATGTAAGTACAATGGTCAGCCGTATTTCGGTAGCTGTCACCCTCCTTGGGATTGGACGGATGGGATGCGAATTCACCAAGGAAGGTGATGCTTTCGCCTTTCAGCTCACGCCCGTCCAGAAGCATCTCCCAGTCTTCATGCACGGTCCAGTCGGCTGACTTCCCGGCAAGGATATAACCGCCATCCTTTTTGCGACGATAACTGCCGTTCCTGAACCTTGCGATCCTGATGGGAGGATTGGATGTTTTCACCTTGGAGATAAAAACACAGCCCGCCAAAGTGACCATGGTATTGACCTCGTATGGGGTCTTAGAGGATTCCCAATGACCGCCACCTATTACAGACAGGCCCGGATCACCCTTGTCACCTTTGGCGGCTGATACAAGCCAGTCCGGATTGTTTTCGGATGGCTCGGAAATAGTGCCCTTGTCATTGACGCACAACCATGTGGAACCGTTATGGGGCACACGGGAATAATATGCGTACTTCCTGCCCGGCTCCCAGCTAGGGAAGTCGATAGGAACGCGGACTGTGCTACCGGTAATTTCATCAATTTGAAAAATCAATCCCGTCATGATGATATCCTGCAATACCGCCGAGAACCTGTCGCAGTTGATCCCGTTGATGGTCATACCCTTCTTCTTGCCGAACCAGCTCTTCATCTGTGCCGGCTCCGGGTCCCAGGTGTTGGCATTGTCAACAAGGGTGATACAGCAGTTACCGTCACGCACGTCTATGATGATATAAGTCTGACGCTCCTTGTCGGTGAAGTTCCCCGTCTGTCCGAGACGCATCTCGTTATGGGGAACGAACTCATATCCGGGACGCGGAACCATCACGAATGTCTTCTCGTCGTAATCTGCGGAAGTGATACGGTACTGTATTTTCCGGAAACCAATAAAGTCACCGGTAGTGACGCTTTTGTCATGCCAGAAGCCTAGGAGGATATCGTCCGGCTTCTGTCCCAGCGGTACACCATCCTCCAGATCAGGGGTGACAGTATAGCTGCCGTCACTATTGGCGACAAAGCTTTTTATCTTCAGCCCTCCGCCGGGACTTATAGTATTATATCCTTCAAAATAGGCCTGACGGTTGAAACGAAGTTCTGGTACACTCAGAGAGCTGCGCAGGACCAAAGCCTCCAGCTCGGCACGGGCGTCCTCACCGATGTAACCTCCAGAAACGCCGGTAACGAAATCACCGAACTTGGCGTATTTCTTGATGACGGTTCCGCCCAACAGGGATAATAGGAAACCGGTGCGTTCCTCCGTATCCTTGCGCATGAACATGATCAGCGAGCGCAATGCGGAATACACGTTATGGTCTGTTGCAGGGGTGGAGTCGTGGCTTCCGATCACATACACACCGCTGCCACCACCGCCCGTATAGGTCTGTCCCTTCAGGGTAAGGCTCTCAACCTTTTCCTCCAGCTCCCCGATACGGGAATAGGCGGCGGTTTCCCCGACAGTATAAACAGGTGAGTCAAAGGAATAATCAAGATTGAATTCAAATCCGATAACCCTTGACTGTCTTCCGTTCTCGAAATAAGCCTTGTTGATAAGGTTGACCTTTTGACCGATGCTATAGAAATTATGAACGCCATCCTCACGGTATGCGTCATTTGACATCATCGTGCAGCCATAGGTACTCGGGTCTATCTTGGATTTGGCAGCGTACTTTTCAGTCTTTTCCTTCAACTCCTGCT
>OGZF01001874.1_pt1 | contig 11446 bp, 3 predicted proteins | sample 1576771 | NCBI WGS metagenome assembly OGZF01 (sample SAMEA3541536, study PRJEB24748) | human gut metagenome | biome: human gut; feature: human-associated habitat; material: faeces | place: China | collected 2012
AGCAACGGCATCTCCGCATGCCCGAAGCATTTCGCGGTCAACAGCCAGGAATTGCGCCGCCAGGCCAGCAACTCCGTTGTGGACGAGCGCACCATGCGCGAACTGTACCTGACCGGTTTCGAAATCGCCGTGCGCGAAGCTCATCCGATGACCATCATGACCTCCTACAACGAGATCAACGGCGTCTACGCGCACGAAAACAAACATTTGCTCCAGGAGATTCTGCGCGACGAATGGGGCTTCGACGGCATGGTCGTCTCCGACTGGGGCGGATCCAACTCCGCGGTCGCAGCAGTCAAGGCAGGCGGATCGCTGGAAATGCCGTCTCCGGGCTTCACTTCCGCGCGTGAGCTGGAAGGCGCGGTCAAGGCTGGAACTCTGTCTGAAGCCGATATCAACGCGCGTGCCGCAGAAGTCGCAAAAATCGCGGCAGCGACCAAGCTGGTCGGTGTTGGACGTAACGATCTGCTCAAAGACGATATCGCAGCAGCGCATCACGACGTGGCACGCAAGGTGGCCGAAGGCTCCAGTGTGCTGTTGAAGAACGATAACGCGACCCTGCCATTCAAGGCCGGCACCCGCGTGGCGGTGATCGGCGATATGGCCGCAACCGCACGTTATCAGGGTTCCGGCTCCTCCAAGGTGAACGCCACCAAGGAAGAGAACATTCTTGAAGAGGTCAAGAACGCCGAAGGCCTCGTGCTTGCCGGCTATGAGCAGGGCTATGACCGCCAGGGCAAGGCTGACCGCGTGCTCGTGGAAGACGCAGTCGCGCTGGCTGGCAAGGAAAGCGTTGATGTGGTGCTTGCAGTCGTCGGTCTTGACGAACGCAGCGAATCCGAAGGCCTTGACCGTTCCACCATGGCGATTCCGCAGGTGCAGAACGATCTGGTCGAAGCGCTGAAGGGCGCGGGCAAGCCGATCGTGGTCGTGCTTGTCGCCGGCTCTCCGGTGGAACTGCCGTGGATTGACGACGTTGCCGCAGTGCTTTACGTGGGTCTGTCGGGTCAGGCCGGCGCTTCCGCGACCGTGCGCGCGCTGACCGGTGAGATCAATCCGTCCGGCCACTTGGCTGAAACCTGGCCGATGCATTACGAGGATTGCCCGAGCTCCAGTTGGTATCCGGCGATTGGTCGCGATGCGATCTATCGCGAAGGCCCGTTCGTTGGCTACCGTTATTACGAGACCGCCGGTGTGCCCGTGCGCTTCCCGTTCGGTTACGGCTTGAGCTACTCCACGTTCACCTACAGTGCCGCCACTGCTGGTGAGAACGGCATTGACGTGATGGTCAGCAACGATTCCGATGTTGCCGGTTCGACCGTTGTACAGCTGTACGTGCGCGGTCCGCAGGGTGGTGTGTTGCGTCCGGATCGCGAGCTCAAGGGCTTCGCCAAGGTTTCGCTTGCCGCACACGAAAGCAAGAGCGTGCACATCGATTTCGACCGTTACACCTTCCGTCACTTCGACGTTGCCAGCAACGAATGGAAGACGGAAACCGGCGAGTGGACGCTGATGGTGGGCGACAACGCCGAACACCTGCCGCTTACGATTCCGCACACCGTCGCAGGCGATGTCAATCCGGTTGCCGCGGATACTGCGCTCGGCCATTATCTCAGCGGCCACGTCAAGGAAGTGACCGACGCCGAAATGGCCGTGCTGTTCGGCCATGAGGTTGTGGCACCGGGCAAGCCGGTGACGTTCGGCGTGAACGATCCGATCATGTCGTGGGTGGATTCCAAGGGCTTCGTGGCGCGTACCGTCGCCAAGACGCTCACCAAGCAGGAGGCCAAGATTCGTCAGAAGACCGGCGCTCCGGACCTCAACACCCTGTTCATCCTGAACATGCCTCCGCGAGCCATGAGCAAGATGACCCAAGGCATGGTCGATTCCGCGATGGTCGACGCCATCGTCAAAATCGCCAACGGACACACCTTCCGCGGATTGGGCGGCGTCATCGCCGGCTTCTTCCGCAACCAATCCGCAAACAAGCGCACTGCAAAGGAGCTGAACAATGACTGATAACAACGCAACGCAGCCGGCTGAGAAGGTCGGTCCGATCCGCCAGTGGATCAAGGACCACCCGAACATCTGGGAGTTCATCCTGTTCAACGTGCTGTCGAACATCTCCACCATCACCCGTTTCGTGGTGACGTGGATCGGCACCGCCATCTTCATCAGTGGCATGGGCCTGACGCAGCCGTTCCACTTCCTGATCTTCAACTACGACACTCAGGGCAACGGTCTGGGCGGCTTCCTCACCTTCCTGCTTGCCGAGGCGCTCGCCCAGGTGGTGAACTTCTTCGTGCAGATGAAGTGGGTGTTCAAGTCTGACTCCAGCTTCAAGGATGCCGCTTGGAAGTACGTGATCCTCGCTGTGATCATCGTGGTTGTGAACCTTGTGCTGCCGGGCTATGTGACCGGTCTGTGCCAGGGTTGGGGCATGGGCGCTGGCATTGCCGGCACCATCGCTTCCGTGGTCAACACCCTGCTCGCCGTGATCGTGAGCTACCCGCTGCTCAAGTTCTGGGTTATGCCGAAGAGCAAGTCCAAGGAGACGGCCAAGTAACCCTTCATAGCTGACTTCTTTTTCTTCCCTTCCCAACCCGCCCGGTCTTCCCCCTTTTTCCGGGCGGGCTTTCTTATGCCCTTTTTGCTGCTTTCCTGTAGTTTCTTATGATTTCTGAATATCGAAATGCAATCGTCAGCAGTGTTGCCGGCGTAAAATCGAAAACGAGATTGGCATAAAATCGAAAGTCAAAACAGCGTAAAATCGAAAACGGGATTGGCATAAACTTGAAAGTGCGGAATGATGAGTGATTTGGCGAGGTCCTAAAGCTTCGTCAACCATTAAACGGGGTCGTTCTCTTCCTCTCTCATGACCTCGTTGGAAAAGCCCTGCATAGCTGCGGGGCTTTTCTTTTTGCTCAGAAAGACATACGCTAACCGGCCCCAGCAAATGAACGTTTTTTGTTCTTTTGTCAATCTCTTCCGTATAGTTGTATGCAGTAATCTCCCGAAAGGGGATTGCGAATCTATGAGGGGAGACAATGAGCTCGGAATTGAAGTTCGTCCGTTGCGGGTTTAACGGAGGAACGGAACAGGAATCTGGACGGCAGTGCCTGTCTTTGAAGCGTTGCCTTGCTTCGGTTATTGCTGTTTCCTTGTCCATCGTGTGCATGGTGCCTGCAGCATATGCTCAGAATATAGACGATGTGAGTAGCTCTCCTAACGCCGTAATTTCTGGAGGGGGGGGATAATACTGTCGTAGCTGCTCCTTCTGCTCGCAATGTCAACGTTGACGATAAGACGTCAGAAGAGGCCAATACATCAAACGGTGCGCCAACACCTTCCGAAACGAATCAAGACGCACAGCAGGATTCATCTCCTTCATCTTCTACTACTGGTGATTCTTCCGAATCCTCAAATGGTGCGACAGACAATAAGGCGGACGACTCAGCAGAAGCTACCGCTGGCAATTCCACTAATGATGGAGCCCAAACGCAGGCTCCAAACGATGCTTCTTCTCAAGATGCCAAGAACGATTCCTCAAATGCGACGGATCAATCGCCGGCGAAGGCCGATGTGCAGGTCGCCGCGACGGCGCTTGGCGGCCGTGACTTTGAGGGTCAGGTCACCAAGGAGATCAACGGCAAGACCTACATCCTGATTGGTAACGAGCAGCAGCTGCGTGCGATTGGTTCTGGCAAGAAGGTTATTGGCCGCATCAACAAGGTCACGCAGACTTGCATGCAGCAAGGAGCCCTCAATTATCAGTGGGTGGACGGCACGCCGTCTTCCGAATACGCCGGTGACGCCGATCTCTCCGATTCAGATATTTTGCGCGATACTGATGCCTCCGACCACGACAGTCCACTGCTGGCATGCACGGCGTTAAGCGTCAACAGGACCCGCACCAAGTATTACGGCGTGGGTGCTGATGGCACGCAAACGGACTACTCCGCTGCCAACACCGGCCTGACCTATTCCGCAGACGCCAACTACCTGATCTTCCGTGACATCGACCTGTCCAAGAACGCGGCAGATACCAACAACACCGAGTGGACTCCGCTCATGTTCTCCGGCACTATGCTCGGTGCGGTCTCCAATGACGGCGACACCGAAGCCAGCCTGTGGAAGGCTGTTGGTGCCGATGGCGCAAGCGTGGTTCACGCTACCGCAGCTCGGCCGGTCATCAGCCATGTGGTCGTCAATCAACAGGGCAAGCAGCTGGACGTCAGCAAGCAGCAGGGCATCGGCTTCTTCGCCTCGATCACGAACAAGACCGTGATGAACAGCAACAGTCTGGGCAGCGCCGGTACGGCCGTGGTGTCGAACCTCAAGCTGCAGGATGTGTCGGTGACGAATCATACGAGTGAATCGTATATTCCGCCGACCTTGCTCGGTATGCTCACTTCGGCAGTGGGATTACTGCTCGACACACTGTTGAAGGCGTTAAAACTATTGACATTAGGACAAGTAGATCTTGACCTCAATCTTCAAGGTCTGCTCACCCTGCACAAAGACAATCCTTCCAACCTCGCCACGGGTGCATTTGCCGGCCGTATCTACGGGGACACCAAGGTTACGGACTGCGAGGTAGCAGATGTTTCGGTATCTAGCGTAAGCCGTATGACCGGTGGTTTCGTGGGATATGTTGAGGGCGCAACCCGATACGATGCAGTCTCCGGCATCGTAGGAGCGCTCACCAATGTACTCTCGAAGATCTTGGGTGTCATCCCGTTCCTCGGGCTGGGCGATTTGGTGGACTGGTTGCTGTCCGGCACGCTCGGGCTGAATGCCTTGATTCCGGTTGGCTACTACAACCCGGTTATCTCGAATAGTTCGGTGAACGGGTTCAAAGAGAACGTGGTGATCGGCAACAAGGACAACCCGCAGGCCGGCGGCTTTGTCGGTGCACAGATTGGTGCAATCATCGAGAACTCCTCGGTGACGAGCACGAATGGTTTCACCGTGCGGGCAACGCAATATGCCGGTGGTTTTGCCGGAATAAGCCGCAATGGCAATGTAGGTGGTCTGCTCAACTCGCTTGGTATTGATTTGCTGTCTGCACTGCGTCCGCAGAGCCTCATCGAGAACAGCAACCTGACCGTCGACGGCGATGGCAAGGTCACTGTATCTGCCACGGACTATGCCGGTGGATTTAGCGGCGCGATGGCCAATGCCTACGCGGTCAATAATACGATTTCAGCCACGGCTGCCGTGTCTACTGACAAATCCCACGCCGGAGGATTCACCGGATTTGCCTCCGTGGGATGGGGCCTAGAACTCGGCACGGATGATGCCACGAACGCATCGCTGCTGAAACAACTCACCAAGGCTGTGGCCAAGCTGCTGAGCGGCAGCGGTAGTGGTGCGGGAGAACTGCTGTCCATCGTTGGCGTGAATCCCTCCGTGATTCTCGGCACGCAGATGAAGGGCTCCTTCACCGTTAAGGCTGGTGGCGATTACGCGGGCGGTCTCGTGGGAGAAGGATCGGGCACGGTGATCGGCGACTCCTCGCAGGATCATCTGCAGAACCTCACGTTCTGGAAATACAACAATCCCCGTGGGCTCCCTCAGCAGCGCTCCACTGCCATCAACGGTCTTGAATCAGTCAGCGCCGGCGGCTCCTACGCGGGCGGCATCGCCGGCAATCTGCAACCGACCACAGTGGCTGGGTTGCTCAACAGTGTGGTGAAAATTGGCGATATCGCCACGCTCAAGAAGTTCGACCAGTTTGCCCCGTTCACCGTGGAGAACGTGACTGTTGCTGCCCCGGCATCCGGCTTGACAGTGACGGCTGGCTCATACTATGCGGGCGGTGCCATCGGATGCGCCACCGGTGGTGACGTGACCAACACCAACCTCACTAATCTGGCCACGGTCACGGCCAAGGGAGAAGCCGGCGGTTTCATCGGCTTCTCCGGACCGGGCGACGCCGTTGGCGCCGGCGGCCTTAATGTGCTTGGGCTTATCAAGCTATCCGGTCTGCTATCGGTTGCCCAATATTCTTCGGTTGCAGTCACTGCATCGAATGTGAACGGCATCGCCAACGGATTCACGGTCAAGGCGACCGGCAAGAACGAGAACAACGAGACCACCGATTACGCTGCGGGCGGCTTCTACGGCCAGGCCAACAGCACCAAGACCCGCGAAAGCCATGTGACGAACCTCAAGTCGGTCACGGCCGATACCAGCACATCCGATGGCATAGCGGGTGGCTTCGTGGGCTTCTCCACCACCGGCGGCCTCGCCGACGCACTTAGCAACGCCGATGATTCCAGCGTATTGGACAACCTCATCAAGGGCGGACTGCTGTCCGTGAACGACCTGCTCGGTGCCATGCCGTATCTGATTCCAAGCTATACGGATACCACTGTGTCGTATGTCAACGGTGGTTACGTCGAAGGTGATATCGCGGGAGGCTACGCCGGCAATTTCCAAAGCGGCAAAGTCAATCAGTTCGATAAGAAAGATCTCGAGAACGACCCAACACTGGCAGACGTGCAGTCCCGCGTCCAAGCCAACCCCGTGGCTGTTGTCAACCTCGACCATGTGACCGGCGGCGCATACGCGGGCGGTTTCGGCGGCAAGGTCGTTTCCGGCGCACTCGCTTCGGCTGGTAACGGCGGTCTGAGTCTGCTCGGCAAATTCGGTACGGTGGATCTCGCCAACCTGCTGCAGGTGGTGCAGGGCTATGTGCCGTTCATCTCCTACGCGGGCGTGCATTCCGATGCCACCACCGTGGAGACCACCAGCGGCAACAAGATTTCCGACCCGGATGATCCCGGCTTCACCGTCTCCGCCACCCGACTTGACCAATCCGATACGCAATCCGGTTCCGCCGGCGGCTACATCGGCTACGGTTCCGGTGTGCAGGTGTCCCATTCCAGTGTCACTCAACTGCGCCACACCGATGTCAAGGCACCGAAGAATCTGGAAACCACCGGATCAATCGACGACACCTATCTGAGCAAAGACAGCTCGTATGCAGTCACTGCCGCGCGGTATGCCGGTGGCTATATCGGCAAAATGGATATCGGCTCGGCAGCAGCCGTGGGCGGCGGCCTGAGCCTGCTCGGCCAGAACGTCAATCTCAACGACGTGCTGGATGTGCTCGACGTTGTCGTTTCGACCATCGAGCACTCCGACGTGACCGGCGGCATCGGCGGATACTCCGTGCTGGCCAGCACCGCAGACCATAGGAACGCCAACAACAAGCCCGATCCACTGGGCATGGCCGGCGGCTTCGCCGGAGACATCGAAGGCGGCCATATCCAGGACTCCAGCTCGCACGAGTTCGTATACATCATCGGCCAGGTTTCGGCCGGCGGCTACGTGGGCACCATGCAGCCGGGAGCCGTGGCAAACGTACTCGGCGACGGCAGCGTGCTCAAGAAGCTCGTCAACCTCGACAACCTGCTCTCGCTCGTGCAGGACTTCGTGCCGACGATTCGCAACAGCTCGACCGATGCCGCAGTGTGCGGCGGCGCGGTGCGCGCACAGGCGGCATCGGATACAACCACACGCCGCGGCATGGCCGGCGGCTATGCAGGTCGTAACCGCGGCGGCCATATCTGGGGCAACAACACCGCAGCATGGAAGCAGGAGAACACCGACGGCAAATACAACGGGCCGCAACGCGTAGCCTATGCCGCGCGCATCCGCAGCGTATACGGTGCCGAAATCGCCGGCGGCTACACCGGCTTCATGGAAGCGGCCGATACCGCTGAAGGCGGTTCGCTCTCCTTGCTCGGCGGTCTCATCAAGGCCGGCAACCTCGCCGGCGTGCTGTCCGTGGTCTACCCGACCGAGGAGCACACGAAGGTCACCGGTCCGCTGCGCAATATGAGTTACGACCAGTGGAAGACGTGGGCCGACAACATCGGCAAGTACGGTGCGTATGGCAAGGAATTCACCGATGTGACCACGGCTGATGGTGCGGGCTCTGTTACCGACCAGGATTCCCTGGACAAGTTCCTCGAATCCTACATCTTCGGATTCAACGTCGTCGCAGGACGTGCGGAGTATCAGACTGGCGCGAACTTGCATGATTCCGGCGTCGCCGGCGGACACGTCGGTCTGATGCGCACCGGCACGATCACCGATGGCCAATCGATGGATGTCAAGACCGTCTCTGCCATGCGTGCGGCAGGCGGTTATGCAGGCACGATGGAATCCGGCTCGGCATCCTCGTTCGGCTCTATCCAACTATTCGGCGACAAAGGCATCAAACTTGATTTGGGACAGATGCTCGACGTGGCACAGGTATTTGTGCCCGTCGTCAAATCTTCGAGCGTGGCCGGCTACCGCAAGGGTATGAAGGTCGTGGCCACCGGTGAAGACATCACGCACGGTACCGGTAATGCCGGAGGCTATGCCGGTCTCGCGGTCGGTGGCCAGATCTGGGGCGATCTCGACCAGAACGGCCAGAAGCTTGTCGAGGGTGTCACCGCTGCCGGCGCCAACGTTTCCAACCTGCGCAAGGTGGAAGGGCGCAACAATGTCGGCGGATTTATCGGCGTGGCCACTGCCGGTGCGGTTGCGGATGTGGACACCAATGCGTCCGAGGGATTCCTGCAAGGAATCCTCGACTCGCTGGTATCGAACCCGGCAAGTCTGGTCAGCGTATTGCAGGCCACGGTTACGACGATTCGCGGTGCACATGTGAGCTCGGATGACCCGGCATGGGGATACACGGTCAATGGCGCATATGAGAGCAAGGACGATAAGGGTAATACCACAACCAAGTATGCCCTGAACGCCGGCGGTTTCGCTGGTTCGTTGCAAGCCGCGATCCTCGGTGACAAGGATTCCGCCAAAGGTACCGGCAGTGAAGCGGATCCGAACAATGACCCGGCTTCTCTTACTGTTAACGGGCTGCGCGCTGTCGAAGGCGGGCAATACGCCGGTGGCTTCTTTGGTCTTGCTGATGTATCCAGCGTCGCTTCCGTCGGCGGCGGCGAGGCCGGCGATAAGCAGGATACCAACCTGCTGCTCAAACTGCTCAAGGTCGGCAACGTGGGCGTGCTCGAAGCATTCCGCACCTTCATCTATGACGGTCAGGTCAACGGTGTGAGCGACGGCATCCAGATTGTCGCCCATGATTCCACCACAAAGGGCATGCTTGACTCGAAGCGTTACACCGGTGCGGTCGGTGGCTTCGGCGGTGGACTGATCAATGGCTCTGTGAAGCAGTCTGCGGTCACCAACCTCAACAGTGTGACCGGCGTGAACTACGTGGGCGGCTTCATCGGGCATCTTGGCAAATCCGGCACGGTCGCCGCCGACAATGCACAACTCGGCACGGATGCGCTCAATCTGCTTGGTGCTACGGCCGGCGTACTTGACATCTGGGGCTCGCACGTTGGCGATTCGCGCGTCACCGGCATCCCGGACGGTTATACCGTCACCGCCACACACCATGGCGACAATTACGGCAAAGCCACCGACAAGGCTACCGGACGTGAGGTCGCAGGCGGTTTTGTTGGATACGTGGATTTGGCCAGGGTGAAGGGCTGCACGTCTGACAATCTCAAGAAGGTCACTAGCGGTGAGATTGCCGGCGGATTCGTCGGTGAAACCAGCCGTGCCTATTTGGTTGACGCGAAGGTCAACTCTGTACTTGTGGAACTGCTGCTGCAAGTGGTGAACGCGCTGGTCAAGCTCCTGTACCTCGACAAGGCGGAACAGGTCGGCGTCATCGATTTAGGCAAGTGGTTCCCGGCCATCTTCGGCAAGGTATTCGATCTCAAGGTGCTTTCGGAAGGCGACGTGCTGTACGTGAACCTGTTCGGACTGAAGGTGAGCGTCGCTCTGTCCAAGGCTGATGATGAAAACCAGCAGCAGACCGATGTGGCGATTGTCACCATCGGCGATAGTGTCATCAAACTGCCTTGCAGCAAAGACGGCATTGATATGGATGGGTCGGGCAGCAACCTGACCGTCCAGCTCATCAAGGGCAACCGTACTCGCGTGGAACAGTCCACCGTAACGGGCATCGCCAGTGGCTATGACGTGTTCGGCGGAGGGGCGACTCAGGACACCGACGGCGTGAAGGATCTCCCCACCGGCTACGCGGGCGGCTTCGCCGGACTGAACGACGAGGGCGTGCTGGCAGACGACCACATGGTCTACGCCGACACGATCCGCGGTGCCAGCGGACTGGTCGACCCGTTCTCGAACACCAAACTCAAGTCCGTATGGGACTTCAACACCATGAGCGACATCCTCGGACCGGTCGATGACGGCAACGGCGACAAGGCATACAACACCTATCGCATTTACCGCAAGGCGGCCGCGAACGCTAGTGAGGCCCGCACCTCCGCGCAGGACGGCAACAAGATCTTCTCGCAGAAGAACACGGCAGACGATGCGATGAACACCGGACTCGATCGTTGGGAAGTGAAGCTGTTCGACGTGGTCAACACATACGACAGCGGCGCTGTGCACAGCTCCGCATCCGGCGACGCCGGCACCACTTGGGTCGGCATTAAGGACGCCGTGGTCGACTCCACGGACGGCAGCACCAAGACGAAGCTCGATGCTTACCAGTCCCCGGCCAAGGCCGTGCTCATGCTCGACGCGACCGTGACCGACAACAACGGCGGACTCACCCCCGAACCGGACGACGGCCAGGACCCGTGCGGCAAGGACGGCTGCAAGACCGTGGACCTCACCCTGCAGAAGGTGTGGCGCAACGGCCAGCTGGAACGCCCCGACGCCATCACCCTCGAGGTGACCGCCACGTACACGAATGCGGCGGGCGAACAGGTCAAGGCCGGGAAGCTCGAATGCTTCAAGGACGACTGCGCCACCGAGGAGCGGGACAACCCGTTCACGGTGACCATGACCGCCAAGGAGAACGGCTCCGCGTGGAGCGACACGTGGCGCACGAAGCTCACCGGCCTGCCGGTCGCCTTCGTTGATAAGGGTTCCGGCCCGAACGGCGAGGACGTGACGCGCTACTACACGTACACCGTCAAGGAGCTCAACATGACCTACGCCTCCGGCGACACGGACGGCAACGCCGAGACGAAGACCCCGGCCGAGGCCGGCTACTCGGTGTCCGTCAAGTACGGCACGGACAAGGACGGCAAGTATGTGGTCACCGTCACGAACTTCTCGCCCCTGCCCGAGACCGGCGGCAACGGCATGCTCCTGTTCGTCATGCTCGGCGTGCTCATGCTCGCCCTCGGCACCGCATGGTACCTGCGCGCCAACCGCATGGAACCGGCCGCGGCCGGGGGAGCGGGCGCGGGAACCGCGCTGCCGGTCGGCCGCAAACGCGGTCGGCACACCCGATAACCAGACTTCCCGCCGTCGCACGGCGGCGGGGCAACCAATGTAACCAACTCGAACCGGCCCCGACCGGGACCGATGCAGTACAGAGAAAGGAACAGTGATGAAGTCACTAGTCAGGAAAGTAGCGGCGGGCGTCCTCGCA
>OGZF01001875.1_pt1 | contig 11444 bp, 11 predicted proteins | sample 1576771 | NCBI WGS metagenome assembly OGZF01 (sample SAMEA3541536, study PRJEB24748) | human gut metagenome | biome: human gut; feature: human-associated habitat; material: faeces | place: China | collected 2012
AAGCACGCCGCCAGCGTTCATCCTGAGCCAGGATCAAACTCTCATGTTAAAAGTTTTAATCCAGCCAGAATATCTGGCTTTTCTAAATCAGAAACAAGTTCCTACCGGAATCTTGATTCAGGTTTTACTGTTTTTAAGGTTTGCTTTATTAAAAGCTGTTCGTTCATCTTTCGATGACTTGAATTATTACTCGCGAACTAAATCTTTTTTGTAACCCGGAAGAAATCGGAGATTTCTTCTGAGCGAACTTGTTCGCTTTAGAATCTTTCAAGGTTATTCACTGTTCAGTTATCAATGTTCTCTGTTGTTTTCAGCAACTCTGATATATTATCATAATCATCTGCGCCTGTCAACAACTTTTTTATTTTATTTTGCCTCGCTATGAAGTGGTTTGTTATCACTTACTTGCGACAGCTTGTTAATAATAACAAACCACAATTCATTTGTCAACATCTTTTTTGACAAAAAATTACATTTCTTTTTTGTCTGTTTTTCAGATTGAAAAATCAGATCATACCTTCTTTAATCACATTATGATCGCGCAGTACTTTTTCAATGACAGTTCCTTTTACCACACGAAGCAATGGTTTCTTCAATGCGTTTAACGGTCCCGGCAATGAGATTTCAAGCGGAGACTTTCCGTCCATGAGTTTTACACTGCTGTCTAAGAGTTCGCGGATATCATAAACACTTCCCCATACTTCAGGGACACCTCTGTCGACTTTGAGAAGTCCATAAACAGCTTCCATAGCAGTACGTACAGAATACTCTGTTGTGAAAACGGTGTCGCGAGGAGTATCAGCAAACTGTCCGAGGAATGCAAAGTTGACACATCCGTCAGGAATGACATCCGGGCGGTCACCTTTTGTACGAGGCATAAAGAAAGCAGTAATGTAAGGCATCATTGTCGGTACACAGATCGCACTATTTTCTGCAAGATCCATAATCTGGTCTTCAGGTACTCCGAGATGATACAGCCATTCAGCAGTGATTTCTTTACCTGTACAATCTTTCATAGGTTTCTTAATATAGTCTCCAGGCACATCTGTAAATAAGCCATATACCCATACACATACCTGGTCTTTATCCTGATCTTTAAACTGTCCTTGTCGATTAATTGTCCAGCTAAGCAGCCAGCTTGAATCCTGACAACTTACGATACCTCCTGTTACAACATTTCCTGTGCGAGGGTCACGTTTGCAAATATCAGTGATATATGGGATGATCTTATCATCGAGAGTTGTAACAGTTGCAGATTCCCAGTTCGTTTTTGAAATGTCAGAACAGAATTTTTCCGGATGTCCAAAGGATGGATCCTGTCTGGCAATATTCTTCCAAAGATTCCATACACCGCTTGTACGGACTTCAGCATCTCCGTTCGGGGCATGATTCTGATCTCCATAAATGGTTCCCTCTGTACAACTTCCGTTCGTAACAAATACGAGATCATTTTCCGTCAAAACGATGCCGCTTTCTTTTCCATTTACCTTACATTCTATAGCAGAAGCAATCTTCTTATCTCCTTCAAATTTAAATACAACGTTTGTAACCTCTGTATTGAACTGGAAGTCAACACCAGCAGCCTCCAAATACTTTTGCATAGGAAGAATCAGAGATTCATATTGATTATATTTTGTGAATTTCAATGCACTGAAATCAGGCAGTCCGGCAATGTGATGGATAAATCTCTGGAAGTAGAGTTTCATTTCAAGAGCACTGTGCCAGTTTTCAAATGCAAACATTGTTCTCCAGTATAACCAGAATGTAGAATCGAATACTTCATCATCGAATACATCTTCAATAGTCTTATCGTACAAATCCTCATCTTTTGTCATAAAGAGTTTCATGATCTCCATGCAGCCCTTCTGACTCAAATTAAATTTACCATCTGTATGTGCATCTTTACCACGATTGATGGTAGCACGACAAAGTGAGTAGTTTGGATCATGTTTGTTGAGCCAGTAATATTCATCCAGTACAGAAACACCAGGTGTTTCAATAGAAGGAATACTGCGGAACAAATCCCACAGACATTCAAAATGATTTTCCATTTCACGTCCTCCACGCATTACATAACCGCGGGAAGAATCGTAGATTCCATCACATGCACCGCCGGCAATATCCATCGCTTCCAGAATATGGATGTGAGAACCAGGCATTTGTGCATCACGTACAAGGAAACATGCGGCAGCGAGAGAGGCAAGTCCGCTGCCTACAATATAAGCATGTTTGTCATCTACACCTTCCGGCTTTTCAGGATGAGCAAATGCTTCATAGTTTCCATTAGAATAGTAGATTCCCTTGCTGTTTCGCTTATATTTTCCTCGCTCTGTATTGCGATAATTGTTCTTAATGGAAATGTCATCAGTTTTCTTTTTACTGAACAAAGGTGAAATAGATTGAGATGCATCACCATTTTCAGATTTATTTTTTGCTTTCTGTGCGAGGTATATTGCAGTACCTGTTCCTGCTGCAACTGCTGAGATCATACCAAGTTTTGATTTTTTATTTGCCATAATATAACCACCTTTCTGTGAGCTATCCATTTGTTATGATTATAGTATGAGCATTTTTATTTGTTTTCAATTTACAAAAAGGGAAAAATGATAAAAAACTTATCAAATCATAAATGTCTTTAAAGTGATAATAGAAGGTCATACGGCTGATGCCGCAGTCTTCTGTCAAATATTAGAAAATATGATAAGGTATATACAAAAGATTGATAAATGAAGTATTTAAAGTAGTGCAAAAATGCGAAAAATGTAAATTTTTGAATTCTGTGTTGTATACATCCTGCATTTCTTGATATAATAAATCAGTTAAGGTTCGACTAAATTTTATGGAGGCTAAACTTATGAAACAGAAAAGTGGTTTTAGCGGGCAGATTGGTTTTGTGTTTGCCGCTGCTGGAAGTGCTGTAGGAGTTGGAAATCTCTGGAGGTTCCCATATCTGGCAGCAAAAGATGGGGGAGGACTTTTCCTGATTATTTATTTGGTATTGGTAGTTACTTTTGGATTTACATTATTAACGACAGATATTGCAATTGGACGTAAAACTGGAAAAAGTGCAATTTATGCTTATGAATCGATGCGTTCGAAGTGGAAATTTTTAGGGATTTTGACATTTCTGGTGCCGGTACTGATCATGACATACTATGCAGTTATCGGAGGATGGATTCTGAAGTATATAACAATTTATTTGTTTAGTTCAGGTAAAGAAGCTGTAGCAGATGGATGTTTCACGGGATTTATATCCTCACCATCTTCGGTGTGGTTCAGTTTGCTGTTTATGTTTTTAACAGCACTGATTGTTTATAATGGAGTTGAAAAGGGAATTGAACGTGTATCAAAATTTATCATGCCAATACTTTTGGTGATGGTAATTGTGATTGCAATTTTTTCATTGACACTCAAAACAACTTTAGATGATGGAACTGTCCGTACAGGCTTACAGGGAATGATGATTTATTTGAAACCAGATTTGACTGGCGTTACAGTAGGGCGTTTTCTTCAGATTACGCTGGATGCGATGAGTCAGTTATTTTTCTCTTTGAGTGTATCAATGGGTATTATGATCACATATGGTTCTTATGTAAAGAAAGATGTTGATCTGAACAAGGCAGTATCCCAGATTGAATTGATGGATACAGGAGTAGCATTTTTAGCAGGTGTTATGATCATTCCGGCTGTATTTGTTTTCTCAGGACTTGACGGAATGTCAGCAGGACCTGGACTTATGTTCGTGTCTCTGCCAAATGTATTCTTTAGCATGGGAAAAATCGGAAGATTTATCGGAATTTTATTCTTTGTACTGGCGGGATTTGCAGCATTGACTTCTTGTATCTCAGTATTAGAGTCTATTACAGCAAACTGCATGGAACTTTTCCATACGGAAAGAAAAAAGACAACAGGAGTTTTGTCTGTTATCTATTTGACAGCAACAGCAGTTATAGCATTGGGATATAGCATATTCTATGTAGAAGTGGCATTGCCAAACGGAAGCACAGGTCAGCTGTTGGATATTATGGACTATATCAGTAACAGTTTCTTGATGCCGTTTATTTCATTGTTGTCGGCAATTCTGATTGGATGGATCATGAAACCATCATGGATTGCAGAAGAGATGGAATTAAATGGAAGCAAATTTAAACGTAAAAAGTTATATAATGCCATGATACGTTATATTATGCCGGTCATTATGTTGATTCTATTCTTACAGTCAACAGGTGTACTGAATTTAATTATTAAATAATAACTTTATATATTTTTAAAACGAACTATATCATTGAATGGATGACATAGTTCGTTTTTGTTATGCATATGACAAAAAGGTCCTGAGTGTGGACCTTTTTTAGTTCCGGAAATTTATATTATGGATTACATTTTTTGCATGGTTCATACCCCATTTTAATTACATCAGCTCTTTTTCCGGTGTATTTTTTGCGATTTTTTTTCTTCATCTGTTTTACACTTCCGCAAGTTGGATAGTGGAATTTGTGGTTGTTTGTGTTTAGCACGTAGATAGTGGAAGAAGATGAATTTTTGGTTGTTGAGCTGCTGTCGGAAGAGGTGTCGGCTTTGCTTTCTCCGGTAGCATAATCAATGGATACGCCAGGCTGAACATTGTATACAAATATACAAAAAAGAATACCCTCCCCATTGTCTTCAACAGACATCGCTTCCATAACAACCCCAGACGCAACAAGATTATCTCCGTCATAAACAGGCGTTACCCGATATAATACGTGGTTGCCGGTTTCTTTTATATAATCAGCTGTCATATTTTCAAAAGGAAGCATACCTTGTACATTTAGATATCGTGTTCCGGTAATCAAGTTACGTTCATTGTCATTCTCACCAGTAAGCTGATACCCTATTAAATGACAACGATTATAGAGATATTTTCCATCAACGAAATCATATTTTACAGTATGCCATCCGGAAGGCTTGATTTTGCCGATAGCCCCTCGTTTTTCGGTTGGCATTAAATCTTTTCCGACATTTGCATATGCAACACCGCATCGGCCAAGCTTGTCTAGTGCACTGTACGTTTCAAAGGAAGTGGATACATTTAGTTCACTCTCAGTGAAATAAGGGGTGTTGTTATTAAGAACAACATAAGGGTCTTTAGAGTAAGTCGGAATGCCTGTCAGATCAAAAGAAGTCGAAGCTGCTTTTGCTGCAAACGTCTCGCTACAAACAGAAAGTGAGAGTAGGAGCACTAAAAATAGAGAGAATAATCCTTTGGAACGAAAAATAACTTTTTCCAATCTTTTCATTTTACATAAATCTCCTCTGTTATTTTATCGTGTGAGGAACCGACGAAATCTTCACTGGAAATTAGCTTCCATCCATGCTCAGACAGTGGAATATCAAAATAAAAATCAGCAGGATAGTCCCGGTTCCATTTATATAAGATTATCTTTTTAATTTTTTGCTCAAACGCAGCAACAGAACAGTCTTCAACAAAACATATATCATTGCAGGCAGCTTTACTTAGGAAATTCTCATCAATGTTATAATTTTGAGAATTGTTGATATAATTTTCGGAATCCTTAAATTGCTTTTTTGAATAGTGGTTCATCCAGAAAATTTTTCCAGAAGCCGATTTAAGGATTCTCTCTCTTAGAGTACGATCCTGACTCTGCCTTCTATGATTGAAAAGCATGCCCATATTGTTATCTACGCAAGTTATTAATATCATAATAGTGTATACCTCTTTCTATTGATAATTATATTATATGGTTTTAGATAAAAATATCAATGCATTGTAAGAAAATGGTAAAAGGGAACAGCTATAGCTTTTCATATACCGAAATTCTATAGCTGTTCCCTTTATAGATGTCTTATAGGTTTATAGGAACCTTATTTTGATTTTACATAAGTGTTCAAATCATGAACACAATATTCGTTATATGGATATTTATCAGTTGTTACATATCCAGCCGGAGCATCAATTAACTGTGGAATACGGTTTACGATGGTAGCACAAGTCATTTCTACAGTCGCAGGCCGATTTACAGAAACAGTTGTTTCAGGTTCGCCGATAAAGGTCCAATCATTTCTGTCAAAGTCATCTGGTGCGAATACTTTGCCTACACATTCGGTTTCGAGAGTGATGCCTTCTTCTGTCTCAGTAGTAACAACAGCACGCATACCCGTCGGATCACCAGCTTTGATTGTAGCATTTAAAGTTGTAGAGAAAAGATCTGCGGTATGGGTAGTAGGATAACACTTCTGCGTCTGTGAAATAATATGAAGGTTCATTTTGCTGCAAAGCCAACCATTTTGATTCCACATATATGCCGGAACATACTGACCACATTCAATAAGTTCTTTAAGTTCATCTGGTGACATAGTGTTAATATTTGCAATTTCTTTTTCGAAACGTTCTGGCGTAAATCCTGCACCATGACCTTCTGCAAGTGCGATACCATAATCTTCTACGTTATACCAACTGCTACCATGAATTTTTGTGATTTTGAATGAAGAACCGGCAAGATTTGTAACCATAGTACCCCAAACAAGATCACAGTAGCCAACACCAGTCAGTGTACAGTTGCCCTCTTTAGCAAGTTTGTCCAATTTGTGTGTAAGAGCAGGAGAAGAGTTCCATGGATATAGTGCTTCTTCACAGGTTGTAATCGCATTGATACCATGCTTTGCACAAATTGTAAAAATGTCTTCGAGTTCTGCGATGGTGCTTCTAGTAGCAATGATGCAGACATCCGGTTTCAGATTTCCAAGGATTTCATCTGCCTGGCTTGCATCTGCAATCTGAATTCCGGTAGCCGGATAGCCATCACCTGCAATCTCTGCTGCATCTTTACCTAAAATAGCAGGATTCACATCAAATGCGGCAACTAATTCTGCTCCTTTTTCAATTCCGTAACGAATCAAGTATTTTCCCATTTTACCACAACCGTATTGAGCGAATGTAATTTTTCTTTCCATAAGATACCTCCTTGATTAATACGTATTTTTTGAACTGTTTTGATATAATTATTCTATACCTTTCCAAGAGTCAGCGTCAAGGCAGGAAATCATTTCAAAAAAGTTTGTTTATCAATGTTAGCAATAAAAAATGGCTGCCTGGAAATTCCAAGCAGCCATTTTTAAGAAAGAAAGTGTAAACTATTTGCAAAATAGATGTTTGACTAATGAAAGAAGACCGAAATGCTCAGATTTCATATAATCATTTACAAAATTGTCACAATACATATAACGTTCTGTTCGCATCCATTCTGGAAGAGAAAGTGAATCTAAAGAATTTGTATAAGTTACGAATCTCATAACAGTGCCCCCTTTTAATTTATTTCCGTTTCTTTTAGTTACTTATATTGTAGCACAAAAATAAAGAAAAACTATGGGAAACAATTCTAAAAACAAGGTAGAAAATATGTGTTGTCAGCACAAGAAATGTGCTATATTAAGAATAGAAAATGAGAAATTAAAAAGAGGAGAGGGCGTATGAGTTTTACAATTGAAGATATGATGCTGACAGCGGAAAACAGGTATGCAATGAAGTTTCTGGCAGGGCAAAATGGCTGGGCTAATTCTATTAGCTGGGTGCATCTTTTGGAAGATACAACGATTATACAGAATTTCTGGGGAAAGGAGCTTGCAGTAACAACAGGGCTGGGATTTCCAGACAAAGAAGATTGGATGCAATTGGCGATACAGTTAAACAGACATCATGCATCAGGGCTGATCATTAATGTAGGGCAGTATATTCATGAGGTACCGGAAGAATTGAAAATGTATTGTGATGAAAATGATCTTCCACTCTTAACGGTGCCATGGGAAGTACATTTGTCAGACATGATAAAAGATTTCAGTATTCGTGTGTTTTTACAAGATAGTACAGATGAACAGATTGCTTCGGCATTGATTGCAGCCATTGAATCTCCTGATAACCAGGAGGCATATCGAAAAGAGTTATTACAGTATTTTGACGTGGATGGAAGTTTTCAAGTGCTCTTACTTACTTGTGAAGGACTAGATGCTATGGATACAGTGGAACGAAGAAAATTATCCTATAGAATACAAATGTATCTGGAGGATATTACACATAATGCCAGTTTCTTTTATTACAATTCAGATTTTGTACTGGTTGCCAATGCAATTACAGAAGAGTTTTTATGTCAGCTTGCAGAAGGTGCATTAAAAAGAGGGAAAAAACGAATGCCGGGGGTGGAGTTATGTGTAGGAATCGGAAGCAAATGCATGGACATATCACAGCTTTCGGTAAGTTATCAGAGAGCAAAGGCGGCAACCCACATGGCGATGACACATAAAAAACAACTGGTAAAATTTGATGAGTGCGGGCTATATCGTCTCCTTTATATGGTCAAAGACGAGGGTATTTTAAATGAAATCGAAACTGAATGTTTGAAAGAACTCGAAGAATATGATCATAAACATAATGCAGAGTATGTGGAAACGCTGCAGTCATATCTAAAACATAACGGAAGTATACAAGCGGTGGCGGCAGAGCTGTATACGCATCGGAATACAGTATTATATAGAATAGGAAATATCAAGAAAATTTTGAACAATGAGCTTAAAACACCGGATGAGAGATTGCCGTATCAGATTGCATTTTATATCAGAAGTATGCAGGAAGAAAAAAACTCTTGACAAAGCAACATGAACGCTGTTCATATAGCGGGATATTTTGAATATAGTAGAAAAGCTGTAAACTAAGAAATTAGTGAGCAGCTTTTTTTTAGTTGTTTTGTGTGAATAGCATATGTTATACTAATACAAAGCATATTTCTTATGAATCTAAGGTGACAATTCACCATCTATTTTCTAATTTCATTTCAGAAGTCTATGCTTTAGATACCAATAGTTATGTAAAGCAGGAGGCGGCTGAAAAAAGTAGATGACCTCCTGCAAAAAGGAGGAAAAGTGAATATGTCAAAACGAAAGAATGCGCAGAGAAGCAGGAAGTATTCTGTACGGAATCGGCCGGTAAAAGCAACAAAGAAGTACAAAGATACCATTTTTCGTATGCTGTTTGAAAACAAGGAAAATCTGTTGTCACTTTACAACGCAATGAATCACAAGAATTATACCGATGCAGATGCATTACAGGTAGTAACATTGGAAAATTCGATTTATATGGGAATGAAAAATGACTTGGCATTTATTCTGGATATGAATTTGTATCTGTATGAACACCAGTCTACATATAACCCGAACATGCCGTTAAGAGACCTGTTTTATATCTCTAATGAATATCAGAAACTGGTCGTTCAGAAGTCTTTGTATTCGTCAGTGCTACAGAAGATTCCGGCACCAAAATTTGTTGTGTTCTATAATGGAATGAAAGAGATTGAAGACATTAGTGAATTCAGACTTTCATCAGCATATGAATGCCAGACAGATGATCCGGATCTGGAATTGCGAGTAACCGTGCTGAATGTTAATGAAGGTCATAATCAGGAACTGATGGAACACTGTCAAACATTAAAGGAATATGCTCAGTATGTAGCGAAAGTCCGTAAATATACTTCTTTAGGAGAGCTGTCATTAGAAGAAGCGGTAGAATGTGCTGTTGAAGAATGTATAAAAGAAGGAATATTAGCGGAATTTCTAATCCAAAATCGAGCTGAGGTGATTAGCATGAGTATATTCGAATATAACAAGGATGAAGAAGAGAAAAAGCTGAGGAAGGCTGAATTTGAGGCCGGACGAGAGGCAGGCTTAGAGGAAGGCCGAATGGCTGGAATCGAAGAAGGTCGAATTGAACTGCTAAAGCAACAAATTCAAAGAAAACTTTCTAAAGGAAAATCAATAGATGAGATAGCAGAAGAATTAGAAGAATCCGTTACTATTATAGAGAACCTTATAGTTGATGGTGAAATAAAAAAATAGTTTGAATGTTAGAAGAAGCTGCGAGCTAAGAAATTAGTGAGCAGCTTCTTTCTCTATAAAAGAAAGTTACACATCTAGTAACTCGATCAACTTATCAAGAAATGCTTCTTCCCCTAATGTATTAATTTTGAAAAATACAGCTTGACTTCCTCCTGATGTAATTGCGGAAAGTTGAACAGGAGCTTTGCCGTTTTGAAAAAGTGTAATATTAAGACTAACTCTATTTCCACCAGCATAGCTGTAACGCTCAAAAACACGAACACTGCAACGCGCAGTTCCACTTTGAAAATCACTGGCATCTTCTAGTGTTGCTGACATACTGTTATTTAATATCCCATTTTCGATATTGGAAAGTAACTGATCAAAATCTTCATTTATACTTCTTTCTATTTTTGCCATACACAACCACTCCTTAATTATCTAAAAATCCTGCACTACCGTTCATACGATGCAATAATTTCTTTGCTATCTGCTATTTTATAATCAAGTGTTTCCAAATTACCAATCAAATCAAATGTTATATCTGCATTAACCTGCAATTCATCTTCGAGCTTAGAGGCAGATGGCTCAACTTTTAGAAAAACTGTTAATCCATAAGGCTCACTTTCAGACTGTATCTCTATACTGTCATATGCGTATCCTTCCGGATAATCTTGACTGCTTACAATTTTTATAACATTCGAAGAATCTCCTACATAATCTGTCTTGTACTGTGATAAATCAGGAATCTCATACATTTTTTCTTTTCTTCCACATGCAGGAACTGAGATTATTGATAATACAATTAGAATAATTGTAATGACTTTTTTCTTCATAAGCAATCTCCTCTCTACAGTAAGATAGCACAATCACCTGAATTCTTCAAATACCGATTTTTTCAATTCCATATTACATATGATCTTTCTTGGTTATTTTAATAGATCTGTAATACAAATCTTTAAATCATCATAAATTCCAACACTGATTTCATCGTCAAAAGAATATTGTGTTGAATCCTCAACATTACCAAAGTAGTAAACTTGAACCGTTTGCTTCATAGGGTTTACAATCCAATATTCCCGAACACCAGCAGTACGATATTTGAATAACTTGGTCAAATAATCCATTCTCTGACTGCTTGGTGATACGATTTCGATAATGAAATCCGGTGCACCATTACATCCTCTGTCATTCATTTTGTTTGGATCACAGATTACTGAGATATCCGGCTCTACATAATTCCGATCATCTTGATTGAGAAATACAGCGAATGGTGCAGGGTAAACTTTGCATGGTCCGTTATTATTTCTAATATAATTTCTGAGAGTTGCAGAAAGCTCCATTACTAATTCCTGATGCAACGGACTTGGTGGTGCCATGTCATAAATCTGTCCGTCAATCAGCTCTGCACGTTTTCCTTCTGGAAGAGCGTAGATGTCTTCGACTGTGTAAGTATCGTTTTTTAATAGTGGCATGTGATCACATCCTTTCTACTTGATTGTATGACTTAAGTATAACCAATTTTATCTCAGTCGAGAAGACTGAGATAAACGCTCCGCGAGGATGCGCAGTGATTCTGATAG
>OGZF01001878.1_pt1 | contig 11435 bp, 12 predicted proteins | sample 1576771 | NCBI WGS metagenome assembly OGZF01 (sample SAMEA3541536, study PRJEB24748) | human gut metagenome | biome: human gut; feature: human-associated habitat; material: faeces | place: China | collected 2012
AAAGGAGCGCTCCCTAAAACCAAATCAGCACCATCAGTATTCCTATCCCCAGAGCAGATCCAACTCCTTTTGCGTCATTGCAGCGTGTCGTGGCTGCGGTTAGCGATTGAACTGTCTTTCGTGTGCACACTTCGCAGAGGTGAATTGTTGGCGTTGACATGGGACGATATTAACTGGGAACAGAATTCATTGCAGATCAGCAAGACATTGTGTCGGGTCAGCAAGGATGCGATGTTGCTGTTAGAAGAGCGAGATGTTTTGCACGTATTCCCAACTGACGCACACAGTAGAACAGTCCTCGTTCTAAAATCGCCCAAGACGGAATCAAGCAATCGCATCGTCTATCTTCCACCGTCGTTAAAGTGCTCCCTGCTTGAATGGCAGAATGAGCAGAAAAAATCAGCCATCGGTGAATTGCCGAGGCTGATTTTCGCTTATGAAGATAACCGACCGCTGCAAGGCGGCGTTCTTACGAAACATTTTCAAAATCTTCTGGAGCAATGCAATCTCCCAAAAGTGACCTTCCACAGTTTACGCCACAGCAGTATCACCTATAAGCTGGTTCTGACAGGCGGGGACATTAAGGCGGTGCAGGGAGATTCGGGCCACTCGCAAGCAGACATGATCACCGAGATCTATGGTCACATACTGGATGCAAATCGCCGTAAGACTACGGAACGGTTTGAGGAAGAATTCTATCAAAATTATGGCACCATTTCGTGTAATCGAATCTAAGAGCATCCGCTTAGGAGGCGGAAGCTCGATAGATACAGCCAGCAGGTGGCAAAATCCCGTTGGGAAATAGCGATACATGCATTATCTGAGTCATTCTAATCAATAAGTAGAAATCAATAAGGGATTACTCCCTTTTTATAATAGAAAGTTAAATGCGCAAAGGAGAAACAGAATAATATGAATGACAGATTTACCCCATCAATCAACGACTTGTCTGGTGCGTTGACACTTCCATTGATTAGCAAGCTATTTGCAGAATATCAAAGCATTGAAAAGATGGATGCCCTGCTGCAGATGTTGACAGTATTATTTCGCTGCGGCCATACCGCTCAAGCATTTGATATATTCTGTGCGCTCTTTCAAACATCTGGATTAACTCTGCCGCAAGAGTTTTACAGCGGCATAAAGACTGACCTGGATAAGCATAAGTTTGTGGGAGAGTTTCTAACCGATTTTCAAGAGATACTGGATGAGCTGCATATTTGATTTTTAGAAATGCGACTTTCCGAAAAAATGCAACAGTCCAATATCGCGCTTATTCGCTTGCCGTATATGGCATGATAATGATTTGAGAGAAGGTGAAGTGAAATGAAAGCAGCAGTACTATTTTGCCACACAGATGAACAGGAACCCAATGCAGCAGTCGAACGAGAATTGGGCAGACAATACACACAATTATCTCAATACGCGAATGCGTATGGTTTTGAACTGGAGCAAGTCTTTTTCCACGTTGGGCAATTGGATTATGAACATCCCGATGATGTACTTTTGCGATTTTTGCGTGGATTGCAAAATAGCAGATCGAACATTGTTATCGCAGAAACGCGAGACTACTTCCCAGAGAGTCAAATGAGGTTTATTCCTCCGATACATGCGTGCTTTTTGAAGGAACATATTCAACAAATGAAGATAGGCAGCAGGCAGCACCCATTGCCTGCCGAAAAGAAAACTTTATCCGGAAAACCATATCTATACAACAAAGAGAAAAACCGTTGAAATTTGATGAGTCTTGACGGATAATGAAGGCATCCCATAAAAGGATGTGACAGCTATGGTTGCGAAAGTAACGCAATATCTTCAGGATGTTCTGGCGCCGACATTGGACCATTTTCATGTTCCGGCAGCATATGCGAGACAGATTATAGATACAGTTGAGCTGCAAATGACATCATTTTTGCGACATTGGGATGATCTTGCCTTTCGGAGAACATTATTGCTGTTAGGCTCAGAAGAAGGCCCTTTTTATGAGCCTGCCGGAAAAGCTGATGTGAAATGTTTTATAGTTGTAACGCTCCGAAATAGCCCGATTGAAACAATCCAGAGCGACAATTATGCTTGTGCGGGAATGCAGGACAGCCTCTCTAGTCAGGATGTGAAGGAAATTACCAGCGGAGCGATCCGCTTTTTCAATCCCCTGGATTTTTCCTCCATGTGCTTACAGGCGAAGAACTGTTCGGGATATGATTACTATCAAGAAATCGCGGAACGCCATCCCGTCGCGTGGGCGGCTCTGCGGGCATTAGGGACAACTTCGGCTAAAATTATTGATTATCCAAAAGTTCAATATGATACTCCTTTTTCAATCGAAGCCTGCGGTGAGATTCAAACCGACTGTGCGGATGAACTTCAACAAAAGAGGCTTATCCCCAAAGTAGTATTCGACGGATACTCTGCGATGTGGGACCCTCAACTGCTTGAGGTATTGCGAAGCCTTTCCCCTTCGTCCAGAAGTATTTTTGTCGTAGAATCCTTGAAGTCTGCCACTAGAAATTTCGAAAAGCTGCTAGATATTCTGGAATTCTTGCTGACGCATGACCTGAAATTCGCTTCAACGAACTTCTACATAGAGAATGGACATGTTGAACGCAGAATAAAGCCTTTGCGTGCTGGACATACATCGAAAGAAATTGCGAAAAACTTTTCTCAGACGGCAGGGTTAGGATACCGACATGCTGCTGCATTGAATCAACTCTGAGCTAAATTGATAGGAAAAGCGCAGCCGCTTCGCAAACTCAACGAGGTGGCTGTGCTTTTTCATCAGGCAATTACATAGCTTTTGATGAAGGAGGTGTGCCATGGAAGCACAGAAACTGGTGGTCAGATGTTTTTACGATAATGATGGGGAGTCCATACGGGACTTGCTATATTCATCCTTCGCTGCCTTCCTCAAGCGGGAGCTTGGAAAATTTGCGCCCGCACAGGAGCATCCTGTATGATAGACGGGATGAATGGCCGCTTATCTCAGGAGGTTAGAGTATGTATCAAGAGATAAGCAACCCTATGGATTATCATGTGGCATTATACATCAGACTATCAAAAGAGGATGAGAGCGAAGGACCATCGCAGAGCGTGACCAATCAGAAATCCCTTTTAGATGAATTCGTGCAAAAACATCGTTTGCAGCTCTATGACACCTACATTGACGATGGCTGGAGCGGTACAAACTTCGACCGTCCGGCCTTTCAGCGCATGGTAGAGGACATTGAGGCCAAGAAGGTCAATATGGTTATCACCAAAGACCTCTCCCGTCTGGGGCGTGACTACATCATGACCGGCCACTACATGGAGCGGTACTTCCCAGAGCATCGGGTGCGCTACATTTCCCTCTTGGATGGGATTGACACCGGCGTGGAGGCCAGCGCCAATGATATTACGCCCTTCCGCGCCATTATGAACGACATGTATGCCAAGGACATTTCCAAGAAGATCAAGTCCGTCAAGCGGGATAAGCAGCGCAAGGGGCAGTTTATCGGCGGCAAACCGGTATATGGCTACAAAATGCACCCGACCGAAAAGAACAAGATCATCATTGATGAGGAGGTTGCGCCCATAGTGCGGCGGATCTTTGCCATGGCGCTGGATGGCGTTAGCTGCCGCCAAATTGCCGCTACGCTGAACGAGGAGGGCGTCCCTACACCGGCCACCTACTGTGGCTGGAACATGGGCCGCAAAGGCCCCTATGCGGGGCTGTGGAGCAGCGAGCGCATTTCCAATATGCTGCAAAATGAGACCTACATCGGCAATATGGTGCAGGGGCGGCAAGTGAAGATCAGCTACAAGTCTAAGAAGTGTTTGCATCAGGGTCGTAATAACTGGGTTGTGGTTGAAGATACCCATGAGCCACTGATCGACGCTGAGAGTTTCCGCAAGGTGCGGATGCTGGTGAACAGCCGCAAACGCACCCGAAGCCGTACTTATGATTTTCTGTTGAAGGGCTTGATTTTCTGCCACGAATGCGGTCATCCCTTGGGCGTGCTGAATCGCCCCAACGCCAAGGGAGAAGAAACATTGTATTTCGTCTGCCGTACCTATCAGCGTTTTACCAAGAACAGTGCCTGCACCACACATTATATCAAGGAGAAAACGGTAACGGATGCAGTGATTGCCAAGGTTCGAGAGGTCTGCGAAGACTATTTGACCGCGGAAGCATTGCTTCCCGCTGCGGAAAAGGCGGTGAAGGAGGCGTCGCAGGAGAGCAAGACGGCGGCGGAGATCAGCGCTCTGCAAAATAAGAGTGCCAACCTTACAGATCACCTTGACCGAATGTACACCGACCGTCTTTCCGGTTTGTTGCCGGAGGAGGACTTTCAGCGTATCTTCACCCGTATCAAGGACGAACGGGCGCAGCTGGAGGAACGAATCAAGGAGCTTCAACAGCAGCAAAAGAACCCTATCAGCCAAACAGAGCGAGCAAAAGATTTGGTGCAAAGATACCTTGATACCGCCTGTGCCAACCGGGAACTACTGGTGAGCCTGATCGAGCGGATCGAGCTGACAGCGGACAGGGAGATCATTGTCAAGTTTCGATTTGCAGAGCTTCAGCAGACGGGATAAATCTGTTCATATCAATGGTTTGCGCCGTTGTGAGCGGCGCAATTTTCAAGACGAAATCACTTACAATAGTTCCCGCGCTACGTATCCCGCATCGAAAAGCGCGCGCTGCAAAAGCTGGAGGAAGCCCTCGGTGAACGGGAATAAAAAACGCGGGGCGCATTAGCGCCCCGCTTATGGTATTAAGGAGATAAACCGACAGAACAATATCGCCCTGCTATATTATTACGCTGGCTTAGAAACTTTTTCATCGGTGCCGCCAAGTGCGGCCATAAGCAAGTTCAACCAATTGAAGATTTGATCGTTTCCTTGAGTATTATCACACCAGGCCTGATAAAATGCTGGAATTTTAAAGTCGTTGGAGTTCAGTGTGTTTCTGCCGGAGCCGTCGTTTTTAAGATATGTTTCTGCAAATTGCGCCACAAGTGTGGAATATTGTAAGATCAATTCGATGATGTATTCTTTGGCGCACTTTACATGGTCGGCGCTGTAATCGAAATTGGCAAACGAACGCTCTGTTGTTAAAGGCTTGCCTGCGTGGTTTAATGCATTTACAACATATGCTACAAAAAAGTACTGCCATTTGCCAGAACGGCCAGAGTGTTGGCATCGGGGGTTGCCGCATTCCGATACTGCTTTTCTACCAAACGGTATACTTCGGAGATGCTCACGGCAAAGTTGACAGGCTTGTACCAGGATAGGAATAAAGCGGCCTTGTCATCGTACAGATCGAACGGAGCATATATCGGTTTGGAAGGATCGCTCTCGGAAAATTCGACGGTGTCATATTCGCTGGAGGTATCACTATACCGAACGATGACCTGTGTGGGGCTGGAACGTGCTTCACCGGGAGCGTTGTAATATGGCGGCGTGACGAATGACAACCTTACAAAATGCATTGAATGTGTACTGGATATGGACTTTGTAATCTTCAAAATTATTCATAAAAGCCTCTCCTTATATATACGAATGTTGATATACTAAAAACTAAAATTCCAGAAATAATTAAAAGAGATTGGATATTTATAATGTCAGCGAGTGGTCCAAAAAATATCATGCCTAACGGTAATGCACAAGAATTGGCAATTTGCATGAAGCTGAATATGCGCCCTTGCATTTCCTGCTCAACTTTCTCTTGGATAGACGCTGTAATCGGAGTATTATAGCAAGGAGATGTAATTCCTATTAGCACATTAAAAATCAAATAAACTATGAATACAGGAGAAATTCCTAACCCTATCATCAGCATACCATAAACTCCACCTGCCACTAATGTAGTATTCAGTTTTTTCTTAAAACCACCCCATGATGTAATAATTGCTCCTCCAATAATCATTCCAAAACTATATGTCATTTCACTCATGGTTAAGCGCCAAACTTCTGTTCCAAATGTTCTGCTTACCATGAGCGGGGTTAAAAAAGCAGATGGACTAATTAGAAATAAAATGAGTAATTGAAAAATCAGCAGTCTGCTCATAAAAGTATGATTCTTTAGATAGACCGCGCCCTCCTTCATTTCTGTGAAATGTGATTTGGTCATTCTGACTTCGATATTTAAGGGCTTTACTGGAACCGTTGAGGTTATACTCACTCCAACTAAAGCAGTAAAAATATCAATAAATAAAGTTGCTTCTAATGTTGCTATCGACAGAATAGCACCGCTAATAGCTGGAGAAACAAACATAATAATTGATGATAAAGTGCTGTTAAATCCATTAACTTGCATTAGATATTTTTGTGGAACTATTTGGGGGATAATTGCATTTACTGCTGGAGTTTGTATTCCCGTCCCGGCAGACCGGATTGCTAAAACAACTAAAAGCAATTCGATATTCTTGTGTCCAGTAAGAAAAAATACAGCTAATATCAGAGTAGCACTTGCAATAAAGCAATCCGTTATCATCACAATCCCTTTTCGGCTATAACGATCAATCCATACTCCTGCAAAGAGGGAAATCAATATTTGCGGTAAGAACCCGCATAAAGTGGAGAGGGTTATCATTTTCCCGGAAGAAGTTGTTAATGTGATATACCAAATTATTGCATATTGAACAATAGATGAACCCAACAGGGATATTGTTTGCGCAGATAAAAACCGAGCAATATGGCTTTTCCATTTGTATTCATTCATAAAGATTGTTCCTTTCAAAAAAATAGAGACTATGGCGATAATCTACCATAGCCCCTAAAAGTAAATATAAAAATAGAGACTATGGCGAAACATTGTCCACAGTCTCTAACTAAAGTCTGCTCGTTTCTATCATCGAGGAAATAGGTACACAAAACAGAGGGTATTAAAATCTCAATACCCTTATTCTTGCTTGTTTCCCTATTTCCCGATGAAAAAGAAAGCAATCATGCTTTTAGTTTAAGCTCCGTACAATGCTTCATCGGATACATTTGCACAGAGCTGATCCGTCTTTTTAATTCGTCAATTACAATTCTATTTTTCATGTAGTTCACTCCTGTTTCTAATTATAGCAAAGGTATCTTCTAAAAGCAAGGGTTTAGAAATAGTTGGGCTGCTGTCTGTCAAATTCTTGTGTGCTACTTTATAGCACATGAGCTTTGGCGCAGGGAATGTCCCTGTGAGAAGCGATGCCGCGTTTATCGTTTTGCCTTATTCTGCCGCGTGCTTATAAAGTGAACGGCTTTTTGCCGCTGACGAGGTCCTTCCACAGCGGGGACATGCCGCGTAAGTATTCCACGACCTCGGGCACGGCATCGAGGATGCGGTCGATTTCCTCGTCGGTGTTCCACTCGCACAGACTCAGGCGCAGCGAGCCGTGCGCCACGTCATGCGGGCGGCCGATGGCCAGCAGCACATGGCTGGGGTCGAGCGAGCCGGACGTGCAGGCGCTGCCGGATGAAGCGGCGATGCCCTTGCGGTCGAGCAGGAGCAGCAGCGACTCGCCCTCGATGCCCTCGAAGCAGAAGTTCACCGTACCGGGCACGCGCTGCGCGCGGTCGCCGTTGAGCCGGGCGTGCTCGATGGTCGAGAGGCCGGCGATGAGCGTCTCGCGCAGGCGCGTGACTTTCTCCGTGTTCTCGGCCATGTGGTCGACCGCCTCGCGCAGCGCTGCGGCCATGCCGGCAATAGCCGGAGTGTTCTCCGTGCCGCCGCGCTTGCCGCGCTCCTGCGCGCCGCCCTCGATGATGTTCGTGAGCGGGATGCCGCGCCTGGCGTACAAAAAGCCGACGCCGCGCGGTCCGTGGAACTTGTGCGCCGAGCACGAGAGCAGGTCGATGTGCATCTCCTGCACGTTCACGGGGACGTGGCCGACGGCCTGCACCGCGTCCGTGTGAAACGGGATGCCCCGCTCGCGGCAGAGCGCGCCGATGGCCTCAATGGGCTGGATGGTGCCGATCTCGTTGTTGGCGAACATGATGGACACGAGCGCCGTGTCGTCCCGGATGGCCGCGGCCACGTCCTCGACGCGGACGACGCCGTTTTCGTGCACATCCAGCAGCGTCACGTCAAAGCCCTCCTTACGGAGCTTGTCGAGCGTGTGCAGCACCGCATGGTGCTCGAATTTCGTGGATATCAGATGTTTTTTCCCTTTGCGAGCGCCGTTTCTGGCGGCGGAGATGATGGCCTGATTGTCAGCCTCGCTGCCGCCGGAGGTGAACACGATCTCGCGCGGATCGGCAGCGCCAATCAGCTGCGCGATCTCAGTGCGGCAGGCGAGCAGATGCTCGGCCGCCTCCTGCCCGAGGGTGTAGAGCGTGCTGGGATTGCCGTAGATCTCGTCAAAATACGGAAGCATGGCTTCCTTTGCGGCGGGGGATAGTTTTGTGGTTGCCGCATTGTCTGCGTAGACGCGCATGAGACTGTCCTCCTTTAATTCCTATTTGCTTTGTGGGTAAATGATACCATGTATTTCCCACACTGTCAATAGGAATTTGAAAAAGAAAACCGGGGAAAGAAAACACACGTTCTTTCCCCGGTTCTGCGCCCTTATGCCTTGCCGTCGAGCAGGTCCTGCACGGACACGCCGGACAGGTAGTTATCCATAACGGCGTCGAGCTTTTTCCACATCGGCAGCGTCAGGCACTGGGCCGCGCGCTCACAGCCGTTCTCCCCGGCGTCAAGACACGACACGGCGGCCATGCTGCCCTCGGTGCTGTGCAGCACCTCCGCGACCGTGATCTCGCTCGCCGGCCGGCTCAGGCGGTAGCCGCCCTCCTTGCCGCGCTGGCTGTTGACGAGGTTCGCGCGGTTGAGCGCCGCTGCGATCGCCTCCATATATTTCAGGGACACATCCTGCCGCTGCGACACGGTCTTGAGCGAGATGAAGCCCTCGTCGCAATGCTGCGCCAGGTCGATCATCAGGCGCAGCGCGTAGCGCCCCTTGGTTGAGATGACCATAATCTGTTGCCTCCTTGCTGCACAGGTGTGTGTGCAGATGCTAAGGATAATATACTACCAAATCACAAGGAATTCAAGCCGAATGTTGCAGATGTAAAAAAAGCCGGGGCGCATCCCCGGCCTTTTCTTATTTGGCTTCTTTGGCTTCCTGTTCGGCCACGAGCGGCTCGACCACGCGCATGGCGTCGAGCGTGCGCGTCAGTAGCTCGTCCAGACTCCAGCCGAGCATATCCGCGCCGCGCTGGATCACCTCGCGCGAGCAGCCCGCCGCAAAGCCGCTGCTCTTATATTTCTTCTTGAGCGACTTGAGCTCCATATCCTGCACGCTCTTGGACGGACGCATCAGCGCCGCCGCGCCGATCAGGCCAGTCAGCTCATCGGTCGCAAAGAGCACCTTTTCCATCTCGTGCTCCGGCTGGATGTCCACCGTGATGCCGTAGCCGTGGCTGGCTGTGGCGTGGATCAGCCGCTCGTCGAGATCCCGCTCGCGCATGATCTCCTGCGACTGGATGCAGTGCTGATCGGGATAGCGCTCAAAATCCAGATCATGCAGCAGGCCGACGATGCCCCAGAAATCCACCTCGTCGCCGTAGCCGAGCTCCTGCGCGAAATAGCGCATGACGCCCTCGACCGTGCGGGCATGATGCAGATGGAACGGATCCTGGTTATACTCCGTCAACAGTGCCCAGGCTTCCTCCCGGTTCAGTTGCTTGCTCATAGCAAAGCCTCCTAATACATATCTTTTTTGTAGGTCTAAGAAAGAATAGCATTAACATAGCACAGTCGCCGCTGGATTTCAAGTAGTTTTTTCGCTGAACACCCGGAAGTCAATGTGTCCGAAAATTGACACACTGCAAAAAATATACCATTATTTGACTAAACGTTGGCTTTCTGCAGCGCTGCTTCTTTTTGGAATTTCCAGACGCTTTCTGCCACTTGTGTCACTCTTTTACGCTTTTTGTGAGCAAAATATACGAGCCGGTCGATTTTATTTCATTGCTTTTTGTCAAAAAGTATGTTATGCTATGCACAGTATGTATGCATCGTGTTCACTGCACCGCGGTGTTATACTTACGAAAACGTTCGATGATCTGCCGAGAGCAACAGCAGGATCATCTTCGTAATAAAAGAAAAAGGAAGGATGTATTTCATGGACGAAAAGTATAGCGCGCTATTTACTCCGTGGAAGATTGGCAATGTCGAGATCAAAAACCGCATTGTGCAGTGCTCCATGGGCGGCACCTCTCTGTTTGGTTGGCTGGAGCCCTGCCACTTTGATAAGGAAGCTGCGAACTTCCTGCTCAACCGTGCACAGGACGGCGTCGGTCTGGTTCTCCCGGGCATGCAGTGTGTCCGCGACACCATGGGCCGCAGATGGCTCTGGCAGAACAAGAAGATGTTTAAGGAACTCGCCGACTACATGGTCGAGTACCACAAGACCGGCTCCAAGCTGTTCATTCAGCTCGCCGCTGGTTTCGGCCGCTCCATGGCTGTTGCCCCCTGGATGGTCACTCTGAACAACAACAAGGTGCTCGGCGCCCTTGCCAAGCCCGTCATCGACGTCAGCTACTGCTGCGCTTCCGCTTCCGCTACCCCGAACCGTTGGCAGGAGGACATGCTCTCCCGCCCGATGACCGTCGAAGAGATCCACGAGATGGTCGATGCGTTCGGCAAGACCGCGAAGCTGCTGCGTGAGGCCGGTGTCGACGGCGTTGAGATCCACGCCGTCCACGAAGGCTATCTGCTTGACCAGTTCACCATCGCCAACTGGAACCATCGTACCGACGAGTACGGCGGCTCTTTCGAGAACCGTTTCCGTTTCCCGGTCGAGATCGTGCAGTCCATCAAGCGTCAGGCCGGCGCCGACTTCCCGGTGTCCCTGCGTTACTCCGTCGTCTCCAAGACCAAGGCTTGGGGCAAGGGCGCTATGCCGTATGAGACCGACTTCGAAGAGTTCGGCCGTGACATGCCCGAGTCCGAGAAGGCCATCAAGTACCTGGGCGATGCCGGCTACGACATGTTCAACTGCGACAACGGTACTTACGACGCATGGTACTGGGCACATCCGCCTCAGTACATGCCCGACAACTGCAACCTCGAGTACGTCGAGCACATCAAGAAGTTCACCGACAAGCCCGTCGCCTGCGCCGGCCGTATGGATTCGGTCAAGGCCGCGGAAGAGATCGCTGCCGGCCGTCTCGATGCAGTTGCCATCGCGCGTCAGAACCTCGTTGACCCCGAGTGGATCCACAAGATCCTCGAGGGCCGTCAGGACGAGATCAAGCCCTGCATCCGCTGCCACAACGGCTGCTTCAACTTTGCGAAGTTCAAGGGCACGGCGAACATCCAGAGCACGCAGGATTCCCTGCACCTGGGCCGCTGCGCGCTGAACCCGACGACCATGCAGCACAACAAGTATAAGATCGTTCCGACCAAGAGCCCGAAGAAGGTCGCCATCATCGGCGGCGGCATCGGCGGCATGGAGTGCGCGCTTGTCCTC
>OGZF01001880.1_pt1 | contig 11427 bp, 10 predicted proteins | sample 1576771 | NCBI WGS metagenome assembly OGZF01 (sample SAMEA3541536, study PRJEB24748) | human gut metagenome | biome: human gut; feature: human-associated habitat; material: faeces | place: China | collected 2012
GAGGTAGTTGTTGTAAGACATGCCGTTTGGCACGGGATAGGTGTTCTCGTTGGCCGAAAGGTTGATGCGCGTGGGCGTAAAGTTGGGATCGTAGGGCTCAATGCCGGCCAAGTAGGGCTGGACGAGCTCCTTCATACGGGGCGTGAGCTCGGCCATATCAGGCCTCCTTGCCAGTCGCGCCGGCGCCATCCGCGCCCGCAGCCGCCAGGTCCACGCCCTCGGCAACCGTCGCCACGGCGTCGCCCGGCCAGGCAACCTTGGTCAGGTCGGCCGCGGCGATCGACTCGGCGCTCACGGCATCCTCGCCCTGCTCCAACACGCGGCGGCGCAGTGCGGCGGAAAGCGCGTGTGCCCACAGACCCTCGGCCTCGGCTAGACGCTGCGTGGCAGGAGCATCGGAGAGCAGGCCCTCGGGTGTATAGCAAATGACACTCGAGCGCTTAACGAACTCTTCGACCGAAAGCGGGTTGGAGAACATGGCCGTGCCGCCGGTCGGCAGCGTGTGGTTGGGGCCAGCAACATAATCGCCGAGCGGCTCGGAGCTCCAGGCGCCCACAAAGATGGCGCCGGCGTTGCGGATGCCGCCGAGCAGGCCCATTGCATCCTTGCAGTGCAGCTCCAGGTGCTCGGGCGCCACGGTGTTCACGGCCTCGACGGCGGCAGCCATATCGGCGGCCACCACGATGGTGCCCTCGTTGTCGAGCGAGGAGCGCGTGATCTCGGCACGCGGCGACTGCGCCACTAGAATGTCGATACCCGCCTCGACCTCGCGCGCAAACTGCTCGTCGCAGGTCACCAGATAGCAGGCGGCCAGCGGATCGTGCTCGGCCTGGGCCATCAGGTCGGCCGCGACCACCATGGGCTTGGCCGTGGCATCGGCCAGCACGCAGACCTCGGAGGGGCCGGCGACCATGTCGATGCCCACGTCGCCCGAAACAATCTGCTTGGCCGCGGCGACAAAGGCGTTGCCCGGGCCGGTGATCTTGTCGACGCGCGGAATGGTCTCGGTACCGTACGCCAGCGCGGCCACGGCCTGGGCGCCGCCCACCATATAGATCTCGTCCACGCCGCCGAGCTTGGCCGCGGCGAGCGTATAGGGGCTGATCAGGCCGTCCTTTTGTGGCGGCGTCACCATGACCACGCGCTTGACGCCGGCCACCTTGGCAGGGATAGCGTTCATGAGCACGGTGGAGGGATACTGCGCGCGACCGCCCGGCACGTAGATGCCGGCCGCGGCAAGCGGGGTCACCTTAACGCCGAGCATCGTGCCGTCCGGGCGCGTGGTAAACCAGCTCTGCTCGACCTCGCGCTGGTGAAACTCACGGATCTGGCGCGCAGCCTTCTCGAGCGCGGCGACAAAGGCCGGGTCGAGGCCTTCGAGCGCGGCATCGATCTGCTCCTGCGGCAGACGGAAGCTCTGCAGCTCAACACCGTCAAAACGCTGGCAATAGTCGCGCACCGCGGCATCGCCATTGGCACGCACGCTGGCCACGATATCGCGGGCGGCGTCGACAATGTTTTGCGGCAGCACGCCCTTACGGTTGAGCTGGTTGGTAACGAGGCGCTCACCGGGAGCAAGCTTGATGGTCTTCATTTCGGTATCCCCTATCGGTCGAGGTTGTGTTCGAAAACGAGAGGCCGGACGGCGGCACCAGTCGGCCCGCAGCCCGGACGTTGGGGCGCCCGTGCGTGCTCGCGCTATTGTGCCGAGCCCGCAACGGGCTCAAAATGCTTGTCCTTCACGGCTGCCGCCAAGCGATCTGCCAGATTGCGTACGCGCGGATCCAGACGTGCGGCACCCGGATTGACAAAGAAGCGGGCCGTGCAGTCCATAATGCGGCCGGTGATGACCAGGTCATTGTCGCGCAGCGTGGCGCCCGTGGCGGTGATATCCACGATGCGATCGGTCATACCGACGATGGGTCCCAGCTCGATGTTGCCGTGCAGCGAAACAATGTCGGCGTTCACGCCGCGCTCGGCATACCAGGCACTCGCGATGCGCGGGTACTTGGTTGCCACGCGAAGCGAACCGCGGCGGGCATAGTTGCGCTCGGCCTGACCGGCGCGCCAAGCGGGCTCAGCCTCAATAAAGGTGCACAGGCCGTAACCCAAATCGACCAGCTGCAGCAAGTTGAGGTCGGCCTCGATGAGCGAGTCCCACCCGCAGATGCCGCAGTCGGCACCGCCGCAGCCCACAAAGGCGGGCGCGTCGCTGGGTCGCACGATGACAAACTCGATATCGCCGACCGCGCCCTCGCCGGCACGCGTATCGCGACCGCGCACGATCAGGTGACGGCCGGGGTCGCGCAACTCGGAGACGTCCAGGCCCGCAGCCTCGAGCACGTCGAGCGTGTCGGCCTTAAGCGAGCCCTTGGGAACGGCGATGCGCAGCGGACCCTCGGCACCACGGCCCGCGGCGTGGTCGCCGTCGGAAGCGGCGTCCTCAGCCGAAGTGTGCGCGGCCTCCAGACGCTCGAGCGAAAAGGCAAATCCCGCCGCCGGTACCTCGATGCCATCGCCGAACGCGCCGGTAAAGATGGAGTCGTAGCGACCGCCCGAACCCACCGGATCGGGCAGGCCACCGGCATAGGCCTTAAAGACCAGGCCCGTGTAGTAATAAAAAGAGTTCATGATGGAGAAGTCGAAGGACAGCACCTGGGCGTCCTCGGGAGCCAGGCCCTCGACCAGGGCACGCAGCTCGCGCGTCAGCGGCGCGACGATACCGGCAGCTTCCAGCAGCGCATCCACACGGTCGAGTATCTCGGCACCGCCGTGCAAGCGCGGCAGCTCGCTAATGGCGGCCTTGACGGCCTCGGACTCGGCGCTTGCCGCCACGCGGGCATCGAGGCCCACAAAGTCATTGGCGTGCACGCAGCGCAGGGCCTCGGCAGCCAGCTCGCGATCCTCGCACGCCGCGAGCAGCTCCTTAAAAGGACGCACGCTACCTGCGATAATGCGCGCATCGGGCAACGCCAGCTTGCGCACGGCCTCGGCTACCAGCGAGACAATCTCGACATCGCCCGCGGCTTCGCCCGCACCGATGAGCTCAAAGCCCAGCTGCGTAAACTGACGCGAGCCGCCGGCATTGCGCTGGCACTCGCGAACCACCGGCGCCTCGTAGCGCAGGCGCAGGGGCAGGCCGGCTGCGCGCATGCGGGTCGAAACCAAGCGCACGATCGGCAACGTGTTGTCGGGACGGACCACCAGCAAACGCCCATCATCGTCAAAGAGCTTAAACGGCGTGTCCGCAATGCGGCCACCTTCCTCGAGCGAACCCTTGTCCTCGAGCAGCGGCGTCTCGACCGGAAGGTAATGATGCTCCCTGAAGCAGCCCTTCACCGTCAGCGCAATCTCCTCGCGCGCCTGAGCCTCCTCGGGCAATATGTCCCGGAATCCCCACGGTGTGGCCGTCATCTGGTGAGCCTCCTCATGCTGTGTTTCATATAGAGCAGAAGACCGGCATAGCTCCGCCGGTCTTCTGGGTACTTTAGCATACTAGAGTGCTTGCGGGGAGAATCGTCCTCCTCGGCTCACACCGTATTCATTTGGAAACATAGGAGCGGATTGTCGCAACCCAACCCCACCTAGACGCCAATCGCACGACGATACTCTGCCATTACCTGCGCATCGGCAGCTGCGGGGTCGGCAAAATAGCGCCAGTCATAGGTCTCGGCCGAAACAACTCCGCGATAGCCGCGCGCCACCAGCCTATCCAGGTCGGCGCGCATATCGCGGTCGCCGTCACCCCAGGCAAGATGCGTCGTGCCATCTGCCGCAACATCGACAAAATGCACGTGGGCGACATCATCGCCAAGCAGATCGAAATAATCGTCGATGGTATCCCCTGCCACCGCCATAGCGCCCAAATCCAGACACGCCTTAAGTGCCGCATGATCAACTGCCTCGATCATGCGCTTCGTATCGGCCGCCGAGTTCACGATCATCGACTCAACCGGCTGTAGGGCCTCGAGCACCAGTCGCACACCGCACTCTCCCGCATGCTCGGCAATCGCACGCAGCATCGAGGCGCTGCGACCCCACGCGTCCTCGATCGGCTCGTTCAAAAATGCCCAGCCGCTCGAGACCATGACCTGCTCGGCTCCAAGTTCCGCCGCGATATCTACAACGTTCTTAAAGTACGCGAGCGTGCGGGCACGCGCCTCATTCCCGCGCGCCGCGATATTCCACGGCTTGGGGTTGTTCTGTTCGGGACAAAGTCCCACAATCCGAACCCCATACCGCTGCGACAGCTCCCGTACCCGCTCGAGCGAATCGTATCCATGGCAATCGACATACAGATGCATCGCTCCGGTCCAAAGCTCGCAACACGTGTAGCCCGAAGCCGACGCCGAAGAAAAGAACTCCTCAAGATCAAAGTAGCGATGGCTGATATTCATAACGGAAAGCTGGGGGTAGCTCATAATTACTCTCCAACCCAAACGGGGCCCCGTTCCATATAGGAGCGAGGCCCAATTACACAAACGTTATTTGCTCTTAGTAATCGAACTGGTGATAGTAACGACGGTAGTTGAGGTTGTGCTTGGTGACCGTCTCGTAGTAAGCGGCAAGGCGATCGGTGATCAGCGAGGAGAGGATCCACGGGGACACGATGACGCGGAACTCGTCGTCAAGGCCGGGGATCGCGAACTCGGCGGTGTCGATGATGTTGATGTCGGTGTCGCCGGTCACGCCGCTGGTGAGGAAGGCGCGGACGCGCTCGTCGAGGGCGCGGCACTCGTCCTCGCCCATGAACAGGAACACGGGGACGCCCGGCTCCACGAGCTCGAGGGTGCCGTGGAAGAAGTCGGCCGAGGTGATGTAGCGGGTGCGCTTCCACTGCATCTCCTCCAGGATGCACATCGAGAACAGGATGGTCTCGCCCCACAGGGCGCCGGAGCCGATGAACATGGTGTAGGGGGCCAGGGCGTACTTCTTGGCGAGCTCCTCGGCGCGCGGCTCGAAGCTCTTGCGGATATCGAGCATGTCCTTCCAGATGTCCTTGGTCTGCTCGATAAACAGATCGAACTTGGGGAAGCAGCCGCGGCGGTTGAGCAGGCGCAGGCCGAAGCAGTCGGCGAGGTAGTAGCCCATCTCGCAGCCACCGTTACCATGATCGGAAGCCATCTTGACGCAATTCTCGGCGCCGACAGCCTGGCCAATGGGGCCCTCGGGCTTGGTCATGGCGTAGACGCGAATGCCCTTTTCCTTCATCTTCTTGACGGCCTCGAGGACCTCGGGGGTGGTGCCGGACTCGGAGGCGGTGAGCACGATGGACTTCTCGGTCATGCGCTTGTGGCCCATGACGTTCCACTCGGCGGCGTGGATCAGGTAGACCTCGAGGTCGCGGTCGCCGAACTTGTTCATGAGGTACTCGAGCTGCATGAGCTCGTCCCAGGTGCCGCCGACGCCCATCAGGAACACGGCGTCGTAGCCCTCGTCGGCGACCTTGTCGGCGAGCGCGGTCATCTTCTTGCCGGTCTCGTAGAGCGCCTTGCCGTCCTCGAGGTAGCCCTCCTGGTCGAAATGCATGATCTCGATCTTCTCGGTTTCCTTCATTTTTCTCTCCTTTCTGGGGTTGTTTCCACATCCCCCATGCCAACGGGCATCAAAACCCGCTTACATTCCGTAACACTCAGCCGCTTTGGCCTTAAGCGCATTGACTGACTCTTCGTAGCCCTCCGCCTTGACCTCCATTTGCTTGGAGACAGCATCGAGATACGGGTGAACGTCCCATGACTTCAGACGCTCGGCGATTATTGCCGCAATCGTCTGGAAGAACACGAGATTGGGAATTGCACTGAGCAGCGGAGCCACCTGAGGCACCACAACCTCGTGAGCCCTACCCTTGGGATGGGCCGTGAGCAGCACCGTTTTTGCCGTAACGTTCGATAGCGCATCGACGATATTCGCAAGACGCTCCGACCCCTGCGGATCGTCGACAATAAACACCAGGTAGCCTGGGGTTATCTGCATCTCGGGACCGTGGACGAACTCCTCGCCCTCGTGATGCATGGCAGGAATCTTGATGGTCTCGCTCAGCTTGAGCGCCGCCTCTTCGGCAACGCCATAGTTGGGGCCGTTGCCGACGACCATAGCGGGCGTGTGCTCAGAAAGCTCGAGCATGTGGTCTTGGACATATGCCTCGGCGGTCTTGCACATCACGGCATTAGCCTGGATAGCCTCGCGCAGGTCATCAAGACGCTGGGCAACGCCCTTGGCGTCAATCGTTCCGCGCGCCTGACCGCCGTAAATACCAAAGAGCACCAGGTACTCAACGAGAACCTCGACGCCCAGAGTCACAAAGTCCACCGACTCGACACCCACACCGTAGTCAAGAACGATGCCAGCGTGTTCCTTGATGGGTGCCTCGACGTTTGCCGTGAGCGCAACTGCAGCCATATCGTGTGCGCGCATGTAATCGAGCGCCGCAATCGTATTGGTCGAATAGCCACTCTGCGAGACGGCGATGTTAAGCGCATGCTGTGGATAGGTGTGTTCAAAATCGACGAAGGCCTCGGGCGTCACAACGGACACCTGCATCTGCAGCGCATCTTGCAGGTAATCGCGGGCGCAATCGGCGGCATGGCGCGACGAACCCGAAGCAACGATGCGCAGTGCGTCAAAAGAACCGGACTGGAAAATATCAACGAGCTGCGCTACCAGCTCAGACGAACGCTCGAGGTTCTCTCCCATACGCACATGGGCAAGCTGAACGTAATCGAGCATCTTCATCGTCTCACCTCGTAACAAATCATTAGTATTTGATACCAATCACAGTTACAGGTTACGGCTTTTTGATACCTCTTTGTCGATTAATTTATCCCCATCGGCGAACGGTCGATTTTGAGCCATGTAAGGTTGTATATGTAGTCTGCTCAACGAATCAAAATTCCGTCAGCTTTTCAGCCCGTTATGCAAAAAACCAGCTAGTACGTATAGGTATATCCACCCGCATCGCCGCGGTTAAACGACTTGACGTACTCGATCGCCTGGCCGCTCGCATCGAAGCTCACGCACTCCAGCGTCAAGGCAAGATCGCCCTGCTCCAGTCCAAGCAGGCCGGCATCTCGCGCGCCCAGCGCTTCGATATCGAGCTTTTCCTGTGCCATGACCGGCTTTCGGCCCAACATCTCATAGGTCTCGTACAAACTGAAGACCGACACGTCAATATCTTCGATTGTGGGGAACAGCAGGCACGGGATGAACGCCGTCTCAATCGATACGGGATCGCCGTTGACGCAGTTCAAACGCCGAATCGAATACAGCAAATCGTCCTCGGCAATGCCAAACAGGTTGGCATAATATGGGCCCGCATAACGCTTGGAACGCGCGAGGATACGGACGGACGGCTCGCCGCCCGAAGCACGAACCGATTCGCGAAAGCCTCCTGTTCGCTCGTACGCAACGGGCACTTTCTGTGCCACAAACGCGCCCTTTCCGCGGACGCGTCGAATCTGCCCACGCCGAACCAGCTCATCGACAGCACTTCGGATGGTCAAGCGTGTCGTACCAAATTCCTCGGCGAGGTCTTTTTCGGACGGAATCATGGAACCCGTGGGATATATACCGCGCTCGATACGCTCCTCGATGCGGCGTCGAATGCGCATATAAACCGGGGTGGCATCTATTGTTTCAGCCATTGTTCACCTGCCACGCTCCTCATGCCGTTCTTTTCGCCGTTATCGGCAAAGCGGAACTTTGTGGGCAAAATCACCGATTTGCAATGCTCCACAAAACGCATGTCCTTATCAAATTCGATCGTGCTCTCATAGAACACCGGCGTTTCCTCTTCTTGTTGGAGCAGCTCGGCCTCTTCGGCGTTCAAACGCGAGATGGAGATATGCTCACGTCCATGCTCAACACGCCCGCCACCTTCTTTGAGCAAGACATCGTAAAGGCTCTCGCACTCAAAATCGTGCTCGGGAAGCGATGGGCACAGGGACAGGTTAACGTGAGCCGTCTCGATTGACGCCGGCTCGCCCTCAATAAGTCGAACGCGCTGCATGCGGAGCAAAGGAGCGCCTATAGCCACCCCAAGCTTGTCGGCAAGCGTCTTATCCGCCTCGATGGTCTCGGTGGAAACCAGACGAGAAGAGGGATGCAGGCCGGCAGTCCGCACGGCATCGGAAAAGTTATACGTTTCCTGGAAGATGTTCAGCGGCTTAGGAGGACACACATACGTACCCGATCCGCGACGGCTCTCGAGCGTTCCGCACGAGATGAGCCGCGTGATACCGGCGCGCAACGCCGTACGCGAAACGCCGATCTCTTCGCACAGCACGCGCTCGGCCGGCAGGCGATCGCCGCCGGCAAGCTGATGGTGCTGGATATACCATAGAATTCCCTCAACAGCACGATCTTTGGGGGGAATTGCATAAGATTCGCCTGCCATTGCACAGACTCCTCATTCAGAAACGTATGCCGCCAAAATTAGACCAGCCCTCCCATGGCATCAAATTCGGCCTTGATCTTCTCGGCGACATTCCGATACGACTTATATAGGCTTGAATCGCGTTTGACTTCGTCGGTCATAACGGGAATCTCTAATTTGGAAACCTCGTCTTTTCCCGTCTGAACCGCCACAACAACGCCCATACCAAGACACATATTACGCTTGGCAGCGTTCATTTTTGCCGCCTTAGCGGGATTTGCCAGAATACGCTGGGCAAATTCCTGTTTAGAGACCGCTTCATCGGCCTCCGGATCGCCCGCCTCGGCTACTTCGCACTGCAACACGTCCGCATAGTCAAAAATCTTCGGCTGCGCCCCACGCTGATGCACGGCCCACTTGCGGCGCGTGGCATCCTGATAGATAGCCGGCAAAAATGTAAACCGCGGCGGGTCCAAAATCGTATCCGTGATGGTAAACACATCGGGATCAAAGGCATCCTGCGGGTTTTTCTTCTTGAACAGCCCCATATCAGCCTCCCGTACTAGCATTAAACAACTCAAGCTGAATATAGCACCAATTTCAAGCCGCCGCTTTACCGTATCGGTGCGCGGCGTCTATGGCTCGCCCAGCGGAAAAGTTCACGGACGAGGGCCGGGGTGCCTGCTTTGTTTTGAGAAGTGGGCTCCGCGAACTTCTCAAAACAAAGTATGCCTCCCCGGCCCCGCCGGCAAATAGCGGACACTCCGCATGCAATCTATGCAAACAAACAAGTGCGCTTAGCTATATTCGGTAAGGTCAAGCACACTGCCCTTCACGATAAGCGCCGGCTCCAGAACGACCTCTTCGGCACGTCTACCGCCCCTACCGGCAAGACGCTTGGACATGCAGCCAAAAGCATGCTCCGCAAGGACACCGGGATCCTGCTCAATCGCGGTCAGCGCCGGCTCAAAGAGAACGTCGGCCGCCGAGTTGTCATAGCTTACGACCGAGATATCGCCCGGGATGCTCTTCCCCATCTCGTGCAAGCGCTTGAGCAGACCGAGGGCGATGTTGTCCGAGCTTGCGAACACGGCGGTGGCATCGGTTGCAAGCACCGCCTCCGAGGCCTCGTATGCGCTCGGAATGTAGTACTCGCTCTCAAACTCCAGGCGCGCGTCGATGGGCAGTCCCACCTCGCGCAGCGCGCGCTCGTAACCGGCGAGTCGTTTGCGGCCCGTATTGGAGCGACGCGCGTTAACCAGACAGGCGATGCGGCGATGACCCTGTTCAATCAGATACCGCGTAGCCATGTAGCCGCCCATCTCGTGGTCGAACATCACCTTGTCGCACTCGAGGCCCTCAATGGCGCGGTCGACCATCACGGCAGGAATGGGCAGATGGCTCACCTCCTCGCGCAGGGCGCGATCGTCGGAGAACTCGTCACCCACTACCAGAAAGACGCCGTCGACGCCGCGCGTCACCAGCTGGCGCAGCAGTTCCAGATCGTCATCGGCGCTTCCGCCCGAGCTGGTAATAAAGAGCGCGTAACCGTCCTCGCGACAGCGCTTTTCCAAGCTGCCGGCGAGCGAGGCAAAAAAGCGGCTCTCGATATTGGGAACGATAAGGCCCAGCGTGCGCGACTCGCGCATGACCAGGCTGCGCGCGATCTGGTTAGGAACATAGTGGTTGCGCGCCGCAACCTCCTTGATGAGCTTGCGGTTTTCTTCCGAGATGCGACACGGCCGATTATTGAGAACAAGCGAGACCGACGAAGGGGAAAGCCCCACCTCCTGGGCGATCTGCTTGAGGGTGACTTTGTTGGCCATCTCGCTCCTTCCGGGTTTACGCGCAATCTCTTGAAAGTATAGCGACTGCCCCTCTACCTCGGTGATAAACACTTTACCAATCCGGTGGACGGCTGTTTTATCGCCGCCAGCGCACCAAATCCGTCCAGGTGGGGTATATTGCAATCGATTGATGACAACAACCACCAAAAGGCGGATATTCGTATGCACGAGAACGACTTTTTTAACGAGGACCTGCTCTGCGCGCTCGCCGGCGTTGCCGGCGAGGACAACGTACTCATGAGCGAGCCCATGCGCGAGCACACCACGTTTAAGATCGGCGGCCCGGCCGATGTCTTTGTCACGCCCGATACCGAGCAGGGCCTCGTCGCCACGCTCGATACCTGTTATCGCTGCGATCTGCCACTCACCATCGTGGGCAACGGCTCCGACCTGCTCGTCGGTGACAAGGGCATCCGCGGCGTCGTCGTGGCACTGGGCGACGGCCTCTCTAACATCACCGTCGACGGCACGCACGTCACAGCGGCAGCCGGCGCCTTGCTTTCCGATGTCGCCGCGACTGCCGCCGAAGCCTGCCTCACCGGCATGGAGCCCATCTCGGGTATCCCCGGATCGGTCGGCGGCGCCTGCTACATGAACGCCGGCGCCTACGGTGCCTGCATGGCCGATGTGCTGGAATCCGTGCGTGTCTACAAGCCCGCCCGCATGCTCGACGACGGCACCCGCGGCAGCGGCAATATCATCGAGTTCGATGTCGACGAGCTCAACCTGGGTTATCGCAAGAGCCGCATCGCCGACGACGGCTTTATCGTGCTTTCGGCCACTTTCAATCTCGCCCCGGGCAACGCCGCGATGATCAAGGCCGACATGGACGACTATCGCCAGCGCCGCGAGGACAAGCAGCCGCTCGATATGCCGAGCGCCGGCTCCACCTTCAAGCGCCCCGAGGGCCACTTTGCCGGCAAGCTCATCATGGACGCCGGCCTGCGCGGCCACGCCGTCGGCGGCGCCCAGGTGAGCGAAAAACACGGCGGCTTCATCGTCAACGCCGACCACGCCACCGCAGCCGACGTCGACAAACTCATCCGCCACATCCAAGCAACCGTCAAAGACCAATTCGACGTAGACCTAGAACCCGAAGTCCACCGAGTCGGCGAATTTTTATAAAAAGAAGGCCCCGAAAGGGGCCTTCACTTTCTTTAATTCAGACAACCAGTCCGGTGAGTCGCGCTCAGGACCCGAGAGGACCGC
>OGZF01001881.1_pt1 | contig 11425 bp, 11 predicted proteins | sample 1576771 | NCBI WGS metagenome assembly OGZF01 (sample SAMEA3541536, study PRJEB24748) | human gut metagenome | biome: human gut; feature: human-associated habitat; material: faeces | place: China | collected 2012
CGGAGCCGGTCACGTCTCTGACGCTGCCGCGCTACCCGGTCAAGGAAGGCATCGACCCGTCGCAGGTCGATTACAGCAAGTACGACAACTTCAACACCTGGGCGACCGTCACCTGGACGAGCGCCAACGACCAGATCGTCAAGGTCGGCTCGGCACCCTACACGCCGTACTACGCGCCCTACGCCACGACGCTCACCCGCACCGCGGCAGACCAGCAGGTGACGCTCACGGCGTCCATCGTCTGCAACAGCATTGAGGGACTGACGCTGACGAAGGCCTTTACCGTGACGGTGGCCGCCTCGCAGGAATCGCAGGCGACGCTGCGCGAGCAGCTTCAGGCCAAGCTCGACGCGGGCTTTGCCGCCTATGGCGGTCTGCGCGATGCCGTGACCGGCGAGGTCCTGGAGGAGCGCGACGGCAAGTACATCGCCGCCAACGACATCCACTTCCCGACAACGGGTGATTTCGGCGTGGACGGCAAGTATACCCCGGTCATCATCACGAGCAGCGATGCGGACACCATCGTGCCCCCCGGCGTGAACAACGCCGCGCGCGTGGAGGTCTACCGTCCGCTGCCCGGCGAGGATGCCAAGGACGTCACCGTCACCGTGACGATCAAGGATAAGGAGACCGGCATCGCCGTCTCGCGCGATTTTGTCATCGCCGTCCAGCCGCTCACGCAGCAGGAGATCGACGACGAGCTCGCGCTTATGGCCGAGGTCAAGGCGCATTACTTTGACGGTATCCGCAATGGCAATCCCGATCCCGAGCACATTACCGGCAACCTGCACGCCTTCCGCGAGGCGTATCTGGACGCCGACGGCCAGCTCGTCTGGGTGTACGACGTTGACGATCAGGCCAACCACGGCATTGTCCCCTCGGAGCTGCCGGGCTGGCAGGCCAGCGAGCGGTGGCGCCTGTTCCGCTCGACGAATCCGGCCGTCATCAGCCACGAAAACCTGCTCGTAACGCGCGCGACGGAGCATAAGGCCGTCACGATTGTCAGCGAGCTCTCGAGTGAGACGCTCGGCAAGTATGCCGCGCGCTACCCGGACAATGCCGACTTCCAGGCGCTGAGCCATCAGGCCGTTTCCGCGCGCCTGATCGTCCGCGGCACCGCACCCACGAGCGACGAGCCGCAGGTCACGACCAGCACCGTCACCTTCCAGCTGCACACAGACACCGACATGTGGATCCAGCCGACCGTCGTCTACGACCAGCCCGAGGGCACGACGGCGATGGATGTGTTCCGGCAGGTGCTCACGGCCAACGGCTACACCTATGAGGCGAAGGGAAGCTATGTGCAGGCCGTCATCAAGCCGGACGGCACGAAAGTGGCCGAGTTCAGCAAGGGACCCAATTCCGGCTGGGTCTTTCGCGTCAACGGGGAGTTCCCGGACGTTGCCATGCAAGACTACCAGCTCTCGGACGGCGACGTGATCGAGGTGCTCTTCATTGCCAACTATATGGACGAGCCGGGGCTGTTCCTGCCGTTTACCGATGTAAACAACCACTGGGCGTACAGCGCGATCAAGCGCGTGTATAACCGCGGCCTCATGCTCGGCGTGAGCGACACGCGCTTTGCGCCGAACCAGGCGCTCAGCCGCGCCATGCTCGTGACCGTCCTCTACCGCTTGGCGGACGAACCGGATGTGACGGCGGATAACCCGTTCACGGACGTTCCGGCCGGTCAGTGGTACACGAACGCCGTGATCTGGGCGGCGGCCAACGGCATCGTCAGCGGCTTCGGCGACGGTACGTTCCGGCCGAACGAGCCGGCCACGCGCGCACAGGCAGCGGTCATGCTGTGCGGGTACGCGAAGCTTGCCGGACGCGACACGACGCAGCGCGCGGATCTGTCCGCGTATGCGGACGCGGCGGAGATCCCGTCCTGGGCGCTGGCGGAGATGCAGTGGGCGAACGCCGCACAGCTCATCCGCGGCCGCAGCGACACGATCCTTGCCCCGAACGCCGGGACGACCCGTGCCGAGATGGCCAAGATTCTCAGCACATTCATCGGCAAATAACACACAAAACAGCAGCACCCCCGAACTTCGGTTCGGGGGTGTTTCGACTGCCGGAAAACCGCAGGGGTTTTCCGACAAAAGGCTTGCAGTCTGCTGCGCGCAGAATTTGTGCGCCGCCGGCGGGCGGTAAACTCTGCGAGGGTTTTTGATACGCACAACGCCCCCGAACTTTGGTTCGGGGGCGTTTGCGCTTTGGGGAAAGAAGAGGGAAGGGATTCTTTTATTTTTTCGTGCCGCAGACCTGATACATCCGGTCGTCCGAGATGACGACGTCCACGTCAAAATACGGGGCCATGAGCGCGGCGAGCTCCGTCTCGCTGATGAGGGAGACAGAGACCGTGCTGGCCGCGCCCGCGTGATGCCGGTCGAGCATGGCGCGGCTCATACCGTGCGCGACGGACAGGCGGCCGCCTGGCTTGAGCAGCGTCGCCAGATGCGCGATCAGGCGCGCCGGATTGGGAAAGTGCGGGAAAGCATTGTAGACCATGCAGCGGTCAAACTGCTGCGGGAGCGGCACGGTCTCAATGTCGCCGCAGAGCACGGTCACGCGCGCATCCGGGAACTTTTCGGCGGCGCGCCGGGCCATTTCCGGGGCAATGTCCACACCGGTGACGCTGTGCACGTCCCGCGCCAGATAGTCCGGGAAGAGCACGCCCGTTCCGCAGGCCACGTCGAGCACGTCCACGCCCGCGCGGATGTCCGCATTGTCGAGAATGGTGCGGATGACCGGCTCGTTGCGGATCATTTCCGCGTCCCAGTCCGGGGCGCAGCGGTCGAAAAACGAAATGACGTCACTGCGTTCAATCATCGGCAGGTACCTCCTTTGGGTAGCGCTCGGGGATGAGGCGTGCCTTCATGAGCGCGAACACGATGCTCGGAATGAACACGAGCTGGATGACGGTGCCGGGCCAGCTCTTGACGACGGAGCCCGCGACCCACGTGGCCATGGAGTAGCTGCCGCGCGCGAAGATGAGCGCATTGACCAGACCGTTGACAACGCGGCCGGCGACGATGGCGACGATGAGGCTGATATAGAGGTCGGCGTACACGTGGCGCGTGCGCACGCAGCGCATCATGATGCCGGCGATCAGGCCGTAGACGGCCAGCTCGATCATCATCGACGGCAGGATGCTCACCGGGGGCATGCCGCACAGTGCGCTCGAGAGCGCGGGGCCGGCCAGACCGCACAGCAGGCCGAACTGCCAGCCGCACACGAGGCCGCACAGAAAGACGGGGATGTGCATCGGGCAGAAGACCTGGCCAGCGCCCTGAATGCCGTGAAACAGCAGCGGCAGCACATAGCACAGGGCGATGCACACGGCGGTGATGATGGATTTTTTGACGGTAGACATGGTTTGCATCGGACTTCGGTTCCTTTCTGATTTTGGATTTACAGGAGTATTTCCGCTGCGCACACAAGGGCGCACAGCGCAAGCGCGCCCCAGCCGCTCAGGGGCAGGGGAACGGACTTTTTTCGGGTGCGGCCGCGCGCGCCGCGGTAGCCGCGGGCCTCCATGGCCATGGCGAGCTCGTCGGCACGCTTGAAGGCGCTGAGGAAGATCGGCACGATCAGCGGCAGCATGGCCTGTGCGCGCTCGTGCAGGCGGCGGCTTTCAAAGCGCGCGCCGCGCGCGATCTGCGCCTTGCGGATGGTGTCGGTCTCCTCGAGCAGCGTCGGGATGAACTGCACGGCGACGGACAGGATCATCGCAATGTCCTCGACCGGCAGCCGCACGAGCTGCAGCGGGCTGAGCAGCGTCTGGATCGCGCCGGTGATCTCGAGCGGCGGCGTCGTGCACGTGAGCACGTTGCTCATCACGAGGATGAGCGCGAGCCGCACCGTCACCTGCGCGCCCTGCACGATGCCGGGCACGGACAGCGTGAGGATCCACCAGTGCCAGATGGCGTCGTCGGTGGCGAAAAACAGGGCGTTCATCACAAAGATGAGCAGGAAAAACCAGCCCATGCGCGCCACGGACGCGAGCGCGGTGCGCAGCGGCAGGCCGCAAATGGCCACGATGGCGGCCGTGACGGCGAGCAGCAGCGCATAGCCGAGCCAGGCGTCCGTGCACACGGTGGCGACGATAAGGATGAGAAAGCCGAAAAACTTCGCCCGCGCGTCCAGCCGGTGCAGGATCGAGGTGCCAGGAGTGAACTGCCCGGTCAGGTGTTCCCTCATGGGTGGCCACCGCCCTTCGCGCGCAGCACGGCCGCGAGCAGCGCGTCATAGCTTGCGATGTCCTGCGGAATGTCCAGCCCGCCCTGCTTCAGCAGGGCGGCGGCGGTGCGGCTCTGCGGCACGCCCAGCCGGTGCGCGCGCATCCAGTCGAGGTCGGCGTAGATCTCCTCCGGCGTGCCGTCGCGCACGAGCTGCCCATCCTCCAGCACGAGCAGCCGCCGGGCATACGCGCCCAGACAGTCGGCGTTGTGCGAGACCATGAGGATGGTCATGCCGCCGCGGTTGAGCTCGGTGATGAGCTGCAAAAACGCCTCGCGGCCGAGCGGATCGAGCCCCGCGATCGGCTCGTCAAGAATCAGATACTCCGGCTTCGTCGCCAGCACGCCCGCGATGGCCACGCGCCGCTTCTCCCCGCCGGAGAGGCCCATCGGCGGCTGGTCGTGGACTTTCTCGAACGAGAAGCCCACGGTCTCGAGCGCCCAGCGCACGCGCGCCTGCTTTTCGGCGGCGCTCAGGCCGCTGTGCTTCAGGCCGAAGGCCACGTCCTTTTCCACGGTCGTCTCAAAGAGCTGGCACTCCGGGTACTGGAACACGATGCCGACCTTGCGCCGCAGGATGCTGCGGTCATAGCGGCGTGGATGTCCTGCCCGTCGAGCATGACGGTGCCGGCCGTCGGCGTGAGCAGGCCGGCCATGATCTGGATGAGCGTGGACTTGCCGCAGCCGGTGCGGCCGAGGATGCCGACGAAGCTGCCGTTTTCGACCGTGACGGACACATCGCGCAGCGCAGTGGTCTCAAAGGGTGTCCCCGCGCCGTAGACACACGTCAGATTCGTTACTGTGATCGGCATAGTTCCTCCGCAAGCTCCTCGAGCGTCAGCGGGCAGCGGGCGAGCACGATCCCGGCCTGCTTCAGGTCGTAGTACATCTGCACCGGCATCGGCGGCGTGAGCCCTGCCGCGGCCAGCAGCTCCGGCTGCGTGAGCATCTCGCGCGCCGTGCCGTCGGCGATCATTTTGCCGTTGTGGATGAGATAGACGCGGTCGGCGCCGATGGCTTCTTCAATATAATGTGTAATCATGACGACGGTCTTGCGCTGCTGCGTGTGCAGGCGGCGGATCGTGCGCAGCACCTCCTGCCGGCCGTCGGGGTCGAGCATGGCGGTGGCCTCGTCGAACACCAGAATGTCCGGCGACAGGGCCAGCACGCCGGCCAGCGCCACACGCTGCTTCTGCCCGCCGGAGAGCGTGTGCGTCGCGCGGTTTTCGTAGCCTGCCATGTCCACGGCGGCGAGCGCCGCGGCCACGCGCGCGGGGATCTCGTTTTCCGGCACGCCGTAGTTTTCCAGCCCGAAGGCCACGTCCTCGCCCACGATCGTGGACACGAACTGGTTGTCCGGGTTCTGAAACACCATGCCGACCTTGCGCCGCAGCGCCCAGCGGTTGGCGGGGTCGGCGGCGTCCATGCCGTCGACGGTCAGCGTGCCGTGCTGCAGCGGCAGCAGGGCGTTGAAGTGCTTGACGAGCGTGGATTTGCCGCAGCCGTTGTGCCCGAGCACGGCCACAAACTCGCCGGGGGCGACGTGCAGCTGCGCGCCGTTGAGGGAGCGGCGGCCGCCCGGCCCGTCGTAGGAAAATCGAATGTCGTGTGCATCAATCATGATCGGATCGCCCATACTCTTTATCGTGTATTTGACACAAGTATAACAAAAAACGACCGCCGCGCAAGCCCCGAGGGGGGATGTTTTTTCGGGAAAAAACCACACAATATGCAAATGCTTGTCCCGGTTGACGTGCGCACGCTTTGGCGGTACAATAGCAGCACGAATCAGAAAGGATGACTGCCATGTACAACGGTTATTATTATGGCTTTGATATGACGTATCTGGTGCTGGTCGTGCCGGCGCTGCTCATCGCGCTCATCGCGCAGATCCAGGTCAAGAGCGCGTTTTCGCGCTATGCGCGCGTGCGCTGCACGAGCGGGCTGACCGGCGCACAGGCGGCGCAGCGCATCCTGCAGGCCAACGGTATCACGGATGTGCGCATCGAGCACATCTCGGGCAAGCTCACCGACCACTTCGACCCGCAGGCGAAGGTCATCCGCCTCTCGGACGAGGTCTACGGCGTCGCGTCGATCGCGGCCGTCGGCGTCGCGGCGCACGAGGCGGGCCACGCCGTGCAGTACGCGACCGATTACGCGCCCATCCGCATCCGCGCGGCCATCATCCCGGCCACGCGCATCGGCTCCAATCTCTCGTGGCCGCTGCTCATCGCGGGGCTGATCTTCAACTGGTCGGTGCTCGTCTGGGCGGGCATTCTGCTCTTCGGCCTCGTGACGGTGTTCCAGCTGGCGACGCTGCCGGTGGAGTTCAACGCTTCCCGCCGCGCGCTGGCCGCCATCGAGTCGCGCAACCTGCTCACGGACGACGAGCTGCGCGGTGCGCGCAGCGTCCTGCGGGCGGCCGCCATGACGTATGTCGCGGCGCTGCTGGTGTCGTTCGCGCAGCTGCTGCGGCTGATTATTCTCTACGGCAACCGCCGCCGGGATTGACACGGCCGTTGCAATCGACGGCAAAGTATCGTAAAATAGCAGGTACGAACGGTACCTGCTATTTTCTTTTTGGGGTGATCGTATGCATCGCATTTTTATCGTGGAGGACGACGCGGCCATTGCCGCCGCGCTGCAAAAGCACCTGACGACGTGGGGCTTTGACGTGCGCTGCGCGGAGGATTTCCGCAATGTGCTCACCGAGTGCACGGCGTTCGATCCGCAGCTCGTGCTGCTGGACATCACGCTCCCGTTTTATAACGGCTACCACTGGTGTCAGGAGCTGCGGCGCGTGTCGAACGTGCCGGTCGTGTTCATCTCCTCAGCGTCGGACAATATGAACATCGTCATGGCCATGAACATGGGCGGGGATGATTTCATCGCCAAGCCCTTTGATCTGAACGTGCTGCTGGCGAAGATCCAGGCAATCTTGCGCCGCACGTATGATTTTGCTGCGCCCGCGCCCACGCTCGAGCATCGCGGCGCCGTGCTCAACACGGCGGATGCGAGCCTGATGTATCAGGGGCAGCGCATCGAGCTGACGAAAAACGACTACCGCATCCTGCAGACGCTCCTCGAGCGCAAGGGCAGCGTCGTCAGCCGCGAGACGCTCATGGAAAAGCTCTGGGAGACGGACAGCTTCGTGGACGAAAACACGCTCACGGTCAACATCGCCCGTCTGCGCCGCAAGCTTGAGGCCGCCGGTCTGTCGGATTATATCACGACGAAAAAGGGCCTCGGCTATCTCATCGAGTGAGGGGGCAAGATATGTTTGGTGCCTATGTGCGGGAAAACCGCAAGGTCGTGATCGCGCTCGCGGTTTACACGGCCGTGTTCGCATTCATATTCTGGCTCTACCGGCTGCCGCTGGGCGCGGTGGGGTATGCGGCGCTCGTGTGTCTGTTTTTGCTGCTGGTCTGGCTTGCGGTCGATTACCGGCGCTTTGCCGTGCGTCTGCGCCTGCTGCGGCGGCTGGAGCAGGAGATCACGCTCAGCACCGAGCAGCTGCCCGAGCCGGACGGTGCGCTCGAGGCGCAGTATCAGGCGCTCGTGCGCGCGCTCGATGCCGACCGCCGCGCACAGCTGACGCGCAGCCAGCAGGGCTATCAGGAGCTGGTGGAGTATTACACCGTTTGGGCGCACCAGATCAAAACGCCCATCGCCGCCATGCGCCTGCTGCTGCAGGATGCGGACACGGACGAGCAGCGCGCCCTGCTCGAGCAGCTGCAGAGCGTGGAGCAGTATGTGGAGATGGTGCTCGGCTATCTGCGGCTCGAGAGCCCGTCGTCAGACTATGTTATCCGCAACTACGCGCTCGACGATATCGTCCGGCAGGCGGTGCGCAAGTATGCCTCGCAGTTCATCCGGCGCAGGCTGCGCCTGGAGTACACGCCGCTGAATGTCAGCGTCATCACGGACGAGAAGTGGCTGCTGTTCGTCATCGAGCAGGTGCTCTCCAACGCGCTCAAGTATACCCGCAGCGGGTCAGTGTCCATCACGCTCGAGGCGCCGAAAACGCTCTGCATCCGCGACACGGGCATCGGCATTGCGCCGGAGGACCTGCCGCGCGTGTTTGAAAAGGGCTTCACCGGCTGCAACGGCCGCACGGACAAGCGCGCGACCGGCATCGGCCTGTATCTCTGCCGCCGCATCCTTGAAAAGCTCGGCCACACGATCGCCATCACCTCGACCGTCGGCGAGGGCACGACGGTGCGCATCGGCCTGCAGCAGGACGCGCTCGAGGTCGAGTGAGCCTTACAGAATCGTAAGTTTCCGCCGGGAAAATGTAAGCCAGATGCATGGCAGCCATTTCCCCGGCGGTTTATACTGAGCCTGTCATTACACAGGAGGTAACGGTCATGTCGTTTTTGGAAGTTCGTCATGTTCAGAAAATTTACACCACCCGCTTCGGCGGCACGAAGGTGCAGGCGCTCACGGACGTGAATTTCACGGTCGAGAAGGGCGAGTACGTCGCCATCATGGGCGAGAGCGGCAGCGGAAAGACCACGCTGCTCAACATCCTTGCTGCGCTCGATAAGCCCACCGGCGGCGAGGTCGTGCTCGACGGCCGGCCGCTGAGCACCATCCCCGAGCGGGAGATCGCGGCCTTCCGCCGCTCGCAGCTCGGCTTCGTGTTTCAGGAGTTCAACCTGCTCGATACGTTCTCCGTGCAGGACAATATTTTCCTGCCGCTCGTGCTCGCAGGCAAGGCGTATCCGGAGATGGCCGCGCGCCTTGCGCCCATCGCCCGGCAGCTTGGCATTGCCGAGCTGCTGCAGAAGTTCCCGTATGAGCTCTCCGGCGGCCAGAAGCAGCGCGTGGCCGTCGCCCGCGCGCTCATCACGCAGCCGAAGCTCGTGCTTGCCGACGAGCCGACTGGCGCGCTCGACTCGCGTGCGACGGATGAGCTGCTGCGTCTGTTTGAGGATGTCAACCGCGGCGGTCAGACCATCCTTATGGTCACGCACTCGGTCAAGGCGGCCAGCCACGCCTCGCGCGTGCTGTTCATCAAGGACGGCGAGGTGTTCCACGAGATCTATCGCGGCGAGAGCTCGGATGAGCAGCTCTATCAGAAGATCTCTGACACGCTCACGATGCTGGCAACGGGCGGTGAGCACCATGCGTAATCTCTACCCGCGTCTGGCGGCGACGAATCTGAAGAAAAACCGCCGGTTCTACCTGCCGTATCTGCTGGCCTGCATCGTGATCGTGGCGCTGTTTTGCATCATGCTCACGCTCGCGAGCGATCCCTATCTCGGTCAGATGCAGCACGGCGGCAGCGTCAGTCAGGTGCTCGGTTTCGGCGTGTTCATCATGGCGCTGTTTTCCGCCATCATCCTCTTTTATACGAACAGCACCTTCACCAAGCAGCGCAAGCGCGAGTTTGCCATCTACAACATCCTCGGCATGGAAAAGCGCCACATCTCCTACGTGCTCTTCTGGGAGTCGCTGTACACGGCGGCCATGGCGCTGTTTTTCGGCCTCGTGGCGGCGGGGGTGTTCTCCAAGCTCCTGCAGCTCGTGCTCATGCGGCTCATCGGCGGGGAGGCTACGTTCGGGCTGAACATCAGACTGATGAGCATCGGCTATACGGTGGTGTTTTTCGGCGCGCTGTTTTTGCTGCTCCTGCTCAATACCATCCGCATCATCCATCTGTCGAACCCCGTGCAGCTGCTGCGCGCCGGTAGTGAGGGCGAGCGCGAGCCGCGCAGCAAGTGGATCCTCGCACTGCTCGGCGCGGTGTGCCTTGCCGCGGGCTATCTCATTTCCCTGCGCACAAACGTGGCCTTGTACGCCATCCAGAATTTCTTCCCGGCGGTCATCCTTGTCATCATCGGCACGTATCTCACGTTTATCGCGCTGAGCGTCGTCGTGCTCAAGGCGCTGCGGAAAAACCGGCGCTACTACTATAAAACCAGCCACTTTGCCACCGTCTCCGGTCTCATCTACCGCATGAGCCGCAACGCGGCCGGTCTTGCGAGCATCTGCATCCTCTCGACGATGGTGCTCGTGACGGTCTCGACCACGGTGAGCCTGTATAAGGGCGTGGATGCCTATGCCGCCGTGCGCTGGCCGCAGGATATGACGCTCACGCTCATGACCGACCCCCGGACGAACACAGTGCCGGACGTCGCGCCGGTTTTGCGGGTGGTGGATGATGCCATGACGCGCTCGGGGCTCACGCAGAGCAATGTGCACGGCTATCGCACCGTCAGGTTTTCCGCGCAGCGCAGCGGCGATGCGCTCGATCTCACGAGCGAGCAGCTCACCGGTTCGAGCGCCGATGAATACGCCGTCATGGTTCTGGACACGGAGGGCTATGCCGACCTGACCGGCGAGCAGGTGACGCTTGCGCCCGGCGAGGCGCTCGCATGGACGGACGGCGCAGCCTTTGGCGACACGCTCACGCTCGGCGGCGATACGCTGCGGCTGCGGCAGCTCGATAGCTTCTCGCTCGTCAGCGGCAGCTCCATCATGGGTCTGCACACACTGTATCTGGTCATGCCGGATCTCGACAGCGTGCTCGAGCTGCGCGCGCAGCAAAACGCCTATACTAACGAGCACGGCGGCACCCGCAGCATGCTCAACTACACGTACCAGTTCGACCTCTCCGGCACGGACGACGAGCAGCTCGGCGCGCTGCACGCACTGCTCTGCGACCCCGCGTTTGAGTCTGCTGCCGAGGCGGCGAACGTGAATTACACGACCGATATGCGCGCCGATGGCTATCCCACGCTGCGCAGCACGTACGGCGGCTTTTTATTCCTCGGCTTTTTCCTCGGGTTCGTGTTCCTGTTTGCGACGGTGCTCATCATCTACTACAAGCAGGTCTCCGAGGGCTATGACGACCGCGGCCGCTTCCGCATCATGCAGCAGGTCGGCATGACGCATGAGGAAGTGTCCTCCGCCATTCGTTCCCAGGTGTTGATGGTATTTTTTATGCCGCTTGTGGCCGCCTGTATCCATACCTGTTTTGCTTTTCCAATGATCCGTCGTATGTTGTCACTCTTTAATATGCGCAATACAGCGCTTTTGGCAGGGTGTATGTTTGGCTGTTTTGTGATTTTTGGTGTCATCTATGTGTTGGTTTATCTGATGACAGCCCGGACCTACAATCGTATCGTACAGGAGTAAAGGGGAAAGTTTTTCCATTGCATGCACTTGACAGAATA
>OGZF01001883.1_pt1 | contig 11420 bp, 18 predicted proteins | sample 1576771 | NCBI WGS metagenome assembly OGZF01 (sample SAMEA3541536, study PRJEB24748) | human gut metagenome | biome: human gut; feature: human-associated habitat; material: faeces | place: China | collected 2012
TTTTTAGCTGTTAAAGTCTGGAGCCGGTACGGGCCACAGTAGCCATTTTCCTTGATCTTGCCATATTTTCCCACCCCTTTTAAATTATCTGTGTGTAAATCGGCGCTGGACTGTGGGGGGCGCTTTTCCACGTAAGGGGGCTCCCTCCCCCAGTGCTCTACAAGACGAAAGACTAACGCAGCGAAAAAGCTTATCCTTTCCTATTTTGTCTTGTATACATAAATTCCTTTTTTCTTGTTATCAAGCACGAAGGCATCATAACAAATTCTTCCAGTAACGATTGTACCGCTCGAAAGTGGTGTGTTTTCATGCATACCATAGTCTTCCAGTTTTACTGGTGCTGTTGTAGCGGAAGGATGGGCAATCATAAAGCCGAAGTTTGCCGGCGTTCTGCTGCTCGGAATCTTGATAACGTTCATGCCATCCAGTCTAGCAACTACACCCCTTGCCCGCATCTCTGCGCCTACGTCCGTCTTATCAAAGATATCTGACTGCTTCAGCATGGTATAGGTACTCGGTACTACTACAAGCACACGCTCTGTTTCTGGCACTTCGTTATCGTCAAGAAACTCACTTCCGTCAAGTATTAAGCTGTAAATATTCGCCGGAGTTGTTGTTTCTCCTACAACGGTCCGCCCGGCTCCTGCTGCCATTACACCATAAGTATATTTATCTACTTCCGGGATAACTACTTCTCTAAGCTGTCTAGCGAGAGCTGTTTCGGCCGCAAGCTGCTGCGCTGTTTCATCCATATCGAGCTTGTCAATATTAAAGATAAAACTGCGGTCTTTCTTCAATGTCATTTCTTCGGTCTGTGCATTCAGATCGATGAGTTCGCCATATCTGGAAACGCTTGCAACTTCTGACTGTCCTTTAGCTCTATTTCTGCTGTAGTCATTCATTTCGGAAGTGCTGATCTTCCACACCTTTACAGTGTGCGCACCTGTCCAGTCGTAGTCCGTATTAGTAAGCAGTGAAATCTTGCTTTCTGCTGCGAACAGCTCGTCTGTCTTCGGTGCGTAAATAGCTGTCAATTCAACGCTCATTTTACTACTCCTCTTTTAATACTGTTTTGGAGTATGCTTCACATTCGGAAAAGGATTTGTTTTTTCCGGTCTGATTGATACCGGGTTTTGTTTTATTCCCGGATAAACCCTCTTTTGTTCCGGCTCTCCGTATAACTCAACAATCTTTTCTGCCTGGCTTCTGAATTTTTCCGGGTCTGACGTATCTAAAATGTCAAGCAACTCCTTTTTATGTCCATTTTCTGCAACATATTCCATACATGTTACCCTGTTTTCTCTAAGAGCGATAGCTTTCTCTCTTTCATCCAACTGGCTTTCTTCTTCCGTTGTTTCTGGATCCGTTTCATATTTGGCTTTCAATCTTGCAAGCCTTTCTTTTACGATCCGGTTCACTTCTTCCTGAGTAAATGTCTTTTCCTGTTGCTCTGTTGTTACTTCGTTTTCCATGATTTCTTCCATGTAGTCTCCTTTCCGTTTACGCTCGTCAGCTTTATTTTGTAGCAAAAGACCGAACAAATAAAAAAACGTGGGAATAACTCTTTTGCATTTCTGCAAGTTATTCCCACGCTCTTTCTAAGCTTACCCGGAGTTCTGGCAGCTCCCCCAGGCGGTACTTTATATTCTATTTGCTCTGCATGTAATTATATCATTTTTTACTTTCAAAAACAACTGGCGGAATATCAATATATGCCTTTTTATATCGTCCTTCCTGGTTGCCGGATCTCTTGCACTTCACCTCCAGAGGTTGCAAGATGTCTAACATTATAGCGAGCTCTCTTTCGTTCTCATAAGATATTCTAATCTTCATTTCTTACGCCCTCGATCAGTACTCCGAGAGTATCCTCTGTTCCTGGCATGTTTTCATAGATAGATGCTGTCCGGATCTCTTCCGGCACTCGGTCAGATCGTCTATATGCTCCGGCCGGGACGAAAACGTTAGAAACTGTTCCGTCTTCGGCATGTTTGATAGATGTTACTCTGTATACGTTTACCACTGTGTTATCTCCTTTTCTTTTTCGTTGTTTCCCTGTTGTTCGTTCGGGGTCCATGTTGTTTTTGTGTTACGTGCGTTATCGTGTCCAATAATAGCTCATAACTGCCGTCCCGTTCCGATGTTGGCGCACCATTCCGGGAAGGGCAGCAGTCTTACAACTTCTCACTGTTCAGAGAGTGCACCCTGTATTTGTGGTTTTGTGCGATGTCGCACCTTGCGCGCGTTATCGTGTTACAAAATTCATTACAATTTCTGCATAAAAAATTTATGTACAAATCCAAAAATTCTTTTTTAATGCGCTTTCGCTCTCAATTTCATCAAGCATCTTGATAATATATTCCTTGTACTCTTCCTTGCTCACTTAATTCTCTCCCTCTTGCGTGTTATCGTGTACATTAATTCTCGCCGTCCGGTTCTGGATTGGTAGCACCTTTCCCTGAAAGGCGAGAGCTATCATTATATCTTCATACCATCAAAGGAACTTTTCTTGTCCCGATATCTTCTACCTTGGCAATATGCCATAGCAAACACCCTTATATCTGCCAGTTCTTCATCAGTTGCATCTGCTAGGATCCTGTCTATTGATTCTTTCAATTCCTCTCTGCTCATTATATTTTCTCCTTCTTGCACGTCCCGGATCATGCTCTTGCTCTCCTCTCTATGGCTTTTTCAAGTACCATAATCATCCACAGACAACTATCTGGTATCACCATTGCTTCTCTATCGCTTTTTGATAGTTGTAGATAACCTTCTACGATCTCTTTAATAACTTCATACTGTTTATGATCCTTATTCAGCACGATCGCATTATCTTCCGTCACAAACAAGGTTAAAGTATCAATAGAGTCTCTTCCGACCGAGTGCGTGAACATTTCAACCTGTTCCGGTGTCAGATCTGCAGCTCTACAAGCTTCAATATTTAATTCTTCGTTGATTACTTCGTATGTCATGTTCTTCTTGTCCTTTCTTGCTACCCATTTCTGGGAAGCGTGTTCTTTTTATTCACTTCACTTATCCGGATCATTTCGTAGTGTCTGTACGGGAATCCGGTTGTTTTGTTGATCCCTTCGTAAAAAGAATCCTTGACTATGTAATATCCCTTTGGTGGTTTCGGTTCTTTCGGCCACCGGTATAAAATCTTTGTTTTGGGTTCTGGAAGCGGCATATTCCTGGACGTTGAAAAATTGGCTTCTGCAATCTCATGATCCAGTACGCCCTCATCCACGTATTTTTTCTGGGTTTTCTCGTTTTTGGTAACATATTGCGCCAGCTTCCGGAACTCACCTTTTTCGTAGAGTAACTGCTTGTTTCGGACTTTCCCATGCTTCCAGGCTGCAGCTATGATCAGATCAGTGTCCGGAATTCGGTTCAGAACTACATGGACGTGCCAGTTACCGGACGGGGTACATTCAATATTGCGGATCCAGCGGAGCTCCTGTCCTCTTTTCTTGTATTCCTTCTTGCAGAACAGGTAAAACTCTTTAAAATCCTGCTTTGCCTGCTTCATGTCCGACGGACGTTCCTCTTTCGGATATGTCAAGGTGAAAAAGTAGTCATTGACCTTGAAATACATCCGAAGTCTGTGTCTGGCTTTCCTCTCCCTGGTCCACTGGTTGACCTGCTCCACTTCCTCCGGTGTAGCTTTCTTCTTTTTGGCTCTCTTCTCTCCCGGTGCTCCATATCTTCCATTCAGATATTCCTGTCTCTCTATTACATTTCCCAAATCGTATGTCACTCGTCTGATTCTCATAGCGTGTCCTCATAACTTTAATAGTCTTATCAAGTTATTAAAAAGGGCAGTCGCCCTGTAAATACTTGACTTTCCAGCCGCTAAAAGGTACACTATAAGTGCTTATATTATTCGTGTACCTTTATGGTTGCGGCGCTTGCGATATTTCTTTTCGCAGGCGTTTTTTTATTCATTTTCCTCCAGATACGGAAATTGCAATTTTAAAAGTGTTCTCAATCCTTCTGCATCCTCTGGTGCTTCAATCTCTTCTCCGGTATCTACTGCAAACACAATATCTCCCACAATCGGCCATCCGTGTCTATCAACATCAAAGAAATAGCTTCCAAGGCGGTTTATTTCCTTGTTCTTCAGTAATCCATCTTTGTCTGTCAGCATTACTACCGGCATTTTAAACATATTGTATAGTGTCCTTGTCCGAACTGTTTTGAGCTGACCGCCTACCGCTTTCTTTAGTGCGTACTGGCTGTCAAAATTCACGTCAATTACTGACACAAGATCATCTGGCGTTACTTTTACTGTTTTCACTTCTTATCCTCCAATACTACTGTTTTTCTGCCTGCTTCTTTCAGGCTGTCTACATACTGCTCCAAATACGGAATTGCATTCCGCTTAAAATATTCGGAATCGTGATCAACTCTTTCTGTTGATTTAAGGATCTCAATCCATTCGTCCAGCTTTTCCACCCTGATCCGCTTCTTACGCTGCTTTTCTTCGCTCATATCCTTTCATCTCCTTCCTTTTCCGGGACTGCTGCCCCTTGATACGGAAATATTCCATGGCAAACGCTCCGGCCGCAAATGTACTAAAACCAAGTTGCACATACAGATAAAATAACTTCTGATCTGCTACCGAACACGCACCAATCACCCTGATTATTCCGATCATACAAGCTGTTAAGCTGAATAATCTGGCAATCTTCAATTTTCTGCAGTTCATTCTCCTTTTTTCTCCTTTCACTTATTAACGGCTACCATTCCGTAAAATCTTTCTTGCATATAAGCAGCCGGGACTTTTCCCTGTACCGTCAAAAATCCTTTTTCCCGTAGTTCTTCGTTCATGATCCTGATAAACTGATAGGCTTTTGATTCTCCTACGCCAAGGATTTCTTGTACATCTTTCACGTTATACATTTGTCTTGACATCTTTCTTCTCCTTTCTTTTTCCTTTCCATCGATCTGATACGCCCGCCAGCGTCTTAAACTTTGATCTTGATTATTTCCGTTATATCTACACCAAGTACCTCTACAATATTTATCCCGTTTCATCTCTCCCCTCTCTCATGCCTACCTCTGTACAACCGTCACGGTATAGTTGATTAACGATCGCGAACGCCTGCAGATCACTGTAGGCTCTTCTGATGATCTTTTTACCTTGATAGATAGCTGTTATGATATACATCAACTCTCTCCTTTCTGTGCTGTGTCGCACAAGTTTCGGATATTACATCGTCTTGCGGTCCTAATCCTTGATTATTTCTGTCACATCTACGCCAAGAGCTTTTGCTATCTTTCCAGCTGTTTTCGGTCTTATGTTTTGACTCATTGCTCTGCATAACGTCCCCTTTGGTATCCCTGCCTCTTCAAGATCTTTCTGACTCATACATGCGCGCGCCTTTGCAAACTCTAGTTTTTCCCTGTCTAATTTCATTATATTTCTCTCCTTTCAGATTGTTTTCACTCTCTTTCCTATATAGTAGCAGATTGTTTTTGCTCTGTCAAATTATTTTTTAGATTGTTTTCACCCTATTTTTTATATAAGTTTTATGCTATAATCTCATCAAAGGTGGTGATATAATGTCTAAACATGTTGGTGAAATGATTAAAAAATACCGGCTCAAACGTGGCTTCACACAGAAACAGCTCGGAGAACTTTGTAATATAGCCGACTCTAATATTCGCAAATATGAAAGTGGTCGGCAAAATCCTAAACTTGAAACCATTGAAAAAATTGCAAATGTATTAGATGTTCATCCGCTGGTTTTGTTGGGACAAATTTCCGAAAAACTTGACTCTGATTTAAAGACAAGCATCGAGCCTAGTGAATCCTTTATCTCGCTGTTTAAATATATTTATGATGATATTGACATTGTGCAAAACATTTCCGCTGATGGCAATAAATCATATTCGTATGTTCTTGATAATGATTTGTCTATTTCAGAACTCACTTTCAACAATACATTTGAATCTATTGAAAGTGTTATAAAAATGTCCGTTGATAACGCAATCAAACACGATTCACAGATTATTTTCAGAATTATTTATTCGCTAAAGAATTTGTCGTTTTCAGATCTTAAAATGATTGAAAACTATGCCTATTTTCTTATGTGTATGCGCAAAAAATTACCGCCATTTGATCAAAACTAAAGGTTCTTAACTGATTAAATTTTTATTAAAAGACATACTTAAAATAACTTTCTTCCATAGTTGGAATAAAGTTATTACTCAAAAAAATTAACAGTCATTGGCAGAACTTCCACCTATCTGATACGCCCGCCAGCGTCAGGAAGGAAGAATATAGAAATGCCAACATACAAAGACGAAAAGACCGGATCTTGGTACTGTAAATTCTATTACACAGACTGGACCGGCAAGAAGAAACAGAAATTAAAACGGGGATTCAAGCTACAGCGTGACGCAAAAGACTGGGAACGGCTCTTTCTGGAACAATTTGCCAATGCTCCAGACATTACCTTTCGGACGCTCTGCCAGAAGTACAAGAACTTCAAAGAGAACCGGGTGAGACCGTCAACACTGCAGAGTCAACTCAATACGATAGAACTGCATATGCTTCCGTATTTTGACCGGAAAGTAATTGCAGAGATCACACCTGCAGATATTGTTGACTGGCAGAATCATCTGCTCAAAAAGGGATTTACGGCAGCCTATACCCGGCAGATCAACGCCACTCTAGGGATGCTTTTCAAATTTGCGGTTGATTATCTGGGACTTGCCCGCAATCCGGTCAAATCAAAGATCTGCAAGCCTGCACCAAAAAAGGTAAACTTCTGGACACCGGAAGAATACAAGTGTTTCTCTGATGCAATTCGGGATAATATTGAGCTATTCACAGCTTTTGAGATCCTGTTTTACACCGGCATGAGAAAAGGGGAACTCCTGGCACTTACTCCGGGAGATATTGATTTTCAGGAAAAGAAGATTGCGATCAACAAAACATTGGCATATGTAGACGGCAAATACACCATACAGCCACCCAAGACACCGAAAAGCAACCGGATCATAGATATACCGCAATTTCTTCTGGATGAAATTAAAGACTACATGGCGAAGATCTACGGTATGGATCCAGATGACCGGCTTTTCTCCCGGTCCCGTGTGTGGCTCGGTGAAGCACTCACAAGAGTATGCAAGAAGATCAACTTGCGCCCGATCAGAGTGCATGATCTCCGGCACTCTCATGCCAGTCTGCTGATTAACCTTGGCGCGAATCCGCTTATGATCGCGGAACGTTTGGGGCATGATGATGTAAAAATGACTATGAACACATATTCTCATCTGTTCCAGTCTCACCGGGAAGAAATTATTGAAAAATTGGAAAAAATAAAATTTTAGTATCATTTTAGTATCATAGGCAATTATATATAGCGTTTTTACTGGATTTGTGGCTATTTTCTATCAATAAAAAATTTATGAAAAGATTGTAAAAAAGTCATATTTTATAGTATACTAGGTTTGAATTGCTTCTATGAAAGTAAAATTATGGACAAAAAGGATGGAACTTTATGAAAATTGGGTTTGATAATGAAAAATACCTGCAAATGCAGTCTTCTCACATTCGTGAGCGAATCAATCAGTTTGACAACAAACTGTATCTCGAATTCGGTGGAAAGCTCTTCGATGACTATCATGCTTCCCGCGTGCTTCCTGGATTTCAGCCGGACAGCAAATTACATTTACTAAAAGAATTATCGGATACCGCAGAGATTGTGATCGTTATCAGTGCAGCCGATATTGAAGCCAACAAAATCCGCGGTGACCTCGGGATCACTTATGACACTGACGTTCTCCGTCTGAAAGACGAATTTGAAGCCAATGGTCTCTTTGTCGGAAGTGTTGTTATCACACAGTACTCCGGACAGAACAGTGCCGATCTTTTCAAAGGACGTCTGGAAAAGCTTGGCATTAAAGTTTATATCCATTATGTAATAGAAGGTTATCCTTCCAACATCCCGCTGATCGTAAGTGACGAAGGATACGGAAGGAACGAATATATTGAGACAAGCAGACCTCTGGTTGTCATCACCGCACCTGGACCTGGAAGTGGAAAGATGGCTACCTGCCTTTCCCAGCTCTATCATGAGCACAAGCGCGGAGTCCGCGCAGGATATGCCAAATTCGAAACCTTCCCGATCTGGAATATCCCGTTAAAGCATCCGGTCAACTTAGCATATGAAGCAGCTACTGCTGACCTTAACGATGTAAATATGATCGACCCGTTCCATCTGGAAGCTTACGGTGTTACTACCGTCAACTACAACCGTGACGTAGAGATCTTCCCTGTACTGAGTGCAATTTTTGAGCGCATTTACGGAGAAAATCCATACAAATCACCAACAGACATGGGTGTTAACATGGCAGGTAACTGCATCTGTGACGATGAAGTCTGCAAAGAAGCTTCCCGGCAGGAGATCATTCGCCGCTACTACCGCACCATGGACCGTTTCCTTTCCGGTGAATGCCCGAAAGAAGAGACTTATAAGGTCGAGCTTCTGATGAATCAGGCAGGAGTTACCGTACATGACCGTAAGGTTGTTGATGCCGCTCTTGCACGCGCAGAAGAAACCGGTGCACCGGCTGCCGCTCTGGAGCTTCCTGACGGACGCATCGTAACAGGAAAAACTTCTGATCTGCTTGGCGCATCTGCTGCCCTGATCCTGAACGCCTTAAAAGAGCTTGCCGGAATCGATCATGATATGCACCTGATCTCACCGACTGCCCTGGAACCGATCCAGAAGGTCAAGACAGAATTCCTTGGAAGCAAGAACCCAAGACTTCACATCGATGAAGCTCTGATTGCACTTTCTATCAGTGCCTCTTCCAATCCGGTTGCTGAACAGGCACTCAGACAAGTCCCGAATTTAAAAGGCTGCCAGGCTCATGTATCCGTTATGCTTGCAAATGTAGATATCCGTCTGTTCCAGAAGTTATCCATCCAGGTTACATCTGAACCGAGATACGAGAAAAAACCGATCTATCAGTAGACAAATATTATATTTTTGATTTTTATACACCCATTTCAAAAAAAATTGTTGTATTTTTTTCTGGAATGGGTGTATACTTTTAAAGTATTTTATAGGGGAATTGATTTCAAGGGGAAATCAAAGTAGCGAGGGAGCCACATAAATTTGTTTTTATGGGGTTTTTTTCTATTTTTATCCGCCAGAAAGTTATACCGGACTTTTCTGATGAATAGAAATCGCATTCTATCTTATTTTTTACAGAACACAATGAGTAGTAGACAAAAAAAATTACCATAAGGAGGGAACTGGAACTATGGCAGTTAAGTATGTATTTGTTACCGGAGGCGTTGTCTCAGGTCTTGGAAAAGGAATCACAGCAGCTTCTCTTGGGCGTCTGCTCAAGGCACGCGGGTACACAGTTACAATGCAGAAATTTGATCCGTACATCAACATTGACCCGGGTACAATGAATCCGGTACAACACGGTGAAGTTTTTGTAACAGACGATGGAGCGGAGACAGACCTTGACCTTGGACATTATGAAAGATTTATCGATGAAAGTCTTACCAAGAACTCGAATGTAACGACAGGAAAGATTTACTGGTCCGTTCTTCAGAAAGAACGTCGTGGAGATTTTGGTGGAGGAACCGTACAGGTCATCCCGCATATCACGAATGAGATCAAGAGCCGTTTCTATCGTAACCCTGCAGCTACAGATACCGAGATTGCGATCATCGAAGTCGGTGGAACCGTCGGAGACATCGAAAGCCAGCCTTTCCTGGAATCTATCCGCCAGTTCCAACATGATATGGGACATGACAATGTTGCGCTGATCCACGTCACACTGATCCCATATCTGCATGCTTCCCAGGAGATGAAGACCAAACCGACTCAGGCAAGCGTAAAAGAATTACAGGGAATGGGAATCCAGCCGGATATTCTGGTCTGCCGTTCCGAACATCCGCTGGATCAGGGAATCAAAGATAAAATTGCCCTCTTCTGTAACGTACCGGCAAACCACGTTCTCCAGAATCTGGATGTAGAATATCTTTACGAAGCACCACTTGCAATGGAAGAAGAACATCTTGCTTCTGTAGTCTGCGAATGCTTAAAGCTTGACTGTCCAGAACCGGATTTGAAAGACTGGAAAGAAATGGTAGAATGCCTGAAGCATCCGACTCAGGAAGTAACGGTTGCCCTTGTCGGCAAATATATTCAGCTCCATGACGCCTATATCAGCGTTGTCGAAGCATTAAAGCACGGCGGTATCTACAGCCATACAACCGTTAATATCAAATGGGTGGATTCCGAGACTGTCACACCGGAAAATGTCGATGAACTTCTCGGTGATGTAAGTGGTATCCTCGTACCTGGTGGATTCGGTGACCGTGGTATCGAAGGTAAGATCGAAGCCATCAAATATGCAAGAACACATAAGGTTCCGTTCCTCGGACTCTGCCTTGGAATGCAGCTTGCCATCGTAGAATTTGCAAGAGACGTTGTCGGATATCATGATGCACACAGCGTAGAACTGAATCCAAACACTACACATCCGGTCATCCACATCATGCCTGACCAAATCGGTATTGAAGATATCGGTGGAACCCTTCGTCTTGGTTCTTATCCTTGTGTTCTTAACAAAGAATCAAAAGCTTATAAATTATATGGAAAAGAAGAAATCCACGAACGTCATCGTCATCGTTATGAAGTCAACAATGACTACCGTGATGCTCTTACCCAGAACGGTATGCTCTTATCCGGACTTTCTCCGGACGGCAGAATCGTAGAGATGGTGGAAATTCCGGAACATCCTTGGTTCATCGGAACACAGGCACATCCGGAACTCAAATCCCGTCCGAACAAACCACATCCGCTGTTTAAGGGATTTGTGGAAGCTTCTCTGGAATATAGTAAAGAGAAGTAATAAAGTGAAATTATATCGTTTCTAAGTAAAAGAAACTCCAGAATCAGCAGTATAAAATTGATTCTGGAGTTTTTCTTTATTCATTCTTTTTTAGCCATTTTAGAATTCCGTATATACATATGATTGATAAGATCGGTCCAAACCATTTCAATATGAAAAGAAATGTGTTTTGAATGGAAAATATCCATTCACTATTTGCTGCCAAAATACCATTTCCTGTTGTAATTTGAAACTGGAGCCAGGTATCTAATGCGGTATAGCCATAATATACAATTAACATAATGCCTAACGGAATCGAAATCAATAATATAATATTTCTTCTTTTCATACCATGATTACCTCCCTCCACCATCCATTTGTATTACTTTAATTATATATTATTTTCAGTTTTTTTCAAGTATTTTTTTATATTTACAGTCTTTTTATGTTTCTGCACACTAAGAAAGAATGCGCCGAGGCACGTTCTCGCGCCGAGCGCGTTGCTGAGCGCCAGTGGCGCTCGTTAAGCAACGACCGAAGCGGAGCGTAGA
>OGZF01001892.1_pt1 | contig 11341 bp, 5 predicted proteins | sample 1576771 | NCBI WGS metagenome assembly OGZF01 (sample SAMEA3541536, study PRJEB24748) | human gut metagenome | biome: human gut; feature: human-associated habitat; material: faeces | place: China | collected 2012
AGATGTATTATACCTGAGAGGGGGATAAAATATCTCGGATATCTGTACCGATATGCCCTTTTGTTATTTATTTATTTTTTCTTCTTATAACCGTCACACTGATCACAACTGCTGCCGCTGCAATTGCTACCAGCACATAAAGCATCGGTCTTGCTTCATCTCCTGTGACTGCTGCCATCCGGTTCTTCAGCTTATTCATCGGAGTCTTCTCCCCTGAGTCCTTTCCCTTTCCACTGCCTGTAGTTCCTTTATTCGGATCTTTATCCTTATCTGGATTTTTTCCCGGATCTTTATCTTTGTCCTGGTCTTTGTTTTCTCCGCCGCTGGTATCTTCTGCTGTCTCAATGACCAGTGTCAGATCCTCACAGACTTCTTCCAGTGTCAGATATCCGTCCTTGAACTGTTCCGTAACATCTTCCCCATTCAGAAGCATCCTTGAAACCTTCCATCCTTTCTCCGGTGTGATCTGAATCTTCGGCTTTGCAAAACGATCTACAACAAAGTTATCCATGTTTCCATCGCTCTGGTCTTCTTCTCCTTCAATCACTACATCTGCATGACTTTTTTCTACACGAATATTATGCGAATCCGGTACAGTCGTACTTATGGTACTCTGGAAATTCGATGTGCTTCCTGCATCTGCTGCTAAAACAGACAGGGTTGTAAAATACACGGCAATAACTGTCGCAGCTATAATCAGAATGGTCGCAATTAGTGCAATTGTCACTCTGACTTTTCTGTTTTCCACACTTCCTGACGAAATTCCTTTTATTTCCCTCATGAAATCCCCCCTTACTCACTTTTGTCTACATAGGATATGGTAAATGTTACCATATCTGAGTACTGTCCGGCCACCGCCTTCTTCCAGTCTTCTTTTTTAATCGCGATAGTAAGAGGTGTCTCTTCCCCGGCTTTTGTATACTGCGCTGATGTAAATGGGTGGCTTCCCGCCTCGTCCCCAGCCAAAATCTGATAAGGAATTATTGCTTTTGAATTGTTGGAATTCTTCAAGTTAAAATCAGCTAACAGTGACACCTGGATACATTTTCCATCCTCAATCTGCACCTGATCTACCACAATTTTTCCATATGGAACTTCTGTCTCATTGAGCTGCATACTTGTATCTACCGGTATTGTAACCTGGTAAGCAGGATCCACATGATAGGTGACCGTTGAACTTCCTGTCGTCTGAGTGGTTGCTGCATAGGCTGGCTTTTCCACACAGGTAAACAGCACCGGAGTCAATAGTGCGAAAAAAATTCGTGTTCTGATACTTCTCTTTTTCATCGTTCTCCCCTCCTGTTACTGTGCAATTAATGTAGTCTCTACATTTGCCCCGTTCATGGCAGAACCGTCCGTGAGTGATGCTGTCGTAATCTTGATAGTCGCCGGATATTCTCCCGCTGCAAGTGCCTTGTCTAATGTCACCTCTGTAATTGCCTTCCCCGGTTCTACCATCTTTGATGTGTAGATGTTCTCACCTGTGTCGTTAAGCACAATTTCAAATGTAAAGTAACACGGGTTTCCTTCCGGATTCATCAGGTTCATCTGCACGTCTTTTTTGTCTGCCTCAATCGTAATGGACGGATAGCCCGGTATCCGGATTCCTGTCGGCTTTTCCCCGGTATCGTCTGCTGTCTGGGTCTTCGCATTTGGATCCAGATCCGGCGTAAAAGCCGAATCTGAACCTCCTTTTAATTTCATGAAATAAATCAATCCCGCAATGATGACCGCACACAGACAGATGATAATGACAATAAATATTTTATTTTTTTCTGTATGTTCTTTCATCTGTTTCCTCCTACTCAAATGTAATATCTACATTCAGATTGCTGAGATCATATCGATCCGGTCCTATTCCATGTGCATCAAATTCCAGCGTCAGACTGTCCACATCAATCTTGCTTCCGGTCGTAAGTGTATATTCACAGGTAATCGTTTTACCGTTTTTCTTCTTCAGATCCTCCGTATTTTTCTTCCACTCTGTGTGATCCTTATTATCGGATTTCGTATGGTAGGAAATTCTCAGATCTGAATAACCATCTTTTACCATTTTAATCTTGTAACTAATCCTAATCCTCATCTTTGAATAATTCTGATGTACTGCATTATAGGAAATATTCTTCATATTCAAATGGTATCTTGCCGGATTCAGTCCACTGTCTCCGGTTGTCTTTACAGAAGTCTGATTACCGTCTACATAATAAGTAAATCTGGTATACTCATGTTTATCTGTCACACGATATGTATTGCCGGAATTTGATGGTCTGTAAGAATATTTTTGGTTCGCTTTCCAGCTTGCGTATAAGGTAATATCTTTCGTGTCCTGAAGCTGCAGCTCTTTCGTACTCATGTCAAATGCTGTGTTGGCTCCTTCTTTTTTCCAGCCTTTGAACTCCCAGCCGTAACGTGTCGGATCTGACGGGAACTGGTATTTATCACCGTATTTAGTCTTTCTAACTGTCTTCGCTCTTCCGTCACCATAGTCAAATGTAACATTGTACACATTTGCCTCCCATTCCGGATAGAGTGTCACAACACCGCCGTTTACATCGGTCAGCTTTGACACCTTCTGCCGGTCAGAGTAATAAGTCTTCTTGCCCTTCTTATCCACGGTGTACCATCTCTTAAAGGAGTGGCCTTTGCAGGTGAATCCGCATTTTGGAAGTATTACATTTTCCGTGTAATTGACCGTCTTTGCTGCCATGGAGCCTTTTGCCTCCGTACCGCTTAAGATAAATGTAATCTGATATGTATTCTCTCTCCAATTCGCCTTATATGTCCGGTTATCTGTAGAACCCTGTTTTACAGACACATTGTCACTTACTCCTGAAATTTGGGTTCCGCTCCAACCAGTAAATGTGTATCCTGCCCGGACTGGATTTTTCAGTTTGAATACAGTGGTATCCACGTTGTAAGTCGTCGGATTCTTCTCCCCGGACTTCATGCTTCCGCCATTTAAGTCATAAGTAATCTGGTATGTCTCCTGCTCCCATATTGCTGTGTAAATATGACTTTCGGCCGGCATAGTCGCCGGAAGCTTGTCCACCTTCTTACCATTCTCACTCCAGTACTTGAAAATGTATCCGGTTCTTGTCGGGTCTTTTGGTACACTTATCTTATCACCATAATTTCCTTTGATTGGTGAAACAGACGTTCCTTCTCCCGTCTTGAACTGAAGGGTATATTCCATCTTCAGCCACTGCGCCTTATAGGTAAGGTCTTTATCCGGTATCGTCATTTCAACGTCTTCGTCCCAGCCAAGGAACTGGTATCCGGTTCTTGTCGGCGCTTTCGGCACTATAATATTCGCACCATAGCGTCCGGTCACGACAATCTTACTGTCGTCCTCACCCTTTTCTGCAGCGAATGTTCCGGAATCTGCGTCAAATGTGACTGTATGTACATTTCTCTTATAGTAGCACTTCACTGTCGTCTGTCCGTCTCCGGAAATGATAACTTTCTCTGTCTTCGGTTCCTCGAAACCTTTATATTTCATGACCTCTGGTGTCACTTCGCTATCCGCAGCCGCCCGTGCATGACTGCTTTCTTTCAGCGTATAACCGTCATCTTGTACATTTTGCTGATAATGTTCTACTACATAGTTGACGATGTTTGCTTCCCATTTTGCATAAAGTGTCAGATCCTGATCAGGCATATTAGTTTTGTACTCTTTCGTACATTTTTCATCTGTATACCAGCCTGTAAATGCATAACCGGCTCTTGTCGGCTTCGGTATGGACATTTCATATCTTGCTTCTACCGTCTTATCTGTCTTACCATCGTAGTTCTTAAGCGTCAGCGTATGCACATTTCTTGTGTAACGGTAAATGACCATTGTTCTTCCATCACCTTCGACTGTCACCTGCTGTTTCTCCGGTGCTGTAAATCCTTCAAAGTTCTTTACTTCCGGTGTGACAACCGTATCCGTATCAGCGTTGAAGTTCTCCTGTGCTCCCAGCGAATATCCGTCATCATTGGCATTTTGCAGACAATGCTTGACTGTGTAGTTTACACTCTGCACATCCCATTTTGCATAAAGTGTGATGTCACGTGCCGGAACCACTCCGTCAAATGCTTTTGTAAACTCTGCGTCTGTATACCAGCCTGCAAATGCATAACCGGCACGATATGGTTTTTCCTCCCATTTCTCACCATATGCAAGTTCTTTTGTCTCGCTGTCATTACCGTTATTGTAATGGATCGTTACCTGATGACGGTCACGCGTATATTTGTAATCTACATATGTGATCTCGCCATCATCTACTACATCATAGCTAACCGGCTCCGGTGCTGTAAATCCTTCATACGCTTTTACTGCAAGCGTCAGATGTTCTCCTGTTTTAGCTGTGACATTTTCTGTCCCTGCCAGATCATACTGCTCTGAATTGTCAATGGACTGTTGATAATGTCTCACCTGATAAGTCTTCATTCCGGCTTCCCATTTTGCATAGAGTGTCAGGTCATGTGCCGGCATGGTCGTCTGTACGTACGGCTGTGTCAGTGCTTCGTCCGTGTACCAGCCTGCAAATGCATAGCCTGTTTGCGACGGAGTATTTGTAATATCTGCCTCATAGCGAACTTCTGAAGTCTTGTTATCTTCTCCATTATTCAGGACATAAGTCAGATTGTAGCTGTTCCGCGTATAGTGATACCAGATATCCGGTCCGCCCCAGCCATTTACCTGTCCTGTCTTGGCCGCCGGTGAAGTAAATCCTTCATACTGTTTTGGCTGCGGAGTCACTTCTGATTCTGTCAGGCCGCTTAATACTTCTTCGTCCGTCAGACCAAAGTAAGAACCATCTACAGATTCTTTATAATGATAGACGGTATAGCTGCTCATCACCGGTGTCTGTTTTGCATAGAGCGTCAGATCTTTGTCCGGCATGGTTCCATCGAATCGATTGTTGAAATCTTTATCTGTATACCAGCCTTCAAAGCGATATCCATCCCGGATCGCTACTTCTGTAATTGCCGCACCAAATGGCATTCCGAATCCTTCCATATTATTTTCATCGACCCCGCGGTCTACCAGCTTCAGCTTATGGATATTTCTCGCATACTTATATTCAATAACTGTGTTGCCGTTTCCGTCCACTGCCACGGTCTGTGCTGCCGGTGAAGTAAAGCCTTCGTAACGCTTCACGTCCGGCGTCACTTTATCTTCCGGATATGCCGCAAAGACTTCCTCTTCATATAAGATATATGGATTTTCTTCCTCAACCGGTTTATCTAAGTCCGGATACTCTTCTTTATCTCCACCCGGGTTTTCTTCTTCTGCATCTGGCAATTTTTCCATCAGATGCCGGACTGTATAGTTGACTTTCTGCTTCTCCCATTTTGCATAGACCGTCATATCTTTTGCCGGCATCGTCTGGCCAAATGCGTTCTCACATGCCTCGTCTGTATACCAGCCTTCAAATACATAGCCTTTTCTTGTCGGCATCGGTGATGCAATCTTGTCACCATATCTTGCCGTCACTTCTGTCTGGTCTGATTCTCCGCCTTTTGCATCAAAGGTCAGTTTGTACTCATTCAGATCATAGTACACTTTCAGTACAAGACTGCCATCTGCCTTGATCGTTCCCTTCGGCAGTTCACCTTTTAAGTGATAGACTTTCTCGTCAAAATCTGCTGCTTTTGCTGTGACTTCCTCTCCCATCTGTCCGGTCAGAGCCGCAGTCTCACTTAAGCTGTATCCGCTGTTATCCGTATTCTGCACGTAGTATTTCACGGTATAAGTAATGCCTTCCAGTGCTTTCCATTTTGCAATGTAGGTCTTGTTCTCAGATGGAACTTCCTTTGGAACCTCAGCGCCTTCTTCGTCCTCCCAGCCAAGGAATTCATATCCCGGTCTGTAGACTGCCGGTGTCGGCATCATGGTTCCATACCTGTAATTTCCGTCTGCGATCACTTCTGTCTCAGTTCCATTCTCCGTCTCTTTTTCGGACTTAAATGTCTGTGTATATTTATTTCTTGCATAATAGTAATTGATGACCAGGCTGCCGTCTGCTTTTACATTCTCCGTAAGCTGCGGCGGTGTTACAAATCCCGTACGCTCTTTTGGAACCGGGCTTACTTTCTCTTGCGTCCTGCCACTCATTTTGACCGAAGTCTGTGCTTCATAGGTTCCATTCGTTCCTTCTATATAATCTACGACTGTATAACCCACATCGGCTGCTTCCCATTTTGCATAGACAAGTCTGTCTTCTTCCGGCATGGTTTCCGGAATTGTGTATGGAATGGTGAGATTCATGTCCTCATACCAGCCGGCAAATGTGTATCCGAGTCTTACCGGGTCTTCCGGTTTCTTGATCCCGGCATTATATTTTCCGGTAATTGCATCGACGAAAGATCCGCCATTACTCTGGAATGCAATATAGTAACCATCTCGCAGGCGGTCCCAGTGAAGCTTGATCTTTCTTGCACACGGCTTCGTATTGAAGGTACCTTCCTGGTTTTTCCATGTAATGATCATCTCGCCATCCTGCTCCGGCTCATCACCTGGATTTACACGGATAATATTGGTCGCCGGATCATACGTAAACGCACTGTTCGTCATGGAAATGTTGAAATACTTTGTATCATCTTCGTAAATCTTCTCGTAATATTTTCCGTCGTCCAGTCCGTTCTTCATGTCCATATATTGCATCTTGAAATATTCATCCGGAATCTGAACCGACTGAATCTCCCGCTTCATATTAATCTCGGCAATCTTATCCTGGGTATAAGCAAAATCCAGTACATTTTCCAGAACACCTACCCTATAAAGCGGCCACTCGTTCTCGTAAAGTGTCGGATTATAGGTAAATGCATTGGACAGTGCCTGTGCCTCGAACTTCACTTCCAGATAAATACCGATTTCCAGATACATAGCTCCCATAGCACGGCTGCTTCGTCCTGCCGATGCCGTATACTTCAATTCGTAGTAGAGGTAACCCCAGACCTGTGCATAACCGCCCACATCCGCCGAGATACCAACACTGGCGATGGACGTTGATAATAATCCCACACGCACCGTCAGTCTCACACCGGCTTTGATGCCAAGAGTTCCCATAGCATATGCCGTAAATTCATACTGCTCCTCTACCAGATCTATCGTATCATTGGTCGCTGTCCGCTCTTTGACCCGTACACAGAAGACATACTCTTTCGCATTCTTATACCAGTACGTCATTCCGATGGAAATGTTCACATTTGCGGAAACAACGAATTCCAGCTTCACCTGAATGTCAATGATCAGAAGCACACGGAAATGCTGGTCTACCAGCGGACGCTTGTAGATTTCCACCCAGTCTGCCTCGTCTGCCAGAAGTTCCGAGTACCTCTCTGCCAGAGACTTGGATACGGATATTTCATCTCCGCCACTGACGAGACCTGATGCAGAATTTAGATAATCCTCGCCATTCTCCATCATATTCTTCAGCTCTTCGGTAATCTTGTTGACACCTTTTCGTAATTTCGAACTAGAATCAGATACCGGGTTTCCGGTTTCTGCAGTCTTGAAGTTGACATTCAGTCCGATTCCTGTGTATTCATATAATTCCAGAGATGCCGTTACGCGATAATCTGCAATGTACGGAATAAATCCCCATGTTTTCCACACGGCTGAACCGTCCACATCGATGGATACTCGCACTTCCTGTTCAAATGTCGCCGTGATCATGATCTCAATGTCTGCGCCCCGGTTCACATGAATCGTAATCGGCACGCCAATCTCCAGTGCAAGCCTTAGTCCACTCACATCTCCGTCAAAATGTTTCAGTGTCGTACCAAGATTTGCTTTTACAGTCGGTACTCCTAATTCCACGCGGGAACCGCCTGCCCCACCTGCAGCTCTTGCCTTTCTCAACTGACCATAGCTTTGGCTCTGAATCATGATATCTGCATTCATATCTTCCTTGAGAGATTCCTGAAGCTCCTCAAAAGATTCTGTCTCCATTGCCGCATCAGCAACTCTTTCTGCAACTTCTGATGCAAATCCGCTGTCTACTGCCTGTGTCTCAATATCCTCTTCCAGCGCCTGCACATCTGTATCTTCCAGAAGCTCCTCACCTTCTACATTTTCCTTTTGGTACACGTCCATAGTCTGGCGCATATCTTCTTCGCTCACAGGTATATAGCTTACTATGTATTTTCCTTCTGATAACAGAACACTCGTAATCTCTCCATAAACAGACACGGTTCCGCTTTCATTTTCTCCCATTGTACCTGTGTAAATTGCCAGATAATCGCCCTCATCTATGGTTGTCTCACTATCCAGATCCATAGCCTGGCTCATAGCATCATCACCAAAGGTCAGGTCACTGACATTAATCGTTACACTGTTATTATCCGGGTCACCATCCTGATCTTTGTCCATAGAAAGCGGCAGCACATCCGGCATAAAGAGCACGTCTTCCGGTCTGGAGCCGCGATATGTATACTTGTCCCCGTCCGCTCCTGTAATCTCGATAAATGACACATCACTGTTGTCACCAGAGGACATATCCATGGTCGGGATCACATCACTGGAATAAATTGCGACCTGGTCGCCGACTTCTAACTGCTTCTTATAAGTAAATGTTCCGGTCGTGTCACTGCCTTCTTCGGTCAGGGAACCGTCTGTTCCAATCGTCATTGCCGCGATTGAGACTTCCTCTACTTTCTTTCCATTTACAGTCAGATTGGACAGCTCTTTCTTGTGAATATACTTAATCTCTTTATTTAACTCTACATTTTTGACTTCTTCGCGGTAGACCGTAAAATCATAGACACGGATCGTCGGGTCAAATCCTGTAAAATATAATGCCTTTTCCTGAAGCTCCAACTTATAGGCCGCCCCCGGTGTCCATCCGTTCGGATTACTAATCGTAAATGTATGGTCTGCTCCTTCAGTCACATCTACCGTAACCATTTCGGAAGAATCTGTCACGTTTTTTATCGTGAAATTTTTTCGCACCTGGTCAGGCGTCATAGCAGCACTTGTATCCGTCACCGGAATCGTAAAATCTGTTGCCACATCATTTGCTCTGGCATAAGTCGCCATGGACACTTCTTCCATCGGCTGGTTGTCTGCGTAGGAAGCATACAGTGTCACATCACTCAAAAGACGATCCTTACTGTCCACATATCTGGTGCATGCTTCATCGTAACACCAGCCAAGAAATGTACTGGACTTTTTCACCGGTGCCGGCAGATCCTTCAGAATAGTTCCTGCCTGGTACTGCTCTTCTGTTATTGTGAGCATCTGATCTGCCTGCTGCGGATTCTTCTTCGTGATAGTTCCGCCATTTGTCTCATATTTAATGTTGTACGTTGTATCTTGAAATGCAATATCAAAAGTCAGGTGATCTGTATAATCACCCGTATAGTTCGGTTTGTCCAGAATGTTGCAGTCATATTCCTGCTGCTTATGGCTCTCATCTTTCGTAAGACTTGCGACAACCGAACCATTTTCCAGTGCCGAACCACTCTGCGGATTTCTCAGTTCATATGCAAGACTATGTAAACCACTCTTTAATTTCCAGTCATTTTCAGACTGGACTGTCACACTCACATAATCCTTGTCATATAATCCACCTGCATCCGCTTTTATCGTAAACTTATCCCCATTCGCATTGACCTTCTGTGGAATATCCACATAATAGTAACGTTCCGTCCATTTTGCATAGAGGACAACGCTGCCAGTATGATCAGCCGTACTAAGCAAATTAACCGGTTCCCCGTTAAACTCCTCATTATCATACCAGCCGGCAAACTCATATCCTGCTTTTGTGATCTTCTCTGCTCCCGGAAGTTCTGTCACCGGCTCGTCGTAATTAGACGGAGCCGTGTATCCTTCCACAAACGCTCCTCCATTTTTCTTATAGTCAATGCTGGTTTCCTTCAGCACATTCGAACCCTGAGACGTTCCTTCCTCCGAATGCACAACCGGATTCTGCGTATTCGCATCTTCAGCAAATGCCGTGACCGGCACCGATGTTGCAAGCAGTGCCGCACTCAAAATCATACTGATCAGACGTTTCTTCATATGTATTATCCCTCCTCATTTTTTTCTCAAAAATAAGTGTCTATACATATTGTATCAAAAAAAATACAATCCGCACATGCCCGTTGAAAGCAAAAAAAGTGCCTATTTTACAATTTCTCTGTAAAACAGACACTTTCCATATCATATTATTGATTTACAAAATCTTTAATCTTATCACGTTTATCAATCTGTAGTTTTTCCAGAATTCCAGAGACATAGTGCTTCACCGTATTCACAGACAGTCCCAGATGTTCTGCGATTTCCTTGTTCGTCCAATCCCTGCACGCCAGCATGGCTATGGAAAATTCCAGCGGAGTCAAAAGATCCGTCACTGCCTTTTGCGTCTTGGGATTGTGAATCTTCATCCAACCACGGCTAAATGCAAGTACACCATCCGCCAGCTTCTTGTACATTTCCGGCTCTTTCCTCCTTATACAGACTTCCAAAGTCCCCTGAAGCAGACCATGATACTCGATGAATGGTTCCATGAGTTTGTCCGGTCTTGCCCTCTCCCATGCCCGGGTCACCGTCTGAATTGCTTCTTCTTGTTCTTTCAGATTAATCTGACACATTGCCTGTACGCACCCCAGATAAATCATGGAAATCGGATAAACTCCGTCTGCCATCAGAAATGCACCTTGTACAACACCTTTTGCCTTTGCATAATCCTGTCTCAGATAAATCTCATGTGCTAAAAGACTCACTGCAAATAATCGTTGTCCAATTGGAAGATACGGAATGTACTGCTGAAGTGGTGGGGTTCCTTTCTCCGGCGGTATATGAAGAAATGTGCTGATTACATAAAATGCGAACAGACATGCTGCCTTTACATTCACAGGCGCGTCCTCCTGCATTGCCCATGTCAGACACTGATGCACATCTTCCCTTGTATGCTGTGCTGCCTGAGGATCTCCAAGTGTAAGATTCGCAAATATATAAAGCATATCCGCCGATAGCCGGAGCATCACATCATCATGATCCAGATAATCTTTTACCATCTCCACACATTTTTCTGCCTGAGCTGAGAAGAAATAATATTCTCCCTGTGCAATCTGCGCCAGTTCCCTATCTTCTATTCTTTCAATTGCTTCTGCTGCCTTTCCCGGTTGAAATGCACTTCCAACCAAAGGAAGGATGACTCTGTCAGATGTTTTCATTTCTTTCACCACTTCTTATAAAATTATTTTCTCTGCCAATATGATCTTTATCGATAAAAGACATTTAAACAGTTTAATATATTTATATTATCAAAAACATTATTTTCATACAAGACTATTTGGGGACGGAGTTTGGTGGACCATTTGGGGACGGAGTTTAGTGGCTTTTTGC
>OGZF01001901.1_pt1 | contig 11278 bp, 11 predicted proteins | sample 1576771 | NCBI WGS metagenome assembly OGZF01 (sample SAMEA3541536, study PRJEB24748) | human gut metagenome | biome: human gut; feature: human-associated habitat; material: faeces | place: China | collected 2012
CGTGCAAGCTATGATACCACAATGATTCCCATGCAAAACCAGTAACCTCAACCAAATACGGCTTATGATACTTTTGTGCGTATTTTAACGCCGTATTAGTATAGATATTTCCTAAGGATCGAATAATCACTTTGTCTGCTTTTTTCACTTCAGATTCAATGGTTCTTTTTGCCAACATTCTCTTTTGACACGACAATGCATTTGAAAGAGGTCTATACATATCAGGGAGTGCCACACAGTGATCAATTGAATTACCAATTTCATTAAATTTTATCCGCGCTTCTTCCTTTGTGTAAATTCGATCCTCTCTACGCAATACTACAGTTAACTCGTCACAGTATCCTTTATATCGGCTCCAAATCTGCGAATTAAAATTTGGGTCTGTATAAAGTGTTCCTTCTGAATCATATTTCCACCTAGATCCACCCTGTATAAACAATAAATTCATTACTATTCCTCACATTAAACATTTTTTACTCGCTTATTTCAGTCAGCATTTTCATAGTTCTTTCCAGGCCTTGTTTAATATCATATCTAGCTGTCCAACCAAGTTTTTTCAGTTTAGAACCATCAAGTCTAGCCTTTGTTGCCTTACTGTATCCAGCTTTTTCGGTTTCGTCAGGCAATTCAAATACAACCTCTTTACCCGCAAAATCAGCAATAATCTTTGCAAGATCTTTCAACATAATATCAGACGCTTCATCCGCAATGTTGTAGGCCTCACCACTTTCACCCTTCAGAATAACTGTTAAAAATCCTGCCACTGCATCTGCCACATAGGTGTAAGAGTAGTACTGTGTTCCAGTACTCTTCAAAACAATGTTTTCGCCGTCCACTGCCTTTTTAATAAACTGTGAAATTGCTTTTGTATCAGTTTTTAACATAGTTGGACCATAAGAGCGGGTAAACCTAGGAATAACGACATCCAAATTTTCCTGCTTTTTATATGCTTGACATAGAGCTTCACCACAACGTTTACTTTCTGGATAACCAGCTCTCAGTGTATTCGAATCAATGTAGCCACAGTACCTCTCGTCGAAGAATTCTACATCTCCTCTGTTTTCTCCATAAATTTCATTTGAGGATGCGAATGCAAAACGTTCTGCATGATGTTTTACCGCAAATTTCAGAAGATTATTTGTTCCGATAATATTTGCAGTCACAGTTCCAATCGGGTCTGTTGCATATGCCACTGGATGCGTATTACTTGCGAGATGAACCACAAAATCTACCCTATCAGCATTATCCAACTCGAGCGGCTCATTGATATCATGTGACACAAATTCAAAAAGAGGTGATGCCCAGTACCTCTCAAATCTATTCTTTGCCTTGTCAAGATTCCGTCCCAATGCATATACCTTGCAATTCAATCCATGCAGGTTTTTTTCCATTAAAACATCAATCAAAAAGCTGCCAATCAAACCGCTGGCTCCAGTAATTAAAATGCTCTTATTGTCCAGTTTTTCCCATGGCAATTCCAAACTAGCTACATATTTAATGTCTTCTCTATAAATTGAATTATCTATCATAGTACTCTCCTTATTTCAGCCAGCTGTCTTTATCTGCCTTTAAGTAAGCCTTGAACATTTCAAGATCGTCTTTAGTCGTCAATTTGATGTTCTTATCGGATCCGGCTGCAAAGTAAAGGCGTTCTCCTAATTCAACCATCATTGTGTTCGTATAGGACGATCCGTAAATACCGATTTCTTTTTCAAATGCTTCATGGTATTTACGATCCAGTAAATCAAATTTGTAAGCCTGCGGTGTGGAAACACGACGCAGAGTTTCACGCGGGATATACTGCGTGGTCGTGGCTTCATTCTCCTTATCCACAACAAAGATCTGCTCATTGTACGGCATAGATGTTACAGCATTTCCATATTGCTTGCATTTACTGATAACATCTGTAAGTACAGACGGCTCAACAAGAGGACGAATGCCGTCGTGGATAATTATCGTATCATCCGCATTTGCCTTTCCCTCCAAGTTGTAAACACCGTTTCTAATAGACTCTTGACCCGTGCTTCCGCCTGAAACAACCCATTTCAATTTATCAATATTAAATTGCTTAGCATAAGCCCACAGAATATCATGCCAGCCGTCAATACAAACTACTTCAATAGCATCGATTTGAGGATGCTTCTGAAAACTTTCTAACGTATAAATAAGAATCGGCTTATCATATACATTAATAAACTGTTTTGGAATGTCCTGCCCCATACGATGTCCTGAACCACCCGCGATAATAATTGCAATGTTTGCCATACTGCTTAATCTCCTTTTTACTTCACATTAAAAATACTTTTTAAAGAAACTACCATAACCATAAAGTTCAAAACGAAATAGCCTATGGTAAACAAATCCATAATATTGAAAATTACCGCAATCAGCATTAAGACCTGAACGAACCCTGCTATAGATGTTAAATTCAGGGCAACCAATTTAACGAAACCATATTCTGATTTGTCTTTTACAGATTTCATTGAACCTTGATCGCCCAGTGTCGTAATCGCTTTATGCATGACGAAGCGAGGAAATATCACAAATATTCCAGATAATGCTCCGAGAATAATATAGAAGTCTGGCGGCAACTGCACAATACTTTGGAATAATCCAGGATTGTGTGCTGCTGCCACACCCCAGCCAAAGAAGGATAAAACCATAGCGATGTAGCCGCTCATTGCATCATATACACTGCCCATCTTCGAAAATTGCTTTTTATACCTTGCAATGTTTCCATCGACTCCATCTAGAAGATTCCACAGAAAAAACATCAACCATCCAACAATTAGGACTTTCTTTGTACTTCCAATACACATGAGCACAAATCCAACAATTATCGGAATAATAGAAATCAAAGAAACCGTATTGGGAGAAATGCTTGTATACAAGAATGGAATAGTCAAGATATACGATAATGGTCTTCCAATATAAAAAGCAAAATAGTCATTTTTTGCTGACTTTCTCTTTTCTGGACTCATCGTTTTATTTTCAATATCTTTAGGTGTAATCATTTTTATTATTTCTCCCTTAAAATTTAAAAGTAGTCTTCAATCTATCTAATTCTGATTTTCCTCTCTCAAAATCAGTGCCGCACTTTCTTTCGGTGTGTATCCTACTGTTCTGAGATATGAAAATCATCTCAGAACGGACATCGGATAATAAATCATCGGTTTATCAAAAATAGGTAAGAGCTGCTTGCTCGTTACTTTCGTTAATGGATATAGACGAGTGCCCGATCCACCTGCTAAAATAATGCCTTTCATAACATCTATTCCTCCGTCATTTATAATCTCTCAAACAGTTTCCCGTGTTCTTCTGAAACTCTCCGAGCGTTAAACCTGTTATGCACATCTTCAAATCCCTGTGTCACCAATCTATCTTTCAATCCATCTTCTTGATAGATTCGCAACACAGCATTACTTGCTCCAGTATCGTCATCCACTTCAACAAGTAAGCCATTTTCTCCATCTCGGATTATATTCGGAATGGCATCCACTCTGCTTGCTACAATAGGCTTGCCTGCTATCATATACTCAGGCAGTGCCAGTCCAAAGCCCTCCCAGCGACTCAGTAGACATGCAACATCGAAAAGCTCCACATAACTCATCGGATCATCAACCCATCCAGTAATATGTAAACTATCCGAAAAGCCATTGTCCTTCGCATACTTTCTGATTTCGTCTTCCTGATTTCCATTACCAACGATAATAAAGTGTGCATTTGGAACTTCATCTTTCACCTGCTTTGCCATCTTAATAAAGACATCTGGTGCTTTTTGCTGACTTATTCGCCCAACCATACCGACAACAAATGCATCTTCTGGAATGTTCAGGTCTTGCCTTTTTACTGCACCATGCGCTCCATTTTCATAGGCCTCGATATCCACACCGTTAAAAATGACTTGCAGTTTATCCTCTTTGCATATTTTCTTATCCAGTGCTGACTGTTTTTCTGCATCTGAAATGCAGATGATTTTATCGCAGAACGGTGCTGCAATTTTTTCTATCATTGTGTATATTGCTTTTTTCTTTGCCGAGCAGCGCATGTTGAACGCCCAGCCATGTGGGTTGTATACACAGTGGTTCTTTAAACCAATATCTGCAATACGAGCAATAGCCCCCGCCTTGCTGGAATGAGCATAGACGATATCGGGGTTATATTTCTTTATCAGTGCTCTAACCTCTCTAATCGCCTTTAAGTCATTGCCACCAATGGCTCGCGTCATCTCGACTTGTTCAAAAGAATCAACCAAACCTCTGTAGTCTTTTTCATGGAAATCCTGTGAGCAAACCAATATATTCTTGAACTTTTCTTTGTCCAAATACTTGAGAAGCATTCGGATGTAGCGATCCACGCCACCTGCGGCCTGCGCCACATGCAGTATTCTGATTTTATTCTTCCTCATCCCTCAAATACTCCTCGTCATTTTTCTTCCGCAAATCTATGCACACATCCGCTCATCGCAGATAGTATTTCTTTTTCCTCTTGCCGCTCACACTCGGCTAAATGTTTTCTTATGCTGTCGTATCCAATTACCCCAGCAATCATGTTTTCTACTTCATAAAACATCCGTTGAGTACACTCGTCTCTATTCCTCTATAACCGAAGTGTTATCATCTTTTTTCTAAGTGTTGCTTTGTAGTGTGATGTTCATTTTCAACCATTAACCTCAAGTCAACATCTTCGCACCTTTACGCAATACATCAGCACTTAGTTTTAATTTATCATATCATCGTTATTTTTGTATGATATGATCATTGCAACCACCTTTGCTCAACGCTTCAACACTTAGCGTTTCTATATGTACCCTCGTTTTACTTTTTGTACTGCCAATAGTGGAATTTCTTCACGTTATTGAGAAAAACAGCATTTTTGCTATGTATCTCCCACCATCCATACAACCATCAGACCTCAACTGATTTTGTTGAGTAGACATTTCTGCACTCTACATACTTAAAAGAAGTAGCCTTTTCAGCATTTCGTATGCTTTTTATTGACCTTTTACAACAATCCTACTTCGATCCGACCTTCCCAAGCACAACTGCCACGGTCTTAAACAGAATCTTAATATCCAACCCCGGACTCCACTTTTTAATATACTCGGTATCCAGTCTTACAACTTCTTCAAAGTCTGTGATATTACTTCTTCCGCTGACTTGCCACATACCGGTAAGTCCCGGCTTGAATGCCAGTCTGGAGCGGTGATGCATCTCGTATTTCTCCCACTCGTCCACTGTTGGCGGTCTGGTTCCCACAAGGCTCATATCACCTTTGAGCACATTCCAGAACTGCGGGAATTCATCCAGAGAGTAATCACGGATAAAGTTTCCGATTCCTTTGATAATACGCGGATCGTTATCCATCTTGAACATCATACCATCTTTGATATCGTTCTGCGCCATCAGCTCTTTCTTCCGCTCTTCTGCATCCATATACATGCTTCGGAATTTGTAAATGTTGAATTTTTTGCCATTTTTTCCGATTCGCACCTGCTTAAAGAAGATCGGTCCCGGTGACTTAATATAAATGATTGGTGCTACAAAGATAAAAATGATACCTGTCAGTAGCATTCCAACCAGTCCTCCGCAGATATCCATCGTCCTTTTGAAGATCAGCTGACCGGCGCTTACCATATTGATGCTGGTCGAAAGCACCGTATATCCTTCCAGCTTTTCCACAATCTGGTTGGAAGAATCATCCGCAACTCTTGCCAGCTTGATATGTATGGTAATTCCCATGATACCGAAATTTTTGATCATTTTATCCGGAAGCGCAAGCTCTGTCGGAATGCTGAAAAGTGCTTCATCCACCCAGTTCAACTGCGCAAAATCTTCAATCGCACTCTCTCCACAAAATACCGGGAATCCATGATAATTTGGAATTTCATTTTCTTTTGCATCAATAATTCCAATTCCCATTACATGAAACTCACTGTAGGGATTGCCGGTAAATGCCTCCACAATTTCTCTATAATTCTTTTTTCCACCGACCAGAAGGATCGCTCTTTTCCCTGATGCAGGGCCTCTGTGCTTGGAAAGCCATTTTTTCAACAAAATCCTTCCTATATATAATACGCAGATCGATATGATTGGGAATGCAAATGTGACAACTCGTGAGTAATTGCTCGACTCTTTCATTGCAAACAAATAGACAATCACACACACGGTCACGATGATCGCGTGCTTTGCGACTGCCTTAGCCTCCAACCAGTATCCTCTCCTCAAGATTCCTCTGTAGCTTCCCATCGTCAGGCCAACAACCAGATCGATCGCCGCAATTGCAAAAAATACATTCCGATAAAGCGGTGCTTCCCTGTAATATGCAGTCCCATGACGTAACCACTGAGCAAGTAAATAAGATACTTCCAACAATATTAAATCTAACAAAATAAAATCCCAGTGTTTTAACCAACTGGATGTTTTCTTTCTGTACATAATTAAACCCGACCCTCTTAAACATTACTTTCGTAATTCGTTTTCTCTAACATTTATAACATATTTCATATAAAAGGTAAAGCAATCTCCATGTACAATTCTCTTTTTTAACATTTTATCGACTTTTCGCACAAAAAAGTCATTAGTTTTGTGTACTTTTTTCCTAAAAACTAATGACTTTTTAATTATTTATCGATTATTGTATTTTCAATTATAGATTTTTACCTTTCCATACAATAATCATCTTTTTTTGCTGCTGCAATCTGATTTCTGACAGATTTTCTACTTTGTCAGTGCAATAATTGCTTTCACCACATCGTCAATTCCCATCTCAGAGCTGTCGATCAGCGTTGCATCTTCAGCCTGCTTAAGCGGTGCGATCTCTCTTGTCATATCGCGCTCGTCTCTTTCCTGGATATCCTGCCTGATCTGTTCAAAATCACAGGCTTCTCCTTTTCCTTCCAGTTCTTTGAACCGGCGCATTGCCCGGCATTCTACACTTGCAGTCAGATACACTTTAACATCCGCATTCGGAAGTACATTGGTTCCGATATCTCTTCCGTCCATAACGACATCTTTTTCTTTTGCAAGATTCCTCTGCAGATCCAGAAGCTTTGCACGGACTGCCGGTACTGCCGAGCTTACGGATGCCATATTTCCAACCGCTTCCTCACGAAGCTGTGAAGTGATGTTTTCTCCATTCAAATAGACCTGCTGCACACCATTTTCATAACCAAGCTCTACCTTTGCATCCTCGCATGCTGCCTCGATCTTCTCTACTTCTCCCGGTACGATCCCCTTTTTCAGAAAATGTACGGCAAGTCCGCGGTACATTGCCCCGGTATCTACATAGATGAATCCCAGTTCCTTTGCAACCAGTTTTGCGATCGTGCTCTTTCCGGCACCTGCCGGTCCGTCAATTGCGATATTATATCCCATTTTATATCCTCCCTGTTTCACTCACATTTTCTGTTCCTGTCCAGATCTGACGGTTCCTTTTCCGGCTTTCCGCTGATATTCTCATCCTCAGCTTTTCTCACCTTCCATCCGGATCATTTCCTGTTTACGCCATCTCTGGATTGCTGTGCGATATCTATAATCCAAAAACTACCAGATATTACTTCCTGCCGCATATGCAGTCGACCATGCGATCTGCAGATTGAATCCACCAGTCAGTGCATCCAGATCCAGCACTTCCCCTGCAAAATACAGTCCCTGTACCAGCTTTGACTCCATCGTAGACGGATTGACTTCTTTGACTTTTACACCGCCCCGTGTAATAATTGCCTCTTTGAAATCCCGAAGCCCGGTCAGTGTCACAGTAAAATGTTTAATCAGATGGACGAAATTCATCCGCTCTTCTTTTGTGATCACATTGACCTTCTTCTCCGGATCAATGCCGCTTAAGTGGATCATGACCGGAAGTAATTTTGCCGGAAACAGTCCGGTAACTGCATTTTTAAACTGTTTATTATGGTTTGCATCAAATTCCCGCAGCACTCTCGCATCCAGCTGCTCTTCGGAAAGTGCCGGCTTCAGGTCGATGACCAGCTTTAACTCATGCTTTTTCTGCAGGATTTTACCTACATAGGCACTCGCACTGATGATCAGTGGTCCGCTTACTCCAAAGTGGGTGAATAACATTTCTCCGAAATCACTGTACAGCTCTTTCTTTCCGTCATAGACCGTTGCCTGGACATTCCGGAGGGAAAGCCCCATCAGTGCCGGAATGTACTCTTCTCTGACATTCATCGGAACCAGGGAAGGTGCAGGATCGGTGATCTTGTGTCCCATCGCTTCTGCAAAGCGATAGCCATCTCCGGTGGAACCTGTTGTCTGATAGCTGACACCACCGGTTGCGATAATGCAGGCATCCCCTTCTTCTTTGCTTCCATCTGCCATGACAAGATAGGAAAATCTTCCATCCTCTGCCACAACCTTTTCTACATTGGAATAAAGATGGATGTGTACTCCATTTCGCTTCATTTCCAGCTCCAGTGTGCGGATAACATCCGAAGAATGATCCGACTGCGGAAATACACGGTTGCCACGCTCTGTCTTCAGACGCAATCCTGCATTTTCAAAGAAATCCATCACATCCTGGTTGGTAAATCCGTAAAAACTGCTGTACATGAATTTCTCATTGGATACCATATTTTGGAAAAGCTCTTCTACATCACAAGCATTGGTGACGTTGCATCTGCCTTTTCCCGTGATAAAAAGCTTCTTTCCAAGTTTTTCATTTTTCTCAAATACGTGGACTTCATTGCCATTTTTCGCCGCAAAGATCGATGCGAACATACCGGCAGCTCCGCCCCCTACGATCAGTACTTTACTCATTTGATCCTTACCTCATCTTCTACAGGCTCCAGTTCATCTCTGGAATAAACCTGATATTCGTCCCAGATGTCCTCCAGTGTCTCCAGCGTCTCGATGACATCATCCTGCTTCTTCATACAGAGTGCAACCACCAGTGCATTGATCACACTGAGCGGTGCAACCAGGGAATCTACGATAGATGCCATATCACTCTTGGCGATCAGATTGCAGGAGGAATAGAGATTCATCGGTGAATTCACACTGTCGGTCAAGGTTATTACCTTTGCTTTCCGGTTGCTGGCAAATTCCAGTGCTTTTAAAGTACGCATGGAATATCGCGGAAAACTGATCCCGATGATCACATCTTCTTCCCCGATCCGGATCAGCTGCTCAAAAATCTCGCTGGAACTGTTGGTATCGACCTCTACCACATCCTCACAGATCAGATTCAGATAAAAAGTCAGGAATTTTGCCAGCGGTGCACAGCTTCGGATTCCGATCACATAAACCTTTTTTGCCGCAAGGATCGTATCCACCGCCAGCTCAAATGCATGATTGTCCACAGATTCCAATGTCTGCTTGATCTTCTCGATATCAGACTGCAGAACTGTCGCCAGGATCTCGCTCCGGTCGATCCGTCCGTAGGTCACTTCCATACGCTGGATAGAATTCAGCTTGGTACGCACCAGTTCTCCCAGTGCTTTCTGGAATTCGGGATAGCCTTTATATCCAAGCTGTGTTGCGAAACGGACAACCGTTGATTCGCTGACACCGACTGCCTCTCCCATCTTTGCAGCCGTCAGGAAGGCTGCTTTATCATAATTTTCTTTGATGTAATCCGCAAGCCGCTTCTGTCCTTTGCTGAACTTCGGATATCTCTCATCAATTCTAATCAGTAACTCATTTTTTGTGCTCACAATTTGCCTCCAGTATCATTTGACAAGGGACGATTCCTCGTCCCCTGTTAAGCTTCCCATATAGACTCTCTAAAATATTCATATATAAACAATGGAAAACTATTGATAATTCCTATTTTTCCATTTTTTATAAATTTAGTCTTTTGAAAATCATATAATCTGTCCTGAGTCAGCTCATTAAATAAATCATTTCTTTCAGGCAATTCATATCTTCCTTTTATAATACAGTTTAGTTTGCGTAAACTGTTTCGGCATAAATCATACCAGTCATTTTTCGATAAATGTCTGAAATCCTGATATTTTTTGATTTCATGAACTGTTTTCTTATATTTTTTGATATCATCAATATCAAGCATACATCTGCGATAACATTTTTCTTCTTCAAATGCGTATTGATCCCTTAACGACTCCACCATTGGATAATTAATATACAGCTTTCCCAAATCTGTCTCTTCATTAAATGTATTTAACATTTCTTCCAGAATATCTACATCTTTTTCTTTCGCTTTCAGATTATTATTATGGCCATCATAATCAAAAAACAAATATATTTCCATAAAATCATTTCGTTCAAAACCTTCCAGTACTTTTTTCGCCTCTTTATTCGACTCCCTTAGTACTTCAATTACATCGGTCTCAAACTCGTCCTTCTTTAATTGTTTCCACAACATGTAAATATTTTCTCCTGCCGGAAACGTAATCGGCACAAGCTCGCATTGTTCCGAGAAAAAGATTTGATTCAAGTTCCATACAAGCTGCTTTTCTGTCCGTTCACCCTCATAAATAATCGCTATGTATTTTTTAATCATCAAATGCCCCCGCATTATAAAGCTTTTGCAAATTATGTGCTTTTCTCAATTCCTTATTGGTTGCTTCACTGAATGATTTAATCTTTCCGTTCTGGATACGCAAATAACAATCTGGTCGAAGCAGATCATTACTCATGATATCTGTATTATGTGTTGTCAGTATACTTTGTGTCTTAGGAAGTTTCAAAAGTTCTTTTACAACTGCTGTTGCAAGATTATTATGATAAAATGCATCAAATTCATCAATAAACACAAGTGATACATTTTCCAAATGCATCAGCCAATAATAAAACAATGTCAATGAACATGTTCCTCGCGAAGCCACACTATAAAAATTCACTTCTCGCTTGCCAAATTTACAGAACAATTGTTGTTCACCTTCTATTTCTTTAGCTACTAATTCATATTCTATACCTAATTCGTGTAAGAACTCCTGAAAATCTTTTACCTTATTACGTTTGATTATTCCCTGTGCAATTTTTTCAGTGCCGTTATAATATCCTTGATAATCATTTTTTTCCAAAGAACTGAACCAGAGCATCCGATCGACAAATCTCATGAATTTAGTAAATACTATACATTCTTCTGTGTTCTTCAAAACTGTATTATTAGAAACATATTTTACAAACGAAATGTTCTTCTCTGTCAGATTTGTATTCAATGTCTCTGCCCCTGCCAGCAGTACCTCTCCTTCATGCGTTTCATAATTATATCTCAGATAAATATCTCCATTGATCCAGACCTTTTCTTCCAGTAACTTTTGTGCACTTTCTTTTTTATACCAATATTTCAAATT